>Ga0075428_100001537_pt1 | contig 24705 bp, 19 predicted proteins | sample RhiMetdeltSRZDD2_FD_75291 | JGI IMG/M metagenome (GOLD analysis project Ga0075428, IMG submission 75291) | Populus rhizosphere microbial communities from Tennessee, USA - Rhizosphere MetaG P. deltoides SRZDD2 | ecosystem: Host-associated > Plants > Roots > Rhizosphere > Soil | place: USA... | reverse complement strand
GACGCCTTACTGTTTCAATGAAGATGAGGCAACCGCGATGGCCAAGGCCGGCGCTGATATCCTCATCCCGCACATGGGCCTCACGACCAAGGGCTCGATCGGCGCGACGACCGCCCTGACGCTCGAACAATCCGCCAAGCGCGTCCAGGCGCTGCACGACGCCGCCAAGAAAGTGAACAAGGAGATTCTCGTCCTCTGCCACGGCGGCCCAATTGCCGAGCCGGCCGATGCTCAGTACGTCCTTGACCACACCGAAGGCATCGTCGGTTTCTACGGTGCTTCGAGCATGGAGCGGCTGCCGGTGGAGCCAGCGATAAGGGACCGCGTGAGGGAGTTTGGGCAGCTTAGGTTCAAATGAGCGAGCCAAATCCTTATCAGTCTCCCGGCCCGCACGTCGCCATCAAGGTGACGGGGATCGTGCCCGTGCGCGTCAGTGGGCTGCTTACGGCCACGGACGCAATCAAGGCCTTGGGGGCCGTGGGAAAGTGGCGCACATGGCCGTATTACGCATTGGCAATAACTCTTGTGCTGATTGCCGTCGCATTAATGATTCGCCAGCTGCCAAGCGTCTCAATTGTTTCAATATCGGTTTTTCTCGTTGGCGCCGTATTCTTTACAATTCGCCCGCTGATTCTTCGCATCCGCTTCACCAGATCTTGGAATGCACGTCCCGAGTATCAGCAGCCAATCACGTGGGTCTTCTCCGACGAGGGAATATTTGTTGAGTCAACCATGTCCAAGCATCAACAAGCTTGGGAAGCTTACCAGTACGCGAAGATATCCACGAACGAGATCGTTCTTGCTCACCATGGGAACGCAATGTTCAACTTTGTTCCCGTGCGGTTCTTCGCGTCCGAGCAAGAACTCGCGGCCGTCCGGCAGATGATCGCAGCAAAACTTCCATTGCGGTGAAACGATGTTGGTAACCCGAATTAGCGACACAAGTCAGCTTTTCAAATTCGTGGCTTGTTTTCTTCTGGTTCTCCTCCTTGCATTCGCACAGGTTTGCGTGCAAGCAGCCGACCGCCCCAACATCCTCTGGATCAGCCTCGAGGACATCAGCCCCGATTTGGGTTGCTACGGCGACAAGTACGCGGTCACGCCGAACATTGATCGGCTGGCGAGCGAAGGTTGCCGGTTCACACGTGCCTTTACGCATGCCGGCGTCTGTGCGCCCTCGCGCAGCGGCATTATCACCGGCATGCATCCGACCACGATCGGCACGCACTTCATGCGCTGCAAGGGAGTGCCGCCGCCGCATGTGAAGTGTTTTACGGAGTATCTGCGGGCGGCCGGTTACTACTGCACCAACGACAGCAAGACCGACTACAACTTCGACGCCCCGCTGACCGCCTGGGACGACAATCGCGCCGGAGCACACTGGCGCCATCGGCCGACGAAGGAAACGCCGTTCTTCGCAGTCATTAACCTGACCAGCACGCACGAGAGCCAGATTCGCTTGCCGGAAGCACAGTTACAAAGCCGCCGCGACTCGCTCGCAGCGAATGAGCTGCACGATCCAGCCAAGGCGCCGCTGCCGCCGTATTATCCCGAGACGCCTGTCGTCCGCCGCGATTTGGCCAACTACTATGACAATCTCACCTGGACCGACCGCCGCGTCGGGCAAATCCTTAAGGACCTTCAGGAGGATGGCCTGGCTGAGAGTACGATCGTCTTCTTCTGGGGGGACCACGGTCGCGGACTGCCACGGCACAAACGCTGGGTCTACGACAGCGGCATCCGCGTGCCGCTGATCGTGCGCTGGCCGGGGAAAATCGAGCCGGGGAGCGTGCGCGAGGACCTGGTCTGCTTTCTCGACCTGGCGCCGACGGTGCTCTCACTGACGGGGATTGAGCGGCCAAAGCATTTCCAAGGACAGGTCTTTCTCGGCGACGAGCGGGCCGCCGAGCGAAAGTACATCTATGCCGCCCGCGACCGGATGGACGAGACCCTCGACATCATCCGGGCTGTGCGCGACCAGCGGTTCAAGTACATCCGCAACTACCGCCCCGATCTGCCCTATGCCCAAAACATTGCTTACATGGATGAAATGCCGACGATGAAGGAGTGGCGGCGGCTGGCAGCTGAGGACAAGCTGACTGGGCCGCAGCAGATCTTCTTCCAGCCAACCAAGCCGGTCGAGGAGCTATACGACACCCACGCTGATCCGCACGAGATTCGCAATCTGGTGGACGATCCCAATTACGCGGGTGAACTCTCTCGGCTGAGAACAGCACACGAGAAGTGGCGCGAGGAAACCGGCGATCTCGGCTTGATTCCCGAGGCCGAATTGATGGAGCGCGTTCGCCCCGGCGGAAAGTGGTCCGTGACCGCCGACCCCAGGATTACCGTCCGCGGAGGCGGGGCCATCATTGCTTGCCAGACCGAAGGTGCTTCCATCGCCTATCGCATCGCAGGCACTGACGAGCGTCCGCTCGACATACTACCGAAAGGAAATAAGCAAAAGCGCGGCAAGAATGCCGCAGCAGGACCGGGCGAGCGATGGCTACTGTACACGGGGCCGATCGAAGTCCCTGCGGGCAAGACGCTCTACGCCAAAGCTTGCCGGTTGGGATTCCGGGATAGTCAGGTCGTCAATTTCCCATGACGCCCGCTGAAATCGCTACTCCTCGTCCGCCGGATCGGGAACCGGCCGCGGAGGGCTGCCCGGCGTGCTGGTCGTCGCCGTGGGCGCCGCGCCGTCCCTGGCTGCTGCCGCGGCCGTGGCGGCGGCCTTGGCCGCTTCTTCGGCGGCTGCCTTTTCCTCAGCCAGCTTGGCCTTCTCTTCGTCGCTGAGGATCGCGTCCTCGGGCGTGGGGTCGATATTCAGCCACTTGTGGCGCGTCTCCTCGGGTACCGATTCGCGCCAGATGGCCAGCACTTCCTTGACGTCCATGTGCGGATTGCCCCGTTCGTTCCCCTTCTTGCCCCCTTGCACGGGCTGAAGCGGCGCCCACAACATGTCGATCCGCGCGCTGTCGCCGTAATAGCGGCCGCCGGTGATTTCCCCCTTGTCATCCAGGTCGAGGACGTAGTGGAAGTACATGGTCTGGTTGGCGTCCGGTCCCTTGTCATACTCCCGCGGCGTGTTCATGCGATAGCGGATTGACATTTTCACTTCGGACTGGCGGTCGGCGAGTTTGGTCACCGTCGATCCATAGGTGTAGATCGGGTAGTTGATCACAACTTCGCCGACCGCCGTCTCCATGCCCACGGGATGATCGCCGCGGCCTAGCCAGTTGGTGATTGAGAGGTGGAAGATCGCCGGATTGATGACCGCGTCCTCGCCGCCAAGGAACTCGGTGTCGGTGTACATGTAGAGGTCGGCAAGCAAACCCTTGATATCCGACGGCGTGAAGACCACACCATTGCGGGTCACGCTGTGCTGTGGCTCGGCGTGACGCATGGAGGCGGCCGTCCAGCCGTTGCAATGGCCATACCAGCTTGGCGTGCGCGGGCCGCGGAAGCGACCAAACAGACCGCGGCGGGGAAAGTCGTCTCCGAACCGGCCGCCGCGGTGGGCTCCGACGTCGCGGCGCTCGTACTCGGTAGCCAACGGCTGGCCCCGATAAAATGCCATGTCGTATTTCCGCATGGCGACAATCGTCCCACCTGCCTTGTCTGGATAGTCGTGACCCGCGTACGGAATGCGAAAGCCAGGGACTTTTCCTTCCAGCGGCAAGTCGGCGAGCGTCAGCACCAGATCACTGCCCCACCACTGCTGGTACGCCTGCTTCTGGTAGTCCAGCTCTTTTTTGGCGATCGGGCCTCCTTGAGCAGTGAGCGATACGGCAATTGCCAACGCAGAAAGCGTGGAGTACATGGCGAGGTCCTCAAGGGGGAAGGATGCGCGTCTGGAAGTTTGGCATTTTCATCGTGCAACCGTCGACATTGGCGTGACCAAAACGGCTGCGCTGGTCGGCTAGGTTACACTCGTTATGACCCGGCTGACTCGCCATGGCGAGCGAAATAAAAACACCCTCGGCTAGATCCTAGCCGGAGGGTGTTGGTTGACAAATTGTCCGCTGCGTCGCCGCGCCGAAATTCGCTTAGCGTCCGCGGAAGAAGCCCACGCGAGCCATCTTCACATCGCCGCCCTTCTGGACTGGCGACTGAACCGGCTTCTGCGTCGGCGCCTGCACCGCCTTCTGAGCGGGAGCCTGCACCGGCTTCTGGGCCGGCGAGACTTTTTGCGTCGGGGCCTGCACCGGAGCCTGCACCGCCTTTTGAGCGGGGGCCTGAGCGGGCTTCTGCTCCTGCGCGGAAGCCAGCGTGGCGCTAAAGGCAACCAAAGCACATCCAAGGATCATCGTGAAACGCCGCATTCCTGTTTCTCCTGAAGTAAATCGAGGATACCGTCCACCAGCCGGCAATCTTAACCCGACTTATGCCATTTCGCTAGATGGTGGAAACCCCCTAAACGTTAAACTTTTGCAACTGTTCTGCCAACCGGGTCAGCAACTCTAGCACGTGGAATGCCGCAAGTCCCGACCATAGCCGGATTTCTTTCGGGACTGTAACGCTTAGGGGGGGAATTTCGCGTAGTTGCGACGGATTCAACCACTCTATTGCCCAATTGAGCGGTGATATGCCGGCATAACCTGGTGGGCAAATAGCTCCAAACTGTGCAGCCAGCGCTGGCGATCATCCCAATCATGGGCCACCACCACCAGCGACCCAAACGGGCCGGCTTGCTCGCGCAATTCCAGGAGCTGCGCCGTCACGTGTGGCGGGTCGCCGGCAATGACCACCTCCTTCAGGAAGTAATCCAGATTGCAGTCGCTCTCGGCCATCTGCGGGCTGGGCTTCCACATCGCCAGCCCAGTTGGCGATGTGCGGCGCGTAAGATTGAGAATGTATTGAATACACCGACCGAGCGAGTTGTCTGCCGCCAGTCGCCGGGCCTCGGCCATGTCTTCCGCGACAAAAATGTTGCGGGCAATGCTCCAGTCGCGCGGACTGGCAACGCGTCCCGCAGCAGCAGCGGCCGTGCGGTACGTCTTCCACTGATCGGCCAGCACGTCGCTGCGAAGCATGTGATGGCTGATGAAGCGAAACCCGCGCGCCGCCGCCGATTCCAGTCCCTTTGACGCGCGGCTGATGCTCGGCACGTAGATCGGCGGAAACGGCCTTTGTAGTGGCTTATGCAGCGCGCCGATTCCCATTTCCGCGTCAATGGCCTTTTTCAGGCTCATTTTCCAGAACTGCCCGGAAAATTCGTACGGCGGATCGGATGTCCACAGGCGCAGAATCATGTCGATCGCTTCCGCCACGCGAGCGCCAGTGTCCTGGGGCTGAACGCCGTAAACTTCCATGTCGGTCGGCACGGCGCCGGGTCCAAAGCAGACGTTCAGCCGCCCGTGTGAAAGATGATCGAGAAACGCCAGGCGATTGGCGACGTGAACCGGATTGTGATACTGCAAGCAAACCGGAGCCGGTCCCACGCGAATCGATTTCGTCTGCCCAAGGACCTTCCCCAGAAATATCTCTGGCATGACGATGTTCTCGTAGGTGGACGAATGATGCTCTCCCACCCAGAAGTCGTCAAATCCCAGCTCCTCGCACTTTACTGCCAGTTCCAGATCCTCGTCGAAGCACTGCGCCAGCGGCTTTGCCGGATCGTGGATCGGCATCACGAACATTCCCAATCGCAGTGGCTTCTCATTCGCGGTCATGAAGCAACGCCTTCCTTCCACGGAATGTGCGCGCCCAGCCGACGAGCCCATTCGCTCATGGCTGAGAGCGTTGGCTCGTCAATTGGAATGCCTTCCGCCAGTCGTCTGTTACGTGTGCGAAACTCCAGTTCGCCAGGAACTAGAACCTCCCTCACCCCCGGTGCCGGCGGGGACGATTTGATGTAGAGAATCGTCTCATTGATCCGCCTGAGAAACTCCTCGAGTGGACAAAATGTCGCGGGATCCACGACAAGAAGGCAAACCCCATTGCCGCGAACTGTCCCGTCCGTGGCGCTCACCCCCGCCAGCGCGCTCCCCAGCACTTCGACCAACAGGCCCAGCGCGAACCCTTTGTGCCCTGCGGCCCCTCCCAGCGGCAAAATGCCACCGCGCGGCGGGCCGTAGAACGCGCGCGGATCGGTCGTGGGGTTGCCCGCCGCGTCGAGGATCCACCCTTCCGGCACCGGCTTTCCCTCGTTCAAGCAGACGCGAATTTTTCCTTCCGGCGCGACCGACGTGGAGAAATCGGCCACGATCGGTTCGCCGCCGCTCGGCAATCCGTAGGCGATCGGATTGGTCGCCAGCCGCCCCGCCCGGCCGCCAAACGGGAGCACGAAGTGTCCGCTCACGGGCGAGTTGCACGTCGCCAGCGCTATCAGTCCGGCGCGGGCTGCCGACTCGACGTATGCCCCCAGCCGGCCCACATGGCTGCACCGGCGGGTGATGACGCATGCCGTCCCCTGCTCGCGCGCCAATTCGACAGCGACCTCCATCGCCCGCTGGCCGCCGACGGCGCCAAACCCATAACCGCAATCGACGCTCGCCGTCCCGCGCCCAGTGCGGCAGACTTCCATCGTGGCCCGCGGCTTGAGCGAACCATCCTCGAGGAACCCCAGATACTCGGGGATGCGTAGCACGCCGTGTGAGTCGTGCCCCATCAGGCTGCTCTGCACGAGCGCGCCTGCGGCGATATCGGCTTCTTCCCGATCCGCTCCCAGCGCGCAAAACAGCGCGGCCCCGAAATCAGCAATCGGTTGATGGGGAAATAAGCGGCCCATGGAAATCATCTCGCGGCCGCTACTTGACCGCGATCGGATTGCCGGGCGAGCCGGTAGCCCCCTTCAGCCGCAGCGGGCTGAATACGAAGGCGAACTCGTAGACTTTGTCCTTGGCCAGCTCCTCCAGATCGAGATTTTCCAGGTGATAGACGCCGTGTCGCGTCAGGTCCCACTGATGCACCGGAAAGGCAATGTCCGGGTTTTCATGCGGCACGGCCTCGATGGCCCACGTGTCCGCGCCGATCATGGCCACTTTCTTGTCAGTTAAAAACTTCGCCGCCGCCATTCCGATCCCCGGCTCCCCTTCGCCGTAGGCCGCGTTGTCCTTCATCCACAAATTCCCGTGGCCAGTATGGATGAGCACGATATCGCCGGCGCGAATCTCGAGCTTCGCCGCCTCGAGGCAGGCCTTCAACTCATCAGGCGTAATGACGTACCCGCTTGTTAGCCGTTCCATCTTGCGCAGCGCTGCCACGTCCAGCAAAATGCCGCGGGTGAAGAACACGCCGACGTTTTCCACGCCCAGTTTTGACAGGCCGTAGGGGGTGCCGAAATCGGACAGCTTGTTGCCGTTATAGAAAATGTCTTCGCCATCGACGCGGCAACCGACGTGCCCCAGGCCGTCGAACTGCGTCCCGACCTGCCCGATCTCGCCGCTGACCAGTTCATCGTTAGACACGACCTGATTCTTGCCGATTGGCGGGCCGGTCGGCAGTCCGGGTATCGTCAGACTGAAATGCCGCTTGCCCGGCAGCGGCATTCCCTGCTCGTAGAGGCGTCCGAGCTGGTAGATCTTTCCCTGCTTGATGAGGCGCGTCGCCTCGAGCACCTTCTCGGGGGTGATCCGATTGGCAGCGCCGCGCTGGTCCGCTTCCCCCCACTCCGACGGCCACCACCGCTGCCCGATCGGCGTCTGCCCGGCCTGAAAACCGAAAACCACCCCCGCCAAAGCGCCCGCGAAGATGGCGGCCGCGATAGCGCGTGTCTTGATGGCGCTCATGACGCTCTCCGTGATGATGAACTCTGAAGTTGAAAGCCTAGGTGCCCGTTTCGCACGATGGGTGAACCCTATAACGTCGGAGGGCAAGCGCCAAGAAGTGCCCGGCAAACGCGGCGACAAAATCATTGTCGGGATCTAACTTCCGCAGCGGCAAATGGCCGCGTTAGGTCGCGGACTAGCTCCAAAAATCCCGCGCGAAAAGGCCGTGAGACGCGTCATACCCGCTGACCCAGCCCTTTGGTCAGCGCCATGAATGCCGACTCCAGATTGACCTCCTCCTCGCGAAACAGGCGGATCTTGTGCCCCGCCTGCACCAGCAGTGGCGAGAGGTCCGCATACTCCTCGACGCCGGCCTTGAGCGTCACCACGATGTGCTCGTTCTTGAGCGCGACTTCGTCCACCAGCTCGTGCCCTGCCAAACGATTGCCCGCAGCGGCCTGGTCGCCGGTGACGGCGATGTGCAAGACGACTCGCTGGCGAACCTGCTTCATCACGTCCGCCACCGTCGCGTTGACGGTCATTACCCCGCGGTCGATGATGCCGACCTTGTTGCACATGTCGGCCAGCTCTGGAAGGATGTGGCTGGAGACCATGATGGTCTTGCCTTGGGCTCCGAGGCGGCGCATCACGGCCCGCATCTCGATGCGGGCACGGGGGTCGAGTCCCGACAGCGGCTCGTCGAGCAACAGCACCTGCGGCTCGTGCAATAGCACGCGCGCCAGCCCCAACCGCTGCGTTTGTCCGCGCGACAGCGTATTGGCGTACGCGTCGCGCTTGAAATCGAGGTCGACAAGCTCGAGCTTCTCGTTGCACACCTGCCGCCGCTTGGGGCCTCGAATTCGATAAGCGGCGGCAAAGAACTCCAAGTATTCGATCACTTTCATGTCGTCGTACACGCCGAAGAAGTCGGGCATATAACCGACGAGGCGGCGAATCTCACGCGGGTCCTTATAGATTGAGTGGCCGCAGACATAGGCCTCGCCCTCGGTGGGATTGAGCAGCGTGGCCAGGATTTTCATGGTCGTGGTCTTGCCGGCGCCGTTGGGGCCAATGAACCCAAACAGATCGCCAGCGTCCAGATCCAGGTTGATCTCCCGGATGGCATACATCTCGCCGTATTTTTTGGTCAGTTCAACCGTCTTGATCACGGGGCGCCTCTATGGTTGGCCGCGCTTGGCGACAGGAAGCACCAAGCGCACCCAGGTCCACGGCTCCGCCTGGGAGCCCGCGGCTAATGGTTTACCGTCCACGGAAAGTTGCGTTACCCCCTGCGCGATTCGTCCGACCAGGATCGCCCTCCCATTTCGCACGCGCGGCGTCATGTCGAGGTAACCCTGATAGAGGTGCGTGAGATTTGTGTAGCTTCTGCCGCGGGCCGACTCATGGAACATGATCATCTGCATGATCCGCGGCACGTCGACAGAATCCGCCTCCCAGGGGCTGACGACATCCTTGGCATTGGCGATTGTACGCTGCTGGAGCCTGGCTTCCAGGTTCAGCGGATCGAAGTCCGACAGCCGCACGCGTTGTCCCGGCGAGAGAGACTTCAGCCGATACAGCCATTCATCGAAGACAAGCAGGCAACTGTCGAGATCCACCGGAAGCGGATTGACGATCTCACCCTCAAGCAAATCGTACTGGTTGAGAGTGAGTGCCGACTTCTCGAGCGGTCCTGTCGCACCCCACCATAACGCCGACATCGATTTCGATCCGGCAATTTGCAGGGGCAGGCCGGTCAGGGTCATCTGCGGGCCGGGGGACGAAATCGCGTAGGGCGCTAGCTGAGGCGCACCGATTTGATTTGCCGCCAGACCGCCCAGGCCGCTTCCCGGCAAACCTTGCCAGGTCAACCAGCCATTAGCACTGCCTGTCAGTCCTACGGGAGCGCCTTGCACGGCAAGCGACACGTCGTGTGTACTCGTCTGGTTGCCATACAGATGGATCCACGCCGTCCCTCGCACGGCTTGGCGATCAACGTCCACGTCGATGACTTCGGCCAGATTGGCCCTGGCAACACTGCCGTGCGCCGCCCGCCCCACGAACCAACCCACGGCACAAAATGCCACGATTAGAAGCGGGAACGAGAACCAGGTGATAGGACTCGGCCAGTTGATACGCCGCTGGATCAGGAAATCGATCGGGCCGATGAGCACCAGGTAGCCCAACGTCAGCAGGGCGACCGTCGTAATGTTGATCACGCGCACGTTTGGAAAATGGTCCATCGCCATCCGCAATTGCCCGACCAGGTCGTCGTAGCCCAGCCGCGAGCCGCCGCGCATTCCTGGCGCATCGGACGAGCTGGTATTGGCCGGATCGTTCATGGCCGCCGCCAGAAGCCGCCCGCGGCCGGGCCAGTTTTCCATGACCGTTCCGTCGCAATCGACGCCTAGAAAGACCAGCTCACCATTTCCGTGGGAATTTCGCACAAGCAGCGGCACTTCTCCCGACAACCCGGTAATCGTCGCTTCCACGCGGCCGTGCACTTCGGTCAAGCGCGCCACGCGAGGACGTGCCGTATCGCCGGCCGCCAGCGGGGGCTGGCCGGTCAGTTCCTCGAGCCTCGCCAGATCGCGCAGCGGAGCAACCTCGACCAGCTTGCCGGGGACGAATGCGACCAACGGACTGTCAGCGGCCAATACGTCCTGGCCACGCTCGCCAACGCAGACCACCAGCCTGCCGCCGCCAATTTCAACCCATTGCTTTAGTGCCGCGAATTGAGCCGGAGAGAGCTTTGAAACAATGCTTCCCGGCCCGGTCGAAAGTACGATCGTTGCAACCCCTTCCCAGCCCCACCAAACTTCAGGCACGCGGTTGGCGTCCGTGACGGCGGCGGCCACGATGCGGTGATCCTCGCTGTGCGGCAATTGTTCGGCCGCGTCAACCGTCGCAGATGACTCGCCGAGCGATACGACGAGTTCCCATTTCGCAGGTAAGGGTTCTTGCGCAGAGGTGGGCAACCGTTCTTGCCACAGGACGTTGTTCGTTTCCGCATCGCGCAGTCGGGCCGACAACACTCCTTGCTGGGGACCGATCTTGGCACACACGCAAATGGTTTCATCCTCGCCTGCGTGAAACGTGCTGTCCGACTCCGGCCCGTTTGCAAGGGACGAAAAAGCGGCTGGCGAGCCGTCGCCATCGGGAGCCAAAACTTCCAAAACCCCCCGCACGTTCTGCGGCGAGCGAACCGTCAGCCAGATCGGCGCCCAAAACCCTGACTTGTACGTGCCGCCAAAGCCGATCTCGACGTGGCGAATCTCAATAGCGAGCGGCTCGGCCGCATCGGCCGGCGCGCCCACCGGTCCCTGGACACAGAGCAACGCCGCGGCCATCGCTGCCAGGTGCTGAACTCGAAGGAATAGCGACACTTGCCGGGACATTTGCCGATTCAGGAGCGGATACGCAATCGCGCCGCTGCAAGATGGTTTGCTGGTGGGCTCATCAGAATAGCGACCTTCAGGCAATGCGAAAATGGCCACCGCGCTACGGTTTCTCGCTATCGGGACAGACGCAAACCAGTTGCCGGCAGCCCGGGCAGCCCGAGCCATATTTGCGCGCGACCGCCTCGCTCAGATCGACGCCGACGACATTGGCGATGGTCGTCAGCCAGGCCAGCACGTCGGCAAACTCCTCCAGCCGCTGTTCGTGAGTCCCACTGCGCAGCGCGGTTGCCAGCTCGCCCACTTCCTCCATCAGCCAGATAAATGTCCCTTCCGGACCGCGCGCGACGTCCTTTTCCAGATACATGTTGCGGATCAGTTGCTGAAAGTCAGCCAGCGAAACGTTCGCTCGCACGGGGGAAACCGATGACTCGGGCACGTCACTCACGTTTCAGTTTCTCCAGCAGAGCGTCAATCCCGGGATAGTCGTCGTCTTGCTGCTTCACTTCCTCGGCCACGCGGCGGGCTTCGTCTTTTTTCCCCAGCTCGGCCAGAACGCCGGCCCAGGCAAACCGCCAGTCATTTCGCTCGGGCTTGAGGGAGACGCACGTCTCATACTCCTCGGCAGCCAGCGCCAGATCGGCAAGTCCCTGCGCTGCTGCCGCCAACTGGCCGTGCGCATCGTCGTCCTTGACGTCCAAATGGATGAGCTGCCGCGCCCAGTTCCGCGCCGATGCGAAATCCCGCCGCGCAAGCGCCAATTCGGCCAGCTTCTTACGAATCGACTGGCTTTCAGGTTCAAGGTCGGCGAGCTTTTCCAGCACTGGCGCCAGCCTGGCCCCGTCCTGCTGCGCGAGATAAATGCGGGCCAGGCCCTTGAGCCAGCGGTCGCTGGCGGCGAAATGCTTCTGCCCAAGTTGATGCAGCCGCTCCGCCTCGGCCAAATCGCCCCCTTGCAGCTTCATGGCCGCCAGTAACGCCAGGTGATCCTCTTGGGGCCGTTCTGCATCAACTGTCTTCTCCAACAGCTCGAGCGCCGCCTGGCTATCCCCAATGGATAATTGCAGTCTGGCCAGAACGTAGGCCGCCAGCGGATCTCCTTCGGCCTGCTCGCGGGCGGCAATTGCCCATCGGCGAGCCTCGGGGAGATTCTTGCGGTCCAGATGGGCCCGCGCCAATGCCGCCTTGGCCGCGGCGTCGGCTCCATCGTTCGTAGCGGCCTGTTCGAGGTCCGCCAGCGACGGAACCTTTTTCTGCGTTACGACTCCCTGCTTGGCCAAGTACTCGCCGACATATTCCCGATAACCTTGCTCAAACTCGGCCTGCTTGACGCCGAGCGCTTGCTCGATGGCCTCGGCCGTCGATTTCCGCTGGGCATAGGCCGCGAGCATCGCCGCGCTGGACTGGGGCCCAAATTTGTCGTGCATGTAATCGACATGCAGCGCCGCCTGGCAATAGGCCAGCGACCACTCCTCGCTACTGGCAGGACGAACGAACCCAAACGTCAGCGCGTCGAGGTCAAACAGTTTCTTTTCGTGTAAACGCCGCGCCAGAATCTCATTCCACGAGCGCGCACGCGGCCCCCCTTCGCTATGGACGGCCAGACCCTCGGTGAACCAGTGCGGAATGCAAAAGTCCGTTTGCTGTAGATTGAGGACGTGCACATACTCATGCCGCAGCACACGAGCCCAGTTGAGTTTCTTGGGAATCTCGTCAGGGCTGGTCAGGGCGATCATTCGCCCGGCACATGCTCCGACCGTCCCGATGGCCGGCAGGCCCACCATTCGCGCGCTGAACCAGCCGTGACCGCTGGTGCTCTTGTGACGACTGAATATTTCGATCAGCGTCTTTCCCTCCGGACGGAAGCCAAATTGTTCGACCAGCTGTGGATAGACCTCCCGTTCCAAATAGCGGGCGGCATACCTGGCCAGCAGCTCGTCGCTGCCGCGGTCGAACTTCAGCACGAAGTGCTCGGTCTCCAGGACCGCATAGCCCTTGAGCGTTTCGAGGACTTCGAGCGTATTTTTGACGCGAAAGTTGAATGGATCGATCGTGAACGCCTCATCGAGCAGCACGGCCGCTTCCGCTTCCTCTCCCAGCCGCATCAGGGTCATTCCCAGCTTGCCGCGCGTCTGAACTAGCTGCGGCATTTTCTGCTGCGCCAGACGATAGTGCTCGGCAGCTTGCGGAAAACGCCTCATCCGGTCCAGGGCGTCACCAGCGGATAGATAGAAAACGCCGCAGTGGGGGTTGGCCTTGGCCACCTGATCGATCAGCTCCTGCATCCGCGCAGCCGGCCTGCCATCGGGCATCCCATCGACGGCGGCATACGCCGCTGCCAGGCGGCCGAGCGTCTCCTCATCCTGCGGCTGGAGCTTTCTGGCCCCCTCCAACACGTCCACCGCTTCCGCGGGACGCACGTCGGCCAGCAGGATGTCCGCACGAATCCGCTGCGCGCCGAGGTGGTTGGGATTAATGGCCAGAGCTCGCTCGAGCGACGATCGTGCGGCTGCCAGGTCGAATTGGTCTACCGCCAGTTGCACTCGGAGCACGTGCAAATCGACGGCCTGTGGATTGATCGCCAGGCCAGCGGCAATCGACTCGGCCGCGTCCGCCTGGTTGTACTTCTCGGCAAACAGGCGAGCCATTTCCAGGTGAGCCGGCCAGTACTTCGGCTCACGCTCCAGCAGACCTGGATAAAGGTCGGAAATCAGCCGCTTGAACTGCGTGTGGTTGCGGGTCCAGCGGGCATACTCAGCAGTCGCCAAGCCAACGAGGTGCAGGTCCTCGCTGCGGGCAATGGGTGCGCCGCTGTTGTAGTGGCGAATGAACCACTCGAACGCGACTTGGGCGGCTTCCATTCGTCCGTTCAAGCGGTGCAGCTCCGCTTGGACCCACCTGGCCGGCAGGCACTTGTCGTCAAGTTCTAGCGCTGACTCTGCCAGACGTAGCGCAGCATCGTAGTTGCCGCACTCCAGCTCCAGGCGAGCCAGCTCGCCCGCAAGCAACGCCTCCTCGGGCTGCCGGCGGATGGCCTCCTTGAGTACGGCCCGTGCCCGGTCCGTGTTGCCGGTTGACAAATGGCACTGGGCAAGATCGGCATCGTCCTGAGCGGTCCGCTGCTGTTTTTTCTGATACTCCTCGACGGCTTCGTCAAAACGCCCGGATAAGAAAAGCTCTCGCGCCGAAGCCACTGGAGGAGCAGAGACATCACGCTCCTGGCCGCGGGACGTGACCGGAGCAATTGCCACCACGATTGCCAGACACGCCGCCAGTGCACAGCGGCAAATGACCCTCGGCTGCGGCGATGAAAAGTGCGCCCTGTAGTCCATCTGCGTTGGCCGGTACAATTTCACGAAACTTAATTCCAGCGCAACGATCTTACTCCACGGCACCAGGACCGGACATGTCCGACTTTGTCACCGTCGCCAAGGTTGGCGAGATTGCGGAAGGAACTGGGACAGCGTTTGCCGTCAATGGCCGGATGGTGGCGGTCTTCAACGATGGCGGGACGTTCTTCGCGATCGATGACTTTTGCCCGCACATGGGAGCTTCGCTGGCCGGTGGATATCTGGAAGAGGGGATTGTGACTTGCCCGTGGCATGCCTGGCGATTTTGCGTCCAAGATGGGAAGTGGTGCGATAATCCCAAGGTCAAAGTGGACAACTTCGAGGTGCGTGTCCACGAAAACGAGATCCAGGTTCGCGTTCCACCGAGGGTCCTGCCCCCAGCGCCGGATGCCCAAGCGTACCCAGTGCCCTGAACGAGCTTTTTCTGGCGTTTATTCTCGTTTGGCGCGCCGGTTGCTTCCTACCCCCAACCAGTTGCGGAGGGGGGAGACCTTTGCAATGACGTTTCGCGAAGCCATCGGGGCCGGAACAGAGAGGCGGGTCCGATGAATCGGGGCCGGTTTCGAGAATGAGGCAATAACGGCCACCGATCGACAGCTTGATTCTGCGAGCTAAACGCTCTCAGCAACAAGAGTTGAGGCACGCGAAGCGGAGAGTTTGAGGCACAGCGGCCAGCCCTTGACCGCTGCTTTATGGAAGGCGAGTTGAGTCCCGTTCGAGGTGGGTTCAACTCGCCTTCTTTTTTTGCCGCCACACGTGGAATGTATCTTTACGCAACATGTGTTGCAAAACGATACAACAGCGCAAGTGGCGAACTGTAATCAGCTTCTGCTACGCTAGTGATGGATTTTGCGCGGCTCCGGCGGAGCAACCCATGCTTTTGGGGTACAACACCAACGGTTTGGCAAACCACGATCCATTTCAAGCAATCGATTTGCTTGCTGATGTCGGTTATCGTTCGGTGGCGTTAACCCTCGACCATGGGCCGCTCAATCCATTTGCCAACGATTGGCCCGAGCAGCGCTCAAAGCTTCGCGATGTACTTGGCAAACGAGATCTCGCCAGCGTCATTGAGACGGGCGCGCGCTATTTGCTCGATCCTCGAGTCAAACACGAGCCGACGCTGGTTACGGCCGATCCCCAGCAAGCGGCCAAACGAATTGACTTTCTTTGTCGGGCAATCGATGCGGCCGAGCTTCTCGGCGGCCGCTGCGTGTCCCTCTGGTCTGGCGTTGTGCGCGATGCGTCGCCTGCTGAAACAATTTGGGCGCGGCTTTTGGAGCGGCTGTCTTTGGTGCTCGACCATGCTCAGCGTCGCGGCGTTGCCGTGGGCTTTGAACCTGAGCCGGGGATGTTCATCGACACGCTCGAGAAATTCGCCGAACTGAAGTCGCGATGCTCATCGCCTCAACTCAAGCTCACGCTGGACGTGGGACATCTTCACTGCCAGGGCGAGTTGCCGATTCCTGAAAAAATCGCCTACTGGGGCTCGCTGCTGGTCAACGTGCACATCGAGGATATGCGCCGCGGCATTCACGAGCACTTGATGTTCGGCGAGGGAGAGATGGATTTTCCGCCGATCATCGCGGCCATGGCCGAGGCGGGCTACCGCGGCGGCATTCATGTCGAACTAAGCCGCCACAGTCATGACGCGCCTAATGCTGTGCGCAAGGCCTTCGACTTTCTGCATCCCCTGGTCAAGCCCTATGCGGCTGGCTAGGGTGAGGCGCGATGGCTCTCGATGTTGATTCTCTCACGCAGCGGGACGTGCCATGAGCGATGTCGTTGTGTTCTTATCGATCCCCGGTCTGCGCGGCCAGGATCTGTCGTTGATGCCGAGCCTGTCGCAGCTTATGGCGGGTGGTGATCGAACGACGCTCGTCTCCAGCTTTCCTGCGGTCACGTGGCCGGTGCAGGCGAACATGCTGACCGGCAAGCTGCCGCGCGACCACGGCGTGGTCGCCAACGGTTTTTTTTGGCGAGACAAGTGCGCAGTTGAAATGTGGACCGCCTGGAACGACAAGATCCAGCAGCCGCAAATCTGGGACATTCTTCATCGGCATGACTCGCTGCTCACGTCGGCCGTCTGGTTTCCGATGCTCAGCAAGGGATGCGGCGCCGACTACATCTGCATGCCCGCGCCGATCCATAATCCCGACGGCAGCGAATCGCTGTGGTGCTATACGAAGCCGGTGGAGTTGTACGGCACGCTGCGGGACGCGCTCGGGCATTTTCCACTTCAGCACTTCTGGGGACCAATCGCCAACATCAAGTCAAGCGCGTGGATCGCCGACTCGGCGGCGCTCGTCATGCAGTCTTTTCGCCCACGGTTCTTTTACATCTATTTGCCGCACCTGGACTACGCCGCGCAGCGGACCGGACCGGACAGCCCGCCAGCTCAAAAGGCACTAGTTGAGCTCGACGAGGTGATTGGCAAGCTGGCTATTGCGGCGCAGAAGGGATATGAAACCGCTCCGCTGTGGCTGGTCGCCAGCGAGTACGTGATCACGCCGGTCAATCATGTGACGTATCCCAACCGCGTGCTTCGCCAGGCTGGATTGCTGGCCGTGAGCGAGAGGGCCGATGGCGAGCGGATTGACTTCGCCGCCAGCCAAGCCTGGGCGCTGGTGGATCACCAGTTCTCGCACGTCTTCGTGAAGGACGCAAATTCCGCGGTTATAGGTCGCGTGGTCGATCTCTTTCGGGCAAAGCACGGCATCGCCGAAGTGCTAGCTGGCAAGGAGCGGGCAAAATATGCCATGGATCACGAGCGAAGCGGTGAAGTGATTTTGATCTCCAGCGCCGAGAGCTGGCAGGCGTACTACTACTGGCTGGATGATTCCAAATCGCCGAAATTCGCCCGCAGCGTCGATATCCATCAGAAGCCAGGGTACGATCCGGTCGAACTGCATTTCGACATGGCTACCAAGAGCATTCCCTTGGACGCGACGCTCGTAAAAGGCTCGCACGGCGCGCCGGTGGCAACCGACGCCCAGCGCGGTGTCCTTCTCTCCTCGCAGTGCGGGATCTTTGTCCAGCAGCCGACGGCGGACACCGACGTGTGTGAAATAGTCCTGAGACAGTTCGGCATTTAGTCGCCCCGACCGAACGGACATGCTGACCTATTTCGCTTCCGTGGGTCGGCCCGCCTTGCTCGCCAGGTCTTTCACAACCCGCACAAACTCCGATTCTGCTTGAGGTGTAAACGTGCCGATGCCGCCCGAGTAGAGTCCACGCGTTTCATAGCCTCCTTGCTCAAGAACGCGGGCCGAGGGGAGGTAGCCGTAGACGTCATGGCAGTAGGCGGCCAGCCACAGCCGCCCCGGCCCGAGCGCATCCTCCAGCAGCCGCACGTAATCGACCACGACCTCGCCCGACAGCGCAACCAGCGTCAAATCCTCACCGAATTGCCAGACCGCCTGGTGACATGTGTAGTCCGTGGGCAGCATCTCGCCGCGGCCCAGCCGGGCCAGCATCTGCTTCGCCATCCAAGGGCTGGTCCCCGATCGGCCCTCAGCCAGCCGCACAAGTTCGTCGCGTGACGGTGCGGGCGCCAGTGGAAGTTTGGCATCCCCCCAGGCGATGCGCAACGGGCCGCGGACCGCGGCAAGTTTTTCCTTGTCCGCGGAAACGCGGAGGACCTCTGTCGCCAGTTCCTTTCCGTGCTGCTCGGCAATCGCGTGACTGCCGCGAGGATACGGGTTGGCATCGCCGGCCAGGCCCAGGATGAACATCGCTTGGACGCCAGGCTGCTCAGCTTCCACGAGCCGCTGGGCATGGCCGGCATAGTCTCCGCTGATTTCGTAATCGCGGGGCCCCAGGGTGGTGTTGTGCGAGGCGGCGCCGAAGAGAATCGCCCGCGGGCTGCCGTCAGCACCGTCGATCCGCAGGACGGGAACGCTGCGGTCGGCCTGTCCGCGCGGGTTGACGCCGAGGATGATCCCGCGATCGAGGGTCACCTCGCGGCGGTTCATCACGAAGTGGACGACGCCAACACTCCACGCCAGGCGAGCCGGCTGGGGGTCCTTGGTCGCGGCGACGACGACCTGCACGAGCTTGTCTTGCAGCTCCTTGGTATAGCCGGCGGTCCGCTCCGCATCAGCCAGCGAGCGGCCTTCTTCGGGCGTGGCATCCAGGCTCAGCGAAGGACCCGTGTGCGTGTGCGACGAGCTGAGCAGAACCGACGCCCTTGGAATGCCGGTCTGCTCCTCGATTCGCTGGCGGATCGGGTCGGCAATTGCCGCAGTCAGGCCAATCAGGTCGGTCGTGACCAGAGCAGCGCGGGTTCCCTCCCGATCAACCAGCACCAGCGCCTTGGCGTACAAATCATCGTGAACGCTCTCGAACGGCCGATCGCGCGAGGCATAGCCGGCCATGAAAACCGGCTGCGGCGGCGTGATCTTCACGCGTGCCAACCCGACTTTCCAGTCGGCATCCTGAGCCGAAAGGGGCATCGGACCGGAAAGCATCAGCAGAGCCAGCAGCGAAACGTGCGATCGCAACATGGTCGAGTCTCCTGAGACGCCATAAATCAGCAGTTATCGGCCTTGATCGTAACTGGGCCAAGTGCGGGAGGTCCAGTTGCTCCAGCGGCGCGTTATGCTATCGCTCGCGAGACGGCCGCCTCTGCTGCACGAGGGAGAATTCATGAACGCATCGATGCTTCGAGCAATTGCGCTGACGCTTCTTGCTTGGGCCCCTTTCCTTCCCAGCAAGCTGGCCGCCGATGAAGTTCCCCCCTGGTCCCAGCCTATGAAACAGGTGCATGCCCGTTTCGCCGGCGCTCCCAGGACGCTGGCTCTCTTTGGCGATTCGATCAGCGTGTCGATGGCTTTTTGGGCGCCGCTGCGGGGCGAGCCCAAAGGGATGTCGCCGGAAACGGCCGCGGCACACGATCGCGTCAAGGAGTACCTGGCCGACGAATGCTGGACTGGGTGGCGAGGGCCGGAATTCGGAAATGAGGGCCGAATGACGATTCGCTGGGCGCACGAGAACGTTGACAAGTGGCTGGCCAAACTCAAACCCGAGGCGGCCATCATCATGTTTGGCAGCAACGACCTGGGCGAGTTGGAAGTGGCCGAGTTCGAGCAGAAGACGACCGAAGTTGTGGACCGCTGCCTGGCCGCGGGCACCGTGGTGCTGCTCACGACTCTGCCTCCGCGGAGCGGGCTGCTCGAAAAATCCAAACAGTTCGCCGAAGCAGTCCGCCGAGTCGCCAAGGAAAAACAAGTGCCGCTGATCGATTATCAGGCTGAGATTCTCAAGCGCCTGCCGGACGACTGGGACGGGGCGCTAGCGAAATTCAAAGACGTCGCTGGAAGCGAGTACGAAGTGCCGACGCTCGTCTGTCGCGACGGCGTTCATCCGTCGAATCCCAAGGCCCACCAGGATTTTTCCCAGGAGAGTCTGAGCAAGAACGGTTTTCTGCTGCGGAACTACCTGACGCTGATGGCCTACGCGAACGTCATTGATCGCGTCCTGGCCGAGCGCGGGCAGGCGGTCGCCAGAGCCGTGCGGCCGGCCCGTTTTCCGCATCGCATCTGGGCCGCCTGCGACTTTGAGGGGCAGACGCCGGACTACGCCTGGTTCGGGCCGCCGGAAAAAACGAACATTCTGCAGTACCCTGGCAACACGACGGCACTCGGCGCCCAACCGAAGTCTGGCGGCGCGAGCGCCGCACTGAAAACGAGCATCAATCCCGTCCCCGGGCCGATGATGGGCAAAGTCAACAAGCTCTATCTCCGCTATTTCTTGCGCGGCACGACTGAGGCCACGTTCCAGCACTTCAGCCTTACCAGCGAGGACAACAACCACGTCCGCGTCAGCGGCCTGACCGCAGGCAAATGGTCGGAGGCCTCGATCAACTTCAGCCGCGATGCCCAACGCAACGACGGCACTCCCGGCGTTCCCTTCAAGCAAGGGGAGCGGATGGATGATTTTCAGCTCTATGTCGGCAAGCCAGGGGACGGCAATGCGTACGAAGTGCTCATCGACGACGTCATTTTCTATTGCGAAGACCCGGCCTTGCCCCCCGAGGACGAGCCGTTTCCCAACCGGGTCATCTTCCTGGCAGCGTTTGACACCGGCATCGACGCCAAGAGCAAGCCCAAGTATTGGCCCGGCGAATTCGACATCCTCACGCCGGCCAAGGGAGCGCCGGCAGGATCCTATTGGGGGGTGGCACGGGCAGTGCCGCGACGTGACGCCAAGGGCAAATGGATCCGCCTGCAAATCGCACCGCCGCGACCGGTCGGCGAGCATACCAAGTTGCGACTCCGCTATCATCTGAGCGGAGCGACGGCATTGACGGCGCAGATCTTTGACGCGACCGACCAAGACAATCGCCATATCCGCGTGAATGGACTAAAGCCGGATCGCTGGGAAACGCTCTATCTCAATTTCGCGACCGACGGCAAGCGAAACGACGGTTCAAGCACCCCCTTTGCCGCCGGCCATTTGGTGGACGACCTGTTTTTCTTCGTCGAGCCGGAAGGAGACAAGGAAGTGGATCTCTACGTCGACGAAGTGGTGCTCTACGACGCGGTTCGCTAATAATGAGCGTTTCCAGCAACATCTAAACCCAACTACGAGGAGACAGCTATGTTCGCTTCACGAGCCCTTCTGCTGCTGGTCACGATGTTTGCTGCCGTTTACGGTTTTCTGAGCACGTTCGAGGCTGTGGCGCAAGAGAGCGATCCGGCTTCGATGACCGTGAAGCTCAAGAAGGGAGACGTCATCCTCTTCTTCGGCGATTCGCTCACCGAACTGGCCGGCCGCGAAGCGCCGCCGGAACATGTCACCAAAGGCTACGTGCGGATCGTCCGCGAGAAGCTGGCGGAAACGCACAAGGAGAAGAATCTCACCGTGGAGTGGGTGGCCACCGGCGGGCATACGGTACCGGACCTGCTCAAGCGCGTGGACAAGGACGTGATCGCCAAGATGCCTTCGGTCGTCTTCATCCAGATCGGCTGCAACGACGCGCGGCGCATCCCCAAAGAGACGTTTCAGACTGGACTGGAGGAATTGATCGATAAGCTTCAAGACGCCGGCATTCAGGTAATCCAGTGCTCGCTCACCAGCGTGGGAGAGAAGCACGACGGCACCAACAAGGACGACCCCAAGCTGGAGGAGTTTGCCCAGATCGAGCGCGAAGTCGCCAAAAAGAAAAAAGTGCCGCTCAACGACCTGCGCAAGGCCTTCGTGGAGTACTGGAAGAAAAACAACACCGAGAACAAGTCGCAGGGCCTGCTGACATACGACGGCAATCACTTCAACCAGACCGGCCACGACTTCGTGGCCGAGCAGATGCTCAAGAAGCTGAAGTGAAACCGCCCAGTGGCTGAAGCTAGTTTGCTTTCTTTCCCTTCGCCTTGGCCGCATTGAGCTCGGGGAGATCATCCCAGCGCGGCGCCTGCTGCTGAACTTCTTCGTATTTGGCCACGAGCAGGGCCGACAGCTCTTTCAGGCGCTGCGGCTCCTGGGCCGACAAATCGGTCGTTTCGCCCACGTCGCGGCGCACGTTGTATAGCTCGAACCGCGTGAGCTTTCGCGACTTGATCAGCTCGACGTCGCCGCGCACGACAACCCCCTGCGGCAGCGCCGTGTCGTCCCATGCCCCCAGCACCATCCAGTCGCCGACTCGCATGGCCGCCTTGGGGCCCGTGAGCGAACGATAGTAGTGCCAAAACAAGGGCGTCTTGCGCGTTAGCGGCTTGCCGTCCAGCAAAGGCACGATGCTTGTGCCGTCGAGCGCGCGGTCGGCCGGCGGCTCGATTCCGGCCAGCTCACAGAACGTCGGCAGCACGTCGAGCGAGCAGACGGGCTCAGAAATAATCTGGCCGGACTTGATCCGGGCCGGCCAGCGGAGAATGCCCGGGACGCGAATGCCGCCGTCATAAAGGTGCAGCTTCATCCCGCGCAACGGACCGGGCGAGCCGTGCGAGCGCCAGCCGGTGGCATAACGGTTGAGCGTCTCCGGACCGTTGTCCGAGGAGAAGAACACCAGTGTGTTCTCGCTGAATTTGAATTCGTCGAGTGCCGCCAGAATGCGTCCCACCGCCCGGTCCACATTGGCCACGTTGGCATAGAACATGGCTCTTCCCAGGTTGTCGCGCTCGGGATCGGGGTCAACATTCGCCGAGGCGCCCGGTTTGCCGCGTGTATCGTCGATGGGCTTTTTGGCCAGCGGCTTGTACTCGTCCACCAGCTCGGGTGGCGAGGCAATCGGCTCGTGCGGCTCGTGAAAGCAGACGAATTGAAAGAACGGCTGCGTTTTGTCCCGCTTTTCCTTGAGGAAGACGATCGCCTCATCAGCCACGATCTGGCAGGAAAATCCCTGCTGCACGCCAATGCGCTCGCCGTTGCGGACGAAGTTCGCTGGATTTTCGTGGCTGGGACCGGCATTGTTTTGCGTGCTCATCCAGTGGTCAAAACCGTGGTCCCCTGGCTGTGGCTGCTCGGGCTGATTGAACTTGCCATTGAGGTGCCATTTCCCCACGTGGCAGGTCGCATAACCCGCCTGCTTCAGCAGCGACGCAATCGTGATCTCCTCGCGCAGCAGGTGCATCGGATGGCCCGCGGGGATCCAATCATAAATGCCGATGCGGCTGGGCGTGCGCCCCGTCATCATTCCCGCCCGGGACGACGAGCAGACTGGCGCGGCGGAATAGCAGTCGGTTAGCCGCATCCCCTCGCGGGCCAAAGCATCCAGGTGGGGTGTCTTGATCACAGGATGGCCGTAACCGGCCAGATCGCCATAACCCAGATCGTCACAGAGGATGATCAGAAAATTGGGACGCTCGGCAGCGGCTGCGGCGTTAGCCATGGCGGCCAGTGCCAGGAACACGCTGTGGAGTCCAAAGCGAATGAGCTGAAGGCGCATGATGGTCACCCCGATTTGTTGAATCACAACCTCTAGGGCGCTTATGCTATCAGGCGCACAGCGCCGTTTCACCTGCTGCCTCGGCCAATTTGCTGTGCGGTCCGAAAGGAAATGCGATGGCCCTGAGCTTGATCGCGGCATTGCCCGCATGGCTCGAGTGGTGCTTCATCTACTCGATACCCGTCATTGCCCTGGCGCTATTGGTCTTCGTTCCGGTTGCCTATTTGACCGGCGGGTTTAATTGGGTGGGCCGCAGTGCTCTGGCGCGGAGGTTCGAAGGAATCGACATTCGCTCCGCGCCAATCTCGGGAGACGTCGCGGTCCGCTATCACACGTATCGCGGCTTCGTCATCTACTTCATCTGCGAAGAATTCCGATTCTTTTCGTCGCCCCCCGAGGCGCGAAAGCTGCTCGGCAGGCTGCTGCGGTTCAACCTGACCTGGGGCTTGCCGACTTGGGGAATTCTCTTCATTCCCGCAGCGGCAATCATCAACTATTACTTGCAGTTGCGGTCGATTGCCGCTCAGCAAGCGCAGAACGAATTGAACCCCAATCTTCCGCCCATTCGCCGCGCGATGTGAGAACACTCAAGCTACGAGCACTTGACCTACCGTTTTGCCGTCGCCGTCGCAGCGGAAGTTGCTGGGACGGGGACCTCCGGCGGCGGCCCAGCGACCAGCCAGACGCAGAACGCGCCAAATCCCAGCGTTACCATCGCGGTGGCAATCAACCATCCGGCGGAGGGAATCGCCCATAAGATCGCCACCAGCACGAGGCCGATCAGGAATGCGGCAATCGTCGGAAAGCCTGGCGATCGGCCGATGATGCGGCCAATGAAGACACAGACTACCGTAGGCGCCAGAAAGCTGAGCCCAAACCATAGCAGGCCAGCCAGCGTGACGCCACCAAAGAGACCGAGTCCAAGCGACGCGAGGGTCAAGTCGTCGAGACCAATGCTGCCGAAGAGCATCATGGCGACAATCGTCACCGCCCCCAGCGCCAGCATCACCACGATAAAGCCGACGAATCCCACGATGCCAGCGACAATACTTAGCCAGATGCGATGGCGAATATTGGCGGCCATTTCGGTGGTCCAGCGAGGGATCAGCAGCACGGTCAGCAAACCAAAGACGGCCACTGCGGCCATGCCTTTGAGCCGGGAGAGAGCCTCATTGAGCGGAGTTGGCTTGGGAGGTGGCGCGCCGGCAGCGCGCGGGGCGACGGCAATGTGTTCGACGCCGCCTGTGACCGCAGCAGGATCGGCAATGTCCGCTTCGCGAACCGACGTGTAAGTCAGCTTGCCGCGAATTTTTGCATCCTTTCCGACGTGCAGCCCCCCGGCGACGTGCGGTACGGAGAACCCC
>Ga0075428_100001535_pt1 | contig 24707 bp, 18 predicted proteins | sample RhiMetdeltSRZDD2_FD_75291 | JGI IMG/M metagenome (GOLD analysis project Ga0075428, IMG submission 75291) | Populus rhizosphere microbial communities from Tennessee, USA - Rhizosphere MetaG P. deltoides SRZDD2 | ecosystem: Host-associated > Plants > Roots > Rhizosphere > Soil | place: USA... | reverse complement strand
GACGCCATTGTCGTGACGATCCAGCGGATCGACACGAACCGCCCGACGGGATACTCGGCCAGTCTGCTCGCGCCGTACGCCGTCGATCCGGCATCGATTGCGGCCCGGGCCGAGCGCGAGCCGCGTCGCGTGGACTGGATCATCGACAAGGCCAGGGGCACGACGAGAGTCGATGCGGCGGATATCACCCCCGCGATCGAGCTGCCGCTGCGTGCGATGCTCGGCTGCCTCGGCACCGCGCCTGCCCGCAAAGAAGCGGTGGCGACGAGCACTCCGGGTCCATTCGGCGGCAACATGGACTACGCCGGTCTCAACGCTGGCGTCAAGGTGACACTGCCGGTCAACGAGCCGGGCGCGCTGCTGTTCCTCGGCGACGGCCACGCGCGGCAAGGCGAAGGAGAGGTCGTCGGCACCGGCGTCGAGACGTCGATGGACGTCGAATTCACCGTCGATCTGATCAAGAAGACGACCGTCGGCTGGCCGCGCCTCGAAAACGACATCTACATCATGGTGCTCGGCAGCGAGCGGCCGCTGCTGCAGGCATTCCAGCACGCCACCACCGAAATGCACCGGTGGCTGGTGAACGATTACAAGTACTCGGAGCGTGGCGCGGCGCTCTTGATGGGCCAGGCGATCGAGTACGAGGTCGCCAACGTTGTCGACCCGCATTTCACCGTCGTCGCCAAGCTTCGCAAGTCGCTTCTGCCGCGCTGAGATCTACGCGCCGTTGTCGATGCGCGTCTGCCCCCGCAGCTTGAGAATCGCCTTCGGATCCGTCTTGGCGTCGGTGATGACCGAGAAGAACGGGCTCATCATCTCTTCCCACGTCATCCGACCGCGGTAGACCGTCCGGCTCGGATCCGGATTGAACTTGTTCGACACGGAGTTGTTGAAGTGGGCGTCGACGTGCAGCCTGGTGCCTTTCGGCGCGAAGATCGGCTTCATCGGGTTGTAGACGATCTGCCAGTTGAAGTCGTATTTCGGCACGTTTAGGACGACCTCCTCGCGGCCGTCCGGATAGATCAGGCGATAGGTCATGTCCTTTCCGCGCAGGTGCATGTGCGGCATCATCTGCACAAGCCAGACGTCGGCAGCGAACTCCGCCTCGGCGGGCGGGCTCTTGTAGTTCGCCTCCTGCGGCGGGATCGCGAAGTCCGCGCTCGCCCCGGAGATCGCGTAGCCGATCCACTGCTTGCCGGCGGGCTGTTGGGCCACCGTGAAGCCAATCAGCGGACGATCGACGACTTCCTTCCCGGTCGGCGTGTAGTGCACGGCGAACGAGATGTCGCTGTTGGCCGGAATCAGCCTGGCCGCGTCGAACTTCCGGTAGTCGTCGGCCTGCACGCCCGGGACGTAGCAGGAGAACCCGCCGCCGAACCCCGATGCGCCGACAGCTTGTCCGTCGCTGCCGGTTGCTGCACCGGCCGGTGTCGCCCCGGCATCGGTCGCGACGCCCTCCTCGTCGCGCGGCGACTCGCTCCAGTTCCAGACGTAATACGACGCATTGGCCCGGTGCGGCACGAAGGTCATACAGATGTGGTGAGTCACTGCGAGATCACTCGGTTTGATCTCCAATGACGTGATCCACGTGTCCTTCGTCAATCCGCTCGGCATCAGCGCGGTGGCCCACTCGATGACGTTCTGTGGCGGGCGGGCCGGCACACGGAACTCAGGTCCCCTGACGATCAGGTCGGGCGTGATCTGCCAGCCGTCTTCGGTCCATTCGATTGGAGTCGGGGCATCTTTCGGATCGCCCTGCGGCGCCCCGGCGTCAGCCCATTTCGCGATCGTGTCGATGTCGATCTGCTTGAGTGACCGATCGTTGGCAAACGATCCGTGCTGCGGGTCGGCGAACCATGGCGGCATCTCGCGCGCGACGACTTTCGCCCTGATCGCGCGCGCCCATGGCCGCGCCTGTTCGTAGGTCAGCAGCGACATCGGCGCGATCTGGCCGGGTCGATGGCACGACTGGCAATTCTTCTGGAGGATCGGCAGGACGTCTTTGGTGAATGTGACCGGAGCAGCGGCCGCATCCTGCGCCGTTGTCGTCCCGGTGGCAACCAGCACGCCCACGACGATCAGGACCAGCAGGATCCATCCGTAGCGCACCATACGCACACTCCTTGCAGCGCTGATTATGCCCTGTTCACGGGCATGGCGTTTTCGCCAGTCTCTGAACAAATCCGACCGTGAGCACGGGCGCTCGAGGCGCGCCGTCGCGCGCGACGCTGTTCTCGACCTCGCCAGAGATTTCGACTCTTGCGCCGACAAACGGCACGAGCGCGCTGTTGAGCGCCGAGAGTCGATACGTCCGGCTTGCTGATTTCTTTGCGGCGTCCGAAGTGCCCGTCCCGGCCGGGACGCGCGCTTCCCGCACGGCGTCGGTGAGGATGAATGTCGAGGTGCTCGGCGTGTTCAGCTCTTGGGCCGGGACCGATCCTCGTCCATTCGGAGCGGCCCATCGCACGCAGCCCGTGAGCGTAATCCTGTCGGCAAGATTCGGCGGATCTGGCTGCGGCGTGCCCGGCGTCGGATTGCCGGAGAATCGACCGGTTCCCTGAGCGGCAAGCTGGGCGCCGAGCGCCGCGACGATCACGACGAGGAAGGCGCGATACATGAGGCGGCCGTCGGCTGCTATTTTGGGTATGTCGGCGAAGAATGGCAAGGGACACGCGGAGGCGGATGTAGAATCCTCCCAGCCAAGGAGGTCCGTGATGGTGACGCTAGCTGGTGTCCGCCGGTACGCGCTGGTGACCTTCCTCGGGGCGGCGGTCGCGGGTGTCTTCTGGCAAGGAGGGCCGCTCGCCGCGGGCGAGTCCCTGCTCGGCGGCAAGGTCGTCTCGTCCGCCGGCGCACCGCTCGCGGGCGTCCCGGTGCGGGCTCGCCGCGAAAACGGCACCATCACGGTGAACGTTTTCACGAACACGCGGGGCGAGTACGCATTTCCGGGATGGGCCGAGCTCTCGCCCGGCCGCTACGCGGTGGCGATCGAGCTGCCTGACTTCGAGCGCGCGACGCAGACGGCGGCACTTACCGCGGGTCAGACCAGGCGGGTCGACTTCACGCTGCGGTCGCGGCAGGCGACGATCGCTGATGCAACCGCCGCGGAGATCGTCGCGGCGCTCCCGGGCACCGACGACCAGAAGCATCTCGTCATCCAGTGCGACAACTGCCATTCGCTTCAGCTCGCGCTCCGGACCGGGCGGAACAAGGACCAGTGGGTCGAGATCATCCGGCGCATGGCGGGGGAGCGGGCGGTCACTCGCGAAACGCCCGGGACGCGTGCCTTCGGCCAGAAGAAATACGTGGAGCCGCTGGCCGAGTACCTCGCGTCGATTCGCGGCCCCGGCGCGAACGACCCGATCCCGTTCCATCTGCGCCCGCGGCCGGCCGGCGATGCCGCCGCGAAACTGGTCGTCACCGAGTACGGCATCCCGCGCGCGGGGCAGCGCGACCTCACAATCCTCCGCGGCGATCGCCGGTTCGTCTGGCCGCATGACATCCTGCTCGACTCGAAGAGCTCCTACGCGTATTACACCGATCACTTCAGCTTCACCCTCGGACGACTCGATCGCCGGACAGGCGAAGTGAAGGAGTTCCCCTACAGCCTCCTTCCCGGGATGGGACGCGAAGAAGGTGGTGTGGTCGCGGCGGCGCAGCTCCGCGCGGGCAATCCGGGCGGCGGGTCGCACGACATCGCGTTCGATCCCGACGGCAACGTCATCATCGGCATGGGCGGCGGCACCGTGCGGTACAACCCGCGGTCGCAGGAGTTCACGCCGTGGGCGTCGGGCAGCAACATGTTCGGGATCGACCCGCGCGGCACCGTGTGGTACCTCGACAAGGGGTTGCACGCGCTCGACATGAAGACCGGCGAAGTGAAGCACTTCGAGGTGCCCGAGGGAACCGACGACGACACCTATGACATGGAGACGGATGGGAAGGGCCGCTCGATCATGAATCTCTGGCGGCTTGGCAGGGTCGGCGTCTTCGATCCGGCCACCGAGCGGTGGGAGACATATCCGACGCCGACGCCCGGTTCAGGGCCGCGGCGCGGCCAGATCGACTCGCGCGGCCGCGCGTGGATGACGCTGTATTGGGCGGGCCGCGTGGCGATGTTCGACCCGGAGACGCGCAAGGTGACGGAGTTCCCGGTCATTCCACGGCACGCAGCGTACACGCCGCCGTTCCCCTCGCCCTACAGCCTCGCGGTTGACGACAAGAACCAGACGGTCTGGACCAACGACTTCAACAGCGGCCGCATCTACCGTCTGGATGCCCGCACCGGCGCCTCGACCGAATACCTGATGCCGGAGCCGTATGAGATCCGCGATCTGACGGTGGATGAGGCTGCGGCGCGGCCCACGGTCTGGATTCCGGTCTACCGGCCGCCGGCGAAGATGGTGAAGGTCGAGGTGTCGCCGAACTAATCAGGGCGGGCCGACCAAGTCGGCCCCTACGACTCAGAGCGCCCGCACGCGCACGCTCCGGAATTTCACGACCCCCGCAGTGCGCTGCAGGGCGATCGGTCCGCGCGCAAACTTGGTGTCCTGCACATCGACCATCTGCGTGCCGTTGAGTGTCAATGTCAGCCTCGATCCTCGCGCCGTGATGTCGTAGGTGTTCCACTTGCCGCCGGTATCGATCGTCGCTGCTGGCCTGGCGATGAAGGTGAGGGCTCCCGTGCGGAACTCCGGGTCGGGACGCTTGTCGAAGATCTGGGCCTCGTACGCCGTTTTGGCGTTGATTGTCTTCAGGTCCGTGCAACGGAAGAACACGCCACTGTTGGCATCGTCATCCGCCCAGAACTCCACCACGATCTGAACGTCGCTGTACGACACGGTGCTCACCAGATCACCGTTGCCGCTGGTCGCCTGAATCACACCGTCGACGACCTCCCAGTTGGCGTTCCCCACCATGCTCCAACCCTTGAGCGTCTTGCCATCGAACAGCGTGGTCCAGCCGTCGGCTTGAGCTGAGACCAGCGACGATTCGAGACCGGTCGATCCGGCGAGGACGAGCGCAATTGCGATCGCCGTGACGCGTGTCATGAGCTCTTCTCCTAGATATCAGAAGTCGAACTGCACGCTGAACTTAAAGAACCTCGCCACCAGGATCTCGGTGGGAGTCTGCCAAGCGCCAAAGACGTTGTTCTGCGCCAATACCGCGCTCGAGTTGAGGGCGTTGTAGATATCGACGTTCAGCCGCGTGCGGGTGCCAGCGAAGCCCAGGAGCTTCGAGACGCGCACGTCGACCTGGTGAAGTCGTTCTCCGTGCTTCCCTGAGCCGGCGTTTGCGCTGCCGTACGGGCCAGGCGAGACAAGGTGCACGTCCACGCTCGGTGCGGCGCCCGCCAGATTGCGGCCGAGGCTCGGCGCCACTTCCGCGTTGGTCGCCGTATAGATGGCCAAGATGAGCGGGCCCGGCCTCGTCTGGTAGGTCCCGCTCAACTGCACGTCCACCCGCGGGATCGTGTACGAGCCGTAGCCCTTGACCTGCGTCAGCCATGGCTCCGTTCGGTCGCAGTACAACGTGTTCGGGTTGTCCACCTTTGTCACGACGTCGCAGTTGTCTTCCACGCGGCGGCCCGTGCTCAGGCCTCCCTGGAACATCACGCCGGGCCGCGGCCGCGCGTTGATGATGAAGTCCATCCCCTGCCAGTAGTCGCGCTGCTTCCCGTACTTGCGCGAGAGCGTCACGTGCGGCTGCGCCGCGACGCCGAATTTCGCCGGCTTGATGTCGTACCCTTCCACCTGATAGCCGCCGCCCCCGGGAAGGCGTGGATCCGTCGGCGCCGTGATGACGAACCGATCGTAGTCCGCCGGCCCCACCGCGAGATCATCGACGATGACGAAGTTGCCATACCAGCGGCGGAAGTAGTTGACCTCCGCGGAGACCAGCGGCATCAGTTCCTGCTGCAGGCCCGCCGAGACCTCCCAGTTGAAATTCCGTTTCCCCCACCCGGTCAGCGTGTCCTCGTCGTAGGTCAGGTTGGTGACGACGGTGCCGAAGTTTTCGTTCGACAGGGCGCCGCACTCCCCGTTCGCCCGCACGTTGAGGAGATCGCACTCGGGCACGTAGTTGCGGTTGGCGTCCGTCCACGTCCGGGTGGCCGACGTGACGAGGTTGCGCGACGGGTTGGCGAGCTGGATGAAGCTGACATCCGGCCCCATGGCGATCACGTAGCGATTCAGACTCGCCTTGAGCGCGGTCTTCCCGGCACCCCCCAGGTCGTAGACAGCGCCCAGTCTCGGCGACAGGTCGTGGAGCGACCACCCGTCCTGCGCCGGGAACGTGATGTTCCGCGTCGGCGCAAGCGTCGTCGGACCGATGTGCTGTTCCGGATAACTGTTGTGGAAGTAGTCGTAGCGCAGCCCGTAGTTCAGCGTCAGATTGCTGAGCGTCCAGCGATCCTGGACAAAGAGTCCGAGGTCGAAGTCGACGTCCGCCTTCCACTCTCCGAGCGCACGCTGCGTGATCCGGTTGGGTACCGCGTTCCTGAAGCGATAGCTCACCGGCACGAGGTCGTAATCGGCAAGCTCGGTGCCACCGCTCTTGTTGGCGGCTCCGACCTTGAACGCGTGCGCGCCGGTCACGTACGAGAAGGCGCCCCGGAACGTGTATATGCGCTGAGGCTGGATCCGGTACGCGTCGCCTGCGCGATAAAACATGCCCGTCGTCTGCTCCTGTACGGGGATCATCGTCGGATTCAGGTCGGCCCACGGCGAACGGTTGCTTTCCGACTTGTAGACCTGCCAGTTCCCCTCGACGAGCATGCGGTTGGTGGCCGGAAACGTCCAGTCGCCCGCGACGAGCCGCTGCAGCGGGTAGTCCTGGCCGATGCCGGCTTCCCAGGAGCGCGTGAGCGAGGCATCGGTCGGGCAGAAGCAATAGGTGGTGTCGTACCAGGTGAACCCGATCTTGTTTCGCGGCGTGGCCTGCCAGCTCAGGCGAACCTGCGTATCCGGCTGCTTCTGCTCGTTCCACACCCGGCGACTCGTATCGGGTTCGTAGGTCCAGGCATTCGGATTGTTGGTGTTGCGATTCCAGTAAAGTCCTGCCACATAGTCGGCTGTCACGTTGTACCGGGCCGCGGCAAAAAACCAGATCCGGTCCCGCAGAATCGGGCCGCCGAATGCGGGATTGATGTCCCAGTTCGCCCTGATGCTGTTCGGCGCGGCCAGGCCGCGGGCGATCAGGTCGTCCGTAAGATTGTCGCCCTGCCACTTGCCGGGCGCGTAGGCGCCAAAGATGACGCCGTTGAACGTGTTGCCCCCCTCGCGAAGCGTGTAGTTGGCGCGGACGCCTCCGGCGTGCAGCTCGGCATTGTTCGAACCCGTGTCGATGGTGACTTCCTGGAGACCCATCGGATTCATGAAGATGGTCGCGGTCGCGGCGCCGGTGCTGAACGTGGCAATCGAAACTCCATTCAGAGTCGTCCCGGCGTCTTCCGACCTGGCGCCATGGGCGGTCATGTTTCCGGTCACCGCCCTGACGCCCGCGCCGCCGACATCCTGACGCCGAAAGTCGACGCTCGGGATCAGGACGCCCAAAGCCGTTCTGAGTCCCGAGCTCGGGAGCGTGTCGAGAACCTCACGATCCATCACCCGCTGCTGGCGCGTGCTCTGCACGTCGACCACTGGTGACTCTCCAGTGACCGTGATCGTTTCCTCGATTCCGCCCACCCGCAAATCGGCATTGATGCGGGCGGTGAAGCTGCCCGACAGCTCGACGCCTTCGCGCTGCACCGTCGCGAAGCCCGGCAGCGTAAACGTCACGGTATACAGCCCGGGCCGCAGGTTCTCAATCGCGTACTGACCCGTGCCGTCCGTCACGGCTGTCCGGACCTTCTCAATCAGCGCCGGACTTGCGGCTTCCACCGTCACGCCTGGAAGCACAGCGCCCGACGCGTCCCTGACGACGCCGCTGATCGCGGCCTGTGCGAACGCCACGACCGGCAACAGCACGACGACCGCGAAAACCGCTCCAATCTTGCGAAGGCTCAGCACGGTTCCCTCCGTTCATTCGTGGGTCCGCTGATCACCGCCTGGCCACGAGTGCCGGCGTGGTTGTCGGCGGCTTCCGATGGTGAGTCGACTGCTCGTAGGCATACGCCAGCTTGATCATGGTTGCCTCACTGAACGCCCGGCCGAAAAAGGTAATCCCTACCGGTAATCCTGCCTGGGTAAATCCCGCTGGGACGGAAATCGTCGCGATAGGGCCCAGGAATGTGCTCAGGTGCGTCGTTCCTTTCATGTTCGAGTACGGCGGATTGGTGTAGTCCCGGATCAATGTCGGCGTATGCTCGACGGTCTTGTAGACGATGGCGTCCAACTTGTTGTCGGCCATCACCTTCAACGTGTTGATCATCAAATCATCCTGCGCGACCCGGGAGTCCGCGTAGTCCCCATCAAACCCCACTGTTCCTTTACTGCGTCTTTCCGGCCCGTTCTGAACCTGCTGCATGGTCTTGTATGGGGAGTTCGGGATCCGGCTGAGATACCGGTTGATCTCTTCGTTGCGTTCCTGGGCTTCCCTGCTGACCGTTCTCATGCCCGAAGGTCTTCCGCCGCCCTGACGTCTCTTGGCCAGGAGAGCGTTCAGGTGAGGAATCACGATGGGATCCTCTACCGCCGCGCCGGCGCCCTTCAGTTCGGCAACAGCGTTGTCGAAGACGCTGGTCACATTCTTGAAGTCCTCGGACTGCGGTTCACTGAAATATCCCATTGGCTCGCGCAGGATTCCGATGCGCGCCCCCTTCAGGCCGTTCGCGTCCAGAAACCTGGTGTAGGTCTCCGGAACCTGGCCGACGCCCAGCGCCGTCTCCGGGCTCTCCGGGTCGTAGCCGGCAATCACATCCAGCACGGTGGCGAGATCCGTGACCGTGCGCGTCATCGGTCCCAATCCGCCCCCGCTGACCAGTCCTGGAGTCGGCCTCAGGCCGACGATGTTGTTCCAGGCGGCCGGTCGGCTGATCGAGGCAAAACCTTCCTGGCCGATGCCAATGGTGCTGAAGTTCGCCGCGACGCTGGCACCTGTACCGCCCGAGGAACCGCCGACGGTACGTAAAACATCATAGGGATTGTGGGTCTCGCCAAACAGCGAGCCATACGTGTCGCCTCCGGCGAACTCCCCCAGAGTGACCTTGGCCAGAATGATCGCACCCGCCTTCTTGAGCTTTTCCACCACAAATGCGTCCCTGGTGGGTACAAAATTCTTCATGATCGACGAACCGTACGTGGTCGGCAACCCGGCCACGTCGATCATGTCCTTGAGCACGACGGGGATTCCGTGCAAAGGACCGACAAACCCGGACCTCATCGCGGCATCAAGCCTGTCGGCTTCTTCAAGCGCCTTCGGATTGATGTTGATGACGGAATTGATGGTCGGCCCCTTCTTGTCGTAGGCCTCGATCCGATCCAGGTACAGCTGGACAAGCTGCCGGGCAGTCAGCGTCCTCGATTTGTAGGCATCGTGGACGTCTTTGATCGTCGCCTCCATCACCTGGAAGGGCTTGTCCTGACTCTGCAACCGTTGCAGGGGCAGGAGAATCAGAACGATGGCCAGCACGCCCAACGCCACCACCGGCGACATTCTTTTTGCCCGCTGGGATCTAGACAACATTTCATCCTCCCTACGCCTCAGGTCCGCTGTGGTGGCGATAGTGTGCTCTAAGCCCGCCGCACCATCCCCGGCACGAGGTGCTTGATGGTTGGCGCGCCGACCTGCTGCATGATGGCCAGCAACTCGGTGCGCAGGATCTCCAGCACCTTCTCCACGCCTGGCTGACCGAACGCGCCAAGCCCCCAGATGTACGGGCGGCCGACGCAGACCGCAGTCGCGCCCATGCACAACGCCTTCACGATATCCGTGCCGCGGCGGAAGCCGCTGTCGACCAGCACCGGCATGCGCCCGCGGACGGCGTCGAGGATTTCGGGCAGCGCGTCGATCGTCGCTCGGCCGCTGTCCTCGCTTCGCGCCCCGTGGTTCGAGACGATGATCCCGTCCACGCCCGCCTTGACGGCCAGCTCGGCGTCCTCGTGGGCGAGGATCCCCTTGATCACGACCTTCATGCGCGTCGTGTCGCGTATCCGCTTGATGGTGTCCCACGTCATCGCGGACGACTGGATGTTGGTCAGCCCGGAGAGGTCGACGCCTTGGTACATCGGGCGCGTTCGGTAGTTGGCCGTCAGCGTGCTGCGGTCGTGGCAGGCCGAGCAGTCGCGCGTGTCCGTGCGCTGCAGGCGGAACAGTGTTTCCTGATTTCGACCGCCGTTGCGGTCGACGGTCACGGCCACGGCCAGGCATCCGGCGCGCTCGGCGCGCGTCACGAAGGCCTTGCTGATCTCCCAGTTGTTGGTCGCGTAGAGCTGGTACCAGATCGGGGCGCCGCGTGCCTTCATCACGTCTTCGGGCGACGTCGTCGACTGCGTCGACAGGATCATCAGGTGGCCGCCGGGTTTGGCCGCCCGCGCCACCGCCTCCTCGCCGCCCGCGTGATAGGCCTTATGCCCGCCGATCGGAGCGATGACGATCGGCGTGTTGTAGCGGACGCCGAGGATGTCGGCGCTCATATCGACCTTGCTGACGTCGACGAGCCGCCGCGGCCTGAGCTGGAATTTCAGGAAGCCCTCGCGGTTCGCGCGCAGCGTCACCTCGTCGTCGATGCCGGACGCCATGTAGCCGAAATGCGCGGGTGGGATGTTCTTGCGCGCCACCGGTTCGAAATCGAAGACGTTGATCGCGTCCTCCGCCTTCGTGATGAGGTCCTGCAGGTTCGCCGGTGCCCAGAGGATCGGGTCGGGCAGGGGCTGCGGCCGGCCCGCGGGTGACTGCGCCGCCTGCGCCAGGGCTTCGGCGCCCAGGGCGGCAAGGCCAGCCAGGCCGGGAACCGCCAGCAGCGGACTCGCGGCCAGCCACTTCAGCAGCTGACGGCGGTTCTCGACTCGGTCTCTCGGAGTCATGACGCTCCTCTCTACGACGCGATCCTCGCTAATTGAGCATCGGTGCATTCCTTGATGATGGTCAGGAAACGATTGAGATTGTCCTTGCTCACCAGCGGATGCGGATCGCCCGGCTTCCGATATTTCAGCGCGTGGATTTTCTCCTGGGCGTCGTCCAGGGAGGGATGGATGGTGAGGTAGGTATCGGCGCCGGCCTTCGCAGCGATCTCCTGGAATCGCGCGGCCGATGCGCTCCAGATTTTGAAGGTCTCTTCCATCGTTCGGAAATACCGCACCCCGTAACGCATCACGCTGGGATTGATGCCGCCCCACACGGCGCCGACGTGCCGGGTGTTTCCATCCCTGAGCGGCACCAGCACCGACACGGTACCTGGCGTGTGGCCCGGCGTGAGATAGAGCGTCAGGGTCGTATCGCCAAGCGTCAGCTTCATGCCGTCGGTCGCGACCATGTCCTTCTTCGGCCTGAGTTCGACGGGTTCGTTGCTTGCCGCCATCGCCGTCCAGTCGGCTTCAGACATGATCACGCGGGGATGATAGGTCTCCTGGATGTACCGTGCGCCGAAATACCGGTCGCCGTGATTGTGGGTCAGGACGACGTACTTGATCTGCGCTGGATCCTCGCCGAGTTTTTTCAACCCATCGGCGATCAGCTCTTTGGCGCTGTAGTCGTTGCCGGTATCGATCAGGATGATCCCTTCGGACGTTTTCACCGCCCAGGTGGAATCGCCCGCGAGCCGAGGAACCCGATGGGCGTCACCATGGCTGCCCAGCCAGTAGAGGTTGTCGAAGACTTTCGCCGGCTCCGAGTACCAGTCCGTACGGGGTGGAATTCGCCGGCTTGCCAGCGGCGGTGCAGTCTGGCCTCCGTCCGTGGGACGAGGTTCAACCGGCCCTTCCGGCGACAGGGCGTCGGCGCAGACATTCTCGTACAACATCATGAGGGAGTGCCCGGGCCGGAACGCCGCGGCCTTCGCCCGATCAAGATGAGCCTGCGCGGCCGCGTTTGGGCCTTGAGCGGCTATCACACTCAGCGATCCGCCGGCGAACAGTGCCACAGCGCAGAGGAGCAGTGCGCGAGATGTCATGGGTCGCCTCCGAGCGAGGCGAAGGGTATTCCGAAAAAGGCACAAGGCACAAGTGGGTCGTTGTGCCGTTGTTGCGGTCTGGTCGTCTAGCGCCTGCGTGAGTGATCGCGAAAGAAGGATGCGATCCGTTGAGAGGTATCGCGCGGATAGACGTGGCCGCCGTCGTGAATCCAGGTCATCACCGGAGCGGGCGTCCCGGGTCCGTAGATCGTGCAGCCCTCGCCGCAGCGCGTCGTCTTGTCCCGGACGCCGTTCACGCCAATGGCAATCGTCATCGCGGCCTTCTGATCGGCAAAGGTCACTTGGGGATCGCGTTCACCCGCCACATGAAACAGTGGCCGTGGCTGCTTCGGCTGCACCGACGGGCGGAGGCGGCCCGCCACCGGCGCGTAGGCGGCGAACACCTCCGGGCGCTCCGCCCACAGTAGGTAGGTGAACATGGCGCCGTTCGAGAAGCCGGTCGCATAGATGCGGTCGTCGTCGATGTTGTACTTCTTGCGCAGCGACGCGAGCGCGACATCGACCAGCTTCAGGTCGCGGTCGTTGTTTTCGCCTCGCTCAACCTGCCAGCCAGCAAGCCGATCGCGAGTCGCCAGCCCCTGGAAGTACACGACGATCGCGTACGGCGATGCCAGGTGGAGATCCGTGTGCTGAAAGTTCTGCACGTTGTCGCCGCGGCCGTGGAACGACAAGACCAGCGGATTTTTTCCGCCGGCCGGGGACGCGGCCGGCGCAAACACGATGGCCTCGCGGGTAACGCCCTCGACCTTCCAGGTCATGACCTCCGCCGAGGCCGCGCTTCCATACAGGATGAGCAGGACGGCGAGACCGATGTGGGTCATGCGCATTCTCATCTGCTGCTTATCCTAATGCGTGTTCACCTCAATGCTTCCGCGCTACCGCGACGCGCGCGCGGTTTCCCGCGCCGCGGGACGCTCGTAGATCTCCGGCAGCGAGAACGTCAAGACCGCGTTCAGGTACTTGTCGCTGACGATCACCGTCTTCTTCTTCGGATCGAGCGTCAGCCCGCGCGGCATGTAGATGTGACCGCGCGCGAGGGTGTAGCGGGGCGGCACGTCGCCTTCGTCATCCTCCGACCAGACGCCGACATACGGCGTGGGAATCAGGTTGCCGGTCTTTTCGTCGCGTTCGCCGGCATTGGCGCCCAGCGTGACGAGGATGCTGCGCGTCGGCGGATGGACGACGATGCGGCCGGGGCTGTTCATGCCGCTGATCGGTCCGCCGCCAATCGTCTTCAGCGGGGCAGCGTTGCCTTCGGCGGTCCGGTCGTAGACGAGGATGCCGTTGTTCCGGCCGTTGATGAAGATCCGGTTGGTGACCGGATCCGCTGCGCCTACGCCGCCAACCGCGCCCGGCGACTTCAGCACGCGCTTCGGCGCGACGTCGCCCTGGGCCGTACGGTCGAACACGAGCATCGTGTCGTCGGTGCCCATGTTGAAGACGAAGATCTCGTTGTGCACCGGGTCGATGAAGAGCGACACCGGGTCGCGGAGGAGCGTCTTCGGGCCCTGAATGATCCGGATCGGCGCTTCGTCGCCGTTGGCGGCGCCGCGATACGTGACGACAGCCTGGCCGATGTTCGACTGCACGACGATCTCGTCATGAATGTCGTCGTAGGCGATCGCGTGCACGGTCCGGTTCAGGTTGGTCTTCTGTCCCTCGATGATGCGGCTCGGGACCGTGCCCTTGTCCGCCGCGGTCGAGTAGGCTGCGATCCGCGGCTGCGCCACGCAGTTCGGCACCAGCACTTCGTCGCGCCGCCCGTCGAACGCAATCATGTACGGGTTATTGATCAGGGTCGTCGGCGCGTTGAGCGGCGCGCTCCGGATCACGCGGACCGGCTCGGCATTGCCGTTCGCGTCCCGCTTGTACGCCGTCGCCGTGTGGTTGCCGAAATTGGCGACCCACACCTCGCCGTTGACGGGATCGATCGACACGCCGTTGGGGTTACGAAGCATCGTCTTCGGTCCCTTGATCTGGCGGATCGGCGCCTCGTCACCGTTGGCGGTGGCGCGATAGACGTTGATCGAATCGCCGGCGGCGTTCGAGACGTAGATTTCCTGCCGCTCGGAATCGACCGAGATGCCGGTCGGCCAGTTCAACTGAGTCTTCGGACCTTCGATCACCCGCACCGGGACGACGTTGCCATTGGCGTCGGCTGAATGCACGGTCACGGTGGGCGGACCGAATTTACCCGAGCCAAACACGACTTCGCGGCGGTTGGCGTTATTGAGGTTGCCCGCCGGCCAGTTGGGCCGCCGCACGTTGCGCGCACCGCGGGGCTGCAGCGCATTGAGTGGGTGAGGCATCTGCTGGTCGACGCCGAACGTTTCGTCGCGCTCCGTGCCGTAGTTCGCGATGTAGAGCAGCCGCGTCTTCGGATCGAACGCGATGCCGTGCGGGTCCGCGAGCCGGGTCTGGTTCCCCTGGATCAGGCGAATCGCGTCCTCGTCGCCCTTCGCCGTCTTGGGGTACACCTGGATGGCCCCGTCGTGCTGGACCGTGACGAACATCTCGCCACGCTCTTCATCCATCGTCATGCCGAATGCGCCGTACGGCGTGGTGAGCTCGTTGGCCGGCGGCACATTCCCTTCGGCGGTCCGCGGGAACTTGAAGAGGCCCGGCTCCGAATCGTTGTTGACGATGTAGATGTCGCCGGTTTTCAAGTCGACGTAGCCGTCGCTGTTGTAGCGGCTCAGCGTGAGGCCGCCGCCGATGAAGCGCTTCGGCATCGTCCTTTCGGCCGACGCCGGCGTCTGTACCGTGCGGTCATAGACGTAAATGTTGAACTTGAACTCGTCCATGAGGACGACTTCGTTCCGGACGGGATCGACGCGGATCGCGGCGAACCCCGCGTAGGGGTCGCGTATCGTCCGCAGCGGCATCCGCGCGGCGACCGTCGGGTCGCCCATCGCTGGGCTGGGACGGGCTGCGCCGCCGCCTTGACCGCGCTGCAGTGCAGGGCGCTCGGGGGCCGCGACGTCCCAAGTGCAGGCCTCGAGCGTCTCGGGCATCCGGTCGGTCGCGACGAGCCGCGAGGAATCCAGATCGATGCCCCGGACCGGTTCTTTCTGCGAGAAATAGACGGTTCCGCCGGCCATCACCGCGACAACAACCAGGGCTCGAAGCGCAGTCCAGCGCGAAGGCATGCGTGTCACCTTTCAAATAGGGTGGATATCAAGCGCTCTATGGTACTACCGGGAAGCGTTCGAGCCCTTCCACTTGGCCCGGAGGGCATCTCGATCGAGTTTGGCCCCCCGCAGGTAGACCGCAGAAATCCTGCGCGTGTTGAGAATATCGTCGAGCGGGTTGGCGTCCAGCACGAGAAAGTCCGCCTTCTTGCCGGTGGCGAGAGTTCCTACGTCGGTGAGGCCGAGCACTTCGGCCGCCCTCGCTGTTCCAACCTCGATGGCTTCCGCCGTCGTCATCCCCAGCCGCACGAAGGTGGTCAACTCGTGGTGATCGGCTGAGCCGAAGGTCTTCGACGGCCTGATGCCGGCGTCAGTGCCGAGGACTACTCGGGCTCCTGCGGCGCGCATGGCGTTGAAGTTGGTTCGAAGCTGCGCCTCGCGCTCGGCGTTTGCGGCGGCCCGGCACTCGCTCGCCAGGATCTCAGCCAGGATGTTCGGCGGCAGCGTTTCGGTCGTGAACGGCTCGTTCTCGCATACCTCGCGCCGCATGCTCGGGATGCCGGTGCCGATGCTGGGAACCCAGTACGGTTTCTTCTCCCTGACGATCGCCAGCAGCTCATCGTCCAGCCTGGCGTTCGCCACGATGTGGACGAGCAGATCGGCGCCGGCGCGGATGATGTCCTTCTGATCTCTCAGCGTCATCGCGTGGGCGTGCACCTTGATGTTGTTCTTGTGCGCGTCCTCGATGATGGCTTCGTACACCTCGTGAGGCATGGCGGGATACGTTTCGTTCCGGTCCCCGATCCACACCTTGACGTGGCGGATGTTCTTCGCGGCGATCTCCTTGACGGCGGCGCGGGCTTCGCGCGCCCGCGTCACTTCGTACTGCGCGTGGAGCGGCCGCGTTCCTTTGATCAGAATGTCGTCAGGGCCGCCTTCGGGCGGGACGATGCCGACGTTGAACGAGGCGTATTGCGCCGCGTCCGGATATTTACCGGCCTTCTGGTCGATCTGGAACTGCAACGACATGGGAACGGACGCCGTCCCGCCGTCATGCACCGTGCCAACGCCGTAATAGGCCGCCCGCTGGAAGTGGTCGTAGAGGTTTGCAGGCGTGTAGTGCTCGGCGCGCGAATCGCCGGCGGCTCTGGTGTACTTCTCATAGCCGAAGTGCGTGTGCACGTCGATCAACGCGGGCATCACCGTTTTTCCGGTCAGGTCGACGCGCGCCGCCCCGGCCGGCGCCGTGACGGTCCCCGCCGGACCAATCGTCGTGATCACGCCGTTGTCGACGACAAAGGCGCCGCGGGCAATCGGAGGTGTCGCGGCGTCGCCGACAATCAGCCGCGCGTTCTCATAGATGACCGCGCGGGCGGGCCCGGTCTGCGAAGACAGCCCGACAGACGACCCTATAGCCAGGGCAAGACAAACCGCCAGCAGTGTGAACCGACGCACGGACCACCTCCTCGTTGCAGGGCTGACGGGCGGATTTTATCCCAATCGCCGTATGATTTAGGCCGAGGTTCAGATGCCGTCTCGATCCCTGATCTCTACGAACGCCGCCATCATTGCGACACTGTGGGTAGCCGTGGTGCCGGTGGCTGGGCAAACCCCGCGTCCGACAACCACGTTCCAGATACCGAAATCGACTTACACCCCGCCGAAGACCCCGTGGGGCGATCCCGACATCCAGGGTGTCTGGGACAACCACAACGTGATTCCGATGCAACGGCCGGCGAACCTGGCAGGGAAGAAGATCTTCACCGACGAGGAACTGGCGAGATTTGCGGCATCACGGGCGGGCAACGGCACCGACGCCGTCTGCCTTCAGAACGACGACCGGTGTGCCAACGCAACGGTCGCGGAAATAGACCGGGTGAAGGCCTACAACGGATTCTGGACCCCTCTTGATTTCGTCAAAGACAACCGCACCGCACTGATCGAAGATCCGGAGGACGGCAGGATCCCGCCCCTGACGCCCCAGGCACGCGCGAAACAGGAAGCGCATGTCCGCGCACACCCGCCAGTCGACGAGAACGCGACCGACGACGTGCCGGTCGACCACTGGGATGACTTCGATACGCGGACGCGGTGCATCGCGATCCAGGTGCCGTCGGGGGTGATGGCGTACAACAGCGCCAACTACATCATGCAGTCGCCGGGCTGGGTGATGATTGCGCTCGAACGGCTGAACACGCGCATGATCGCCCTCGACGGGCGGCCGCACTCGAGCATCCGCAGCTGGCAGGGCGATTCACGCGGCCACTGGGAAGGCAACACGCTGGTGGTCGAGACGACCAATTTCCTCGACACGCCGACCAATGACGGCGGCGGCTCGGTGGTGCCGGGAGGCGTCTCGGAAGGCAACGTGCGCCTGATCGAACACTTCGTGCCGATCGGCCCGAACCGGATTCATTACTACGCCACCCTCGAGGACCCGACCACCTGGACGCGGCCGTGGACCTTCATGCAGCCGTGGGAGAAGGATCGCGTCCTGTCCTACAACGACTCGCTGGGCACCATCGGCGGCAAGGCCGAGCCGTATCAGATGTACGAATACGCATGCCACGAGGGGAATCGCAGCATCGAGACCGCGTTGAAGCGCTCGTGGCAGGACCGTAACCGGCCGGCGGACGCACCGTCACGGCCAGCCTCAGAGTTGAGCGTGTCGCTGATTGGAAAGACCGCCGAGGAGATCAAGGCGCTCTACGGCGAGCCTGCGGAGGTCGCCGGTCCGCGCTGGAACTACCGGACGGCCAACGGCATCCTGCAGTTCTTCGTCTTCATCGAGAACGGCAAAGTTGTGCGCGTGCGACCCGATGATCTGCCGTTAGACCAGGTCGTACGCACGCGCTAACGCCGCGGATCAGAGTTTTCAAACCACGACGACACGACGAACACGACCTTTACATGAGAATTCGTGGCCGTCGTGAACGTCGTGGTTGATTACTATCGGGACGCCGGCCCCGCGAGCGACTGCTGCATCTCGGCCCGGCTCATCGAGCCTGACTGGTCGATGATTTTCGCGTAGGCGCGGGCGACCGCTTCGAGACCGGGCGGTGGAACGTTGTCGTCCCGGTCGGCCGCGGCGCTGTGATAGACGGGGGAGTCGAGCAGCTGAATCGACGTGACCTCCCGTGCGAAGGCGCCGATGCCGCCGCCGTCGTACATCTCCCAGTCCCAGATCGCCACGCCGAACTTCTTGTAGGCATCGAAGACGATCGCGGCAAATTTGTCGCTGCCGTTGATCCACCACCGGCGCGGACTGGTGGCCGTGGTCTTGAAGCTGCCGGACGCGCCGAACTGACTGATGGCGGTAATCGCCGTGTGCTCGCTGTTGATGACGAGCGCGACATTGGACAGGCCGCGAGCCTTGACGGCGTTGGCGCCCTCCTGATTCGTCGCGGTCGACACGAACTTGATCGTTCGCCTGCGCTGTGCCTGCGGCACCTTGGAGTAGTACTCGGCCAGGCCCAGCATCGTGGCGATGCCGGAGGCATTGTCGAATGCCCCCTCGAACCGGCTGTCGTGGTGCGCGGCGATGATGATCTCTTCGTTGGTGGCGCCGGGCAGCGTGCCCCAGACGTTGTTGTCTTTCAGCCCCGATCGCTCTTCCGACAGCATCTTGAGGTTGACGGTCACCGGTCCCTTGGTCATCAGCGCCTTCAGCGCCTCGGCGTCGCTGGTGCCGATCGAGAAAGTCGGCACTTTGGGCGCGCTGGCGAATGTCTGGGTGATGTTGCCGGGAATATTGACGTTGACGAGCACGGCCGCCGCGCCCTTCTGGACGGCGCGCTGCATCCCGCCGTTCGAACGCACCGTCCCCTGGAACGCGTTGGGCCGCGGGTCGCTGTGCATGAACACCAGCTTGCCTTTGACATCGCGGCCCGCGAAGTCGAGCTCGGTGCCGAGGCCCGCCCAGGCGATCTCGAGGGTGACGCCCGCAGGCGGTGTGTTGAACGTGTCTTCCGCGGGATAGATGGACGTCGGCGTCAGCGTGGTGCCGCTGCCGGTCGCCGTGAAGCTCCAGTCGGTGGCGCGCCACTGCGGCGACAGATTGACGGGCTGCATCTCGACCGCCAGTCCGTAGTCGCGGAACCGGGCAGCGATGTACGCCTCGGTGTCGATGTCCGCCCGCGATCCCGGCAGACGGCCCCAGTACTTGGTCCCCGACTCGTGATCCATGCGCGTGATCGCCGTGATCGCCCGCACGTGTTCTTTCATACGGTAGCCGTCAAGGGCCCCGTATTTCTCGTCGCCCGGCGGCAGCGGCATGCGGATATAGCTCGTCTCGAGATCGAACGTGTGTTCCTTGACCGGCTTCTGCTCACGCGCGGCTTGCTGCGTGTGCGCGACGCCGGCGGTACACAGGACGAGCCAGGCGATCACGCCCTGGCGCTTCAACATGTCGGGCCTCCTCGGGTCTGAAGAACGCGAGTATACTCCGCCGCATCAGGAGCATCCATGAGCATCTGTTCGAGGGAATTGTTGCCGAAATGCGCACTCGCGGCCCTGGGTCTCGCGGCGGCGCTGACGCTCGCCGGTGGACGCGTTGACGCCCAGGGCGGAGGCCGGGGCGGGGCAGCGCAGCCCGAGAACGTGCTGGCCGGGGTGATCGATCTGCATCATCACCAGGAGCCTGACGAGCGGCCGCGCAACATGGACATCATCGACGCGTCGCTCTACGCTCGGCTGCGTGGCATGCGCGGCGCCGTCTTCAAGTCGCACAGCAACCAGACGGCGACGACGACCTGGCTCGCGGCGAAGATGGTGCCCAACTTCCTCCCCATTCCGGTCATCGACTTGAATCTGGTGCACGGCGGGCTGAACAAGTACGCGGTCGAGAACTTCGCGACCATCATCCGCAAACCCGCCAACCCGGCGCCCGACATCGGCATCGTGATGCTGCCGTCCGACACCTCGTGCTATCAGCGGCAGGTGGAGAAGTCGAACGCCGATTGCGTTCCGATCTCGAAGGACGGCAAGCTGCTGCCGGAAACGATCGAGATCATCGGTCTGGTCAAGAAATACGGGCTTGTCCTGGCCAGCGGCCACGCCTCACCGGATGACTGCGTGCTGCTCGCGCGCGAGGCGCAGCGCCAGGGCGTGCCGTTCACGGTGACGCACGTCAACCTCAACACCACGCCGCCGATGCTCGATGCCGCGCACGCGCAGGAAGTGGCGAAGGCGGGCGGCTTTCTCGAATTCGCGAGCCAGTCGCAGCGGCCGGGCAACCCGACACTGGAGATGCGGAATACGCGGACCGCGGACTTGATCCGCAAGGTCGGTCCGCAGTACGCGATCCTGGAAACCGATCTTGGTCAGGCGGACAACGAGCCAGCGCCCGACGGCCTGGCCGCATTCATCATGAACCTGCGCGCGAAGGGCTTCACGAAGGAAGAGACAGACCTGATGACGAAGATCAATCCAGCGAAGCTCCTCGGTCTGCCGCTTCCGGCTGGCGTGACGCAGTAAAAGCAGGAATTACAAAGAGAGAAGAGAAGCGGAGAAGAACGCACGCCGGTGACGCCGGCCTTTCGGGCCGGCACATGGATAGCACAAGGACGTGACGACAAGCCGGGTGGGATTTGCGGGCCGGCTTGTCGTCACGCCCTTGTGCTATCCATGGCGCGCAAAGCGCGGTCACCGGCGTATTGTGGCTTTTCTGCGCGGGCTCGCGCTGCCCCCGTCGTCGGAAACTGCGTACCTCGCGCGGAGCATCTGCGAATCGGCAGATTCTCCAGCCGGCGAACACTTTGCTGATTGATCGGCTCCTATGCAGGCGCAAGCGCCGGTCGACATCATCACTCGTCAGATCATCGGGGCTGCTATCGAGGTGCATCGGATCCTCGGTCCCGGTCTCCTTGAATCCACCTACATGCCGTGCCTTCAGTTGGAGTTGGCGACAGGCAAGCTCCGGTTTGTCGCCGAGCGCGCCGTTCCGATTCGCTACAAGGGATTGGAGCTCGACGCGAAGTACCGCATCGATCTCCTCGTCGAAGATGTAGTCGTCGTCGAAGTGAAGTCGGTGGAATGTCTATTGCCAGTACATCAGGCGCAGGTGCTGACGTACATGCGCCTCACGGGTTGCCCCGCCGGACTCCTGATCAACTTCAACATGTTCAGGTTGATTGACGGCGTGAAACGGCTAATTAATCCTCAGGTCTGCGGACCCTCAATCCAAGCGTCGGAGTAGATGCCACGCCGGTGGCGCCGGCCCTTCGGGCCGGCACATGGATAGGACAAAGGGCGCGACAACAAGCTGGTGGGAATGCTGGGTGGCTTGTTGTCGCGCCCTTTGTTCTATCCATGCAGCGCGAAGCGCGGTCACCGGCGTGGCTGTCTTTGTGCCTCTGTTCTCTTTTCTCTTTGTTAAAGAAAAACTAGCGCGTCTTCACGACCTCGGTCAGCGGCAGGTCCTCGGGCCGCACGCGCACGACCTTGCCGTCCTCGAAGAATACAAACAGCAGCAGGATGCCGTTCGACGTCGAGTAGGTCCACCGCGGGCCGCCGATCTCCGTCGGCGCGCCGAACATCTGCCGGACTTCGGCCTCGGTCTTCCCGAGCAGCGACTTCGTGATCAGCGCGTCGGGCGGTCGGTTCGCCTCGCGCTGCCGCGCGGCAATCGTGCCGCGCATCGAGTTGCCGACGGTGTTGTTGCCCTCATGACACGCGTACTCGTAGATCTGGTAGGGCTCAGTCGTAACCGACCCAATGTTGTCGCTGTAGTTCAGCTGCCGATCCTTCTCCCACGGCTGCATGAACGTCCAGGGCCGGGTCCAGATGGTCGGGTCGTTGACGGTGACGTAGTAGTGAATCCGGTTCGGGCCCACCGGTACGAAGTACTCGGTGGTACGCATGTTGGTGAAGGGAATGCCGGCGTCGGCAAAGGCGCCGACCGAGCCGCCGCTCTGTTTGTTGGTGAAGCTCTGTGTCTCGACCACCAACGTGTTGCCTTCCCAGCGGCCGCGTGAACTGCCCATCCATTCGCCCATGGTGCCGGGGAGATGCGGACGGCCGTCGAGCGGGATGATGCGTGTGTTCAGGCGCTCGTGCGCCAGCATCACCCAGCCGGGCGACTGCATCAGGTACTGCGCGCTGTTGTAACCCATCGTCGTGGTCGGCACCTGTGCGGCGATGCAGCGCTCGGCGAGATCGTAGTCGGTCCAGTGGCGGATCTCCGGCGCGTCGTTGTCGCCGCCGTTGGTCGGCGGGTGCAGACGGACATGCGCCCGCTGGATTTCGATCCCCTGCGGTGTCATCGGCGGGATCCGGCCGTCGGCGGGATCCTCGATCAGCGCGGTGCGGTTGTCTGGCACGTTGTCGTTGGGTGTCCAGAACGAGTTGTAGGCCCGCAGGCGGTCGAGCTCGGCGACCGTCGCCTTGGCGCACCGTTCGTCGTTCGTGTTGCAGAGCGGCTCGTTGTTGCGGTTGTTGCGCGCCCGGATCTCGGCATCCGTGTACGTCTTCCTGTCGCCGAGATTCTTCGGCCGCTCCATCGGCACGTTGGAGTGGTTGTCCCACACGCCCTGCAGATCGGGATCGCCCCACGGCGTCTTTTTCGGCGTGTAGGTCGAGGCGGGCGGCTTGAACGGCGCCGGGGCTGGCGCCTGCGCGGCCGCGATCGATCCCGAGAGGACGACGGCGACCACGAACGTCAGGATCAAGAGGCGATGGCGCATCTGAATCTCCATCACAGTATTAAAAATTAGTCGCGCGGCGGCGAGACGAACTCGCCGTAGAAGAATTCCTCGACGTACTCCTGGCACCGGAACTCGAGCAGCTGCGCATTCTTCTCGATCCGGCGGTAGAGCGGCATGCTGATCTTCCACGGACGCGTGAAGACGTTGGGATCCTCGATGGTGGCCTCGTACATTATGTGATCGCGGTCGATCATCGTGTAGCGTTCCACCACGTGCAGCGCCTCGGTGTGGTAGTTGCCGGCGCGATCGAACCAGGTCTGATCATTCTGACCCGTGACGTCGATCACCAGCGTATCCCCCTCCCAGCGGGCGTTCGACCAGCCCATCCAGGAATCGATCGGCGCCTCTTCCTTGCCGTTCATGAAGATCTCGCGCCGCGCGTACGAGAACTCGTAGACCATCCACATCCGGTTCGGGCTCTGAAAGATCTGAAACGGGTGGGGCATGTAGGTCGCCCGCGGCACGCCCGGCAGGAAACAATTCAACTCCGGATCCGCGTTGAGATTGCGGCCCGGTTTGCCTGGGAGCGCGTTCTTCCGATTCTGCTCCCTCTTGGCCAGCGCTTCAGGCTTGTACGGAATCTTGCCGCCGTCGACGACGCTGAGGCCGGGGAGTCGAGCACCCCACACCCCGGTGATGAAGACGGGCGACGGACCGCCGGGGTGATCTTCGAGATCCCAGTTCGCCGTATTCATCACCTGCCAGATCCCGTTCAGGTCGGGTTTCTTGTCCCACGAGGTGCGGGGAATCGCTCCGCCCTGCGCGCCTGCCGGCGCCTGCGCCATAGCCAGCAGTCCCACCGCGAGCGCGGCGGCTGCCGGCGCGAGAAAACGTCTCCGCTGCGTACGCATTTCCTCTCGTACCCCCTTGGCCTGTGTGGAAGGCTCGAAGTATATCCTAGGGTCCGGATGATGGATCTCTTCATGTGGCTCGAGGGCAGCGGCCTCAGCACGTGGCTGCGCGAGTCGCAGTCGCTCATGGCCTTCCCGCTGGTGCTGGCCCTTCACACGGTCGGCCTCGGGCTGGTCGTCGGCTGCACCGTTGTTGTCAATCTGCGCATTCTTGGCGGCGCGTCGCCCATCCCGCTGAAACCGCTGGAGAAGTTTTTCTCGATTATGTGGATCGGGTTCGCGGTGAACGCAGTCTCCGGCGTGATGTTGTTTGCCAAGGAAGCGACCACCGTCGGCATCAGCGTGGTGTTCTGGGTGAAGATGACGCTGATCGCGCTGGCGATGTGGGCGGTCACGCGGATCAAGACGAAGGTATTCGACGATCCGCTGATTGACACGCACCCGGTTCCCGGCAACGTCAGGACGCTGGCGCTCGTGTCCATCCTGCTGTGGGCGGCGGCGATTACCGCCGGGCGCCTGCTCGCCTATGTCGGCCCGACCCAGCCGGAGGCCGGGATCATCTTCGGCTCGCAGTAGGAATTCGCGGATGAACCTGGCGCACCTGCATCTCCTGTTGAACCATGTCCCGACCGTCGGCTTTGCCGTCGGCCTGGGCCTGTTCCTCGTCGCGCTGATTCAGAAAGACGAGAAGGTGCAGCGCGTCGGCCTCGGCGTCCTGTTCGCGGTGGCCGTCCTCTGTATTCCCGCCTACCTGACCGGCGTGGCCGCCAGCGAGATCATGCAGGACCGCCCTGGCATTTCCGCCGAGCTGATGGAGGCGCACCAGGACGCCGCGCTCACCGCGTTTGCCTTGATGGAACTGACCGGAGGTCTGGCCTGGCTCGCGCTGTGGCAGTTCCGCCGCTACCGGCAGGCGCCGCGCCCGGTGCTGGTCGCGATTGTTTTTCTGGCG
>Ga0075428_100001534_pt1 | contig 24711 bp, 15 predicted proteins | sample RhiMetdeltSRZDD2_FD_75291 | JGI IMG/M metagenome (GOLD analysis project Ga0075428, IMG submission 75291) | Populus rhizosphere microbial communities from Tennessee, USA - Rhizosphere MetaG P. deltoides SRZDD2 | ecosystem: Host-associated > Plants > Roots > Rhizosphere > Soil | place: USA... | reverse complement strand
CGGCCCTTGAGATCGGATGGATTGGCAACACCGCGGAACGAAGGGAGCGCGCTCAGCGCCAGATTGATCTTCGCGGCTACACCAGGGGTTCGATAGTTCCGCACGCGCGTCAAGAATCCTGGATCGAGCTCAATCGGGTCCACCAGGCCAAGCAGCGTTCTCTTCGGATCGGCATTCGATACGACCGCGCGCGCGGTGATCTCGCTGCCATCATCGAGGACCACGCCAGTCGCACGACCGTCGCGGACGATGACGCGTGCGACCGAGACGTTCGTTCGGATCTCGGCGCCGGCCTGTTTCGCCGCGTCAGCCATCGCCTGCGACAGCACTCCTGGCCCGCCTTTGACAAACGGGCTGCTGCCGCCTGGCACCGGATCGACCGCGGCGTTCAACAACAGCACCGCGCCGGTTCCTGCAGACCACGGTCCTTGCGCGACACCGAAGATCCCGCGCGCGGCAATCGATGCTTGCAGCAGATCGGTCGCAAACCACTCGCCCACGAGATCGGCCGCCGCCATCGGCATCCAGCGAAGCAGCCGAAACCCGTCGGCACGCCCGAGCGCGCGAAACCGCCGGCCGGTCTTGAGTAGATCCCAGAGTTCGCCCGGCGCAGGGCCGTCGAGCGACGGCGGAGTGACTTCGAGCAGTTCTCCGAGAAACGCGCCAAGACGCTCGAGCGCGGTTGTGAACTCCGGGTACTTCGACGCGTCAGCCTGCGAGAATAGCCGGATCGCTTCAACCGTCCGTCCGGGATCGCGCGAGAATGCGAGCGCGTGCCCATCCGGAGACAGCGCCACGAGCCTGGGGTCAGGATTGACGAACTCGACGCCGCGGGCCGTGAGTTGAAGATCGCGGACGACAGAAGGTCTGAGCGGCCCAACCGCATGTGACAGGGTCGGACCGCGAAATCCGGGAGCAAACTCCTCGGTTACGGCCCCGCCACCCACGACCGGCCGTCGCTCGAGGACGAGCGTGTTGATCCCCGCTTTTGCGAGATAGAACGCCGCGGTCAGGCCGTTGTGGCCGGCGCCGATGATGACGACCGGATCGCCGCGCCTATTTGCCGCCACGCGTCTCCTTCAGGATCCTCATGGCGGCGTTTCGACCCGGCGCGCCCATGATGCCGCCGCCCGGATGCGTCGCGGATCCGCACATGAACAGGTTTTTTACCGGCGTTCGATACTGAGCCCACCCTGGAGCCGGGCGCAGGAAGAACAGCTGCTCGAGCGTCAGTTCTCCCTGAAAGATGTTGCCTTCGGTGAGACCCCATTCGCGCTCGAGATCGAGCGGCGTGATGACCTGCCGGTGCAGGATGATGTTCTTGAGGTTGGGCGCGTATTCAGCCAACGTGTCGATGACGGTGTCGCCAAATGCCTCGCGCTCATCGTCCCAGTTGCTTTCCTTTAAATGGTACGGGGCGTACTGGACGAAGCAGGACATCACATGCTTTCCAGGCGGCGCCACCGATGGATCGGTCAAGCTCGGAATGACCATGTCGATGTAAGGCCGTCGTGAATACCGCCCGTACTTCGCGTCGTCGTACGCGCGCTCCATGTAGTTGACGCTTGGCGAAATCGAGACGGCGCCGCGGAGATGTGCGCCGGCCCCGGGCAGCGCCGTGAAATCTGGTAGTCCGTCGAGCGCCAGGTTCACCTTGCCGGACGATCCGCGAAACTTGTAGCGGCGGATCTCCGAGACGAACTCATCCGGCAAGTGCTCGGTTCCTACCATGCGGAGGAACGTGAGGTTTGGATCGACGCTGGACGAGACCACCTGACAGGTCAGGTAGTCCCCGTTCTCCAGCACGACGCCAACGGCCGCACCGTCCTTCACGATGATCTTTGACACCGCCGTGTTCGTCCGGATTTCAACGCCCGCCTCGCGTGCCGCTGACGCAATCGATTCCGAGATCGCGCCAGTGCCGCCTCGCGAAAGGCCCCACGAACGAAATGCCCCGTCGATTTCGCCCATGTAGTGGTGAAGTAGCACGTAGGCAGTGCCGGGGGACCGTACGCCGAGGAAGGTGCCGATGATGCCGGAGGCCGACATCGTGGCCTTCAGCACGTCGGTCTCAAACCACTGATCCAGGAAATCCACTGCGCTCATCGTCATGAGCTGGATCTGGTTGTATTTGTCTTCGGTCGACAGCGCCTGGAAGCGTCGTCCAAGAGAGAGGAGATCCATGAGTCCCCGCGGCTCGAGAGACGTCGGATCGGGCGGGGTCATGGTGAGGATCGGTTTGACGAACCGGCCCATGTCGACCATCGCCTTGCCGTACTCGTCGTAGGCTTCGGCGTCGATCTTCGAATGACGCGCGATTTCGCGTCGCGTCTTCGCGTGATCGTTGACGCGCCACAAATAGTCGCCGCTCGGCATCGGCGAAAACGTGCCATCGAGCGGGAGGATTTCGAGGCCGTGCCTCGGCAGGTCGAGCTCGCGGATGATCTCGGGCCGGAGCAGCGAGACGACGTAGGAGCAGACCGAGAACTTGAATCCCGGGAACACTTCTTCCGTCACGGCCGCGCCGCCGACAACGTGGCGGCGCTCGACGACGAGCACTTTCCGTCCAGCGCGAGCCAGATACGCGGCATTCACCAGGCCGTTGTGGCCGGCGCCGATAACGATGGCGTCGTAGTTGGTCATTCTTTTCGCTGCTCGCGGCTCGCGGCTCGCGGCTCGCTGCGAGCCGCGACAGAGATATCATATGCGTGCAATGCCGATTGGCACGCCAGTGCACGAGCGGACGTTCGCGCTGTGCGAGAGCCTGAACTACCGCGAATGGTCGGGCTACTACGCCGTCAGCTCGTACGAGCCGCACCACGAGCACGAATACAACGCGATCCGGAATGCCTCAGCGCTGATCGACGTCTCGCCGCTGTTCAAGTACCTGATCACGGGATCGGACGCTGCGAGGTTCGTCGATCGGCTGATCACCCGAGACGTGTCCAAGATGGCCGTCGGCCAGGTGTTCTACACGCCGTGGTGCGACGAGCGCGGGAAGGTGATCGACGATGGGACGGTGTCGAGGCTGGGGGATCAGAGGTTTCGTTGGACCTCGGCCGATCCGAGCCTGCGGTGGTTCCGCCAGAACGCGGTTGGCCTCGACGTTGCGATCGATGACATCTCCGAGGAAGTCGCCGCGCTCGCCCTTCAGGGGCCGACGTCGGCGCGTCTGCTGCGCGCGATTTCCACCGCGAGCCTCGACGCGCTCAAATACTTTCGGGTGACGAGCGGCATCATCGACGGGATATCCGTTGACATCTCGCGCACCGGATACACGGGCGATCTTGGCTACGAGATCTGGATTCCGGCGCGGCAAGCCGTGCGCGTTTGGGACGTCCTCATGGATCGAGGCAGGCCTTTCGACATCAAGCCGGCGGGAATGCTGGCGTTGGACATCGCGCGTGTTGAAGCCGGGCTGCTCCTTATCGACGTGGATTTTTTCAGCAGCAAGAAAGCGTTGATTCCCGCGCAGCACTACACACCATTCGAGATGGGGCTGGGGCGGCTCGTGTCGCTCACCAAGGGGCGGTTCATCGGTCAGCAGGCGCTCCGCAACGAACATCGTCGCGGGCCCGCTCGCCAGGTGGTTGGCTTGGAAGTGGACTGGACGGGCGTCGAGCGAATCTATGAGCAGAACGGATTGCCGCCGTCCGTTGGTGCGACAGCCTCACGCGTCGCCGTGCCGGTCTATCGTGGCGGACGGCAAGTGGGACGTGCAACGACCACGACGTGGTCACCGGTGCTCAAGAAGATGATCGCGCTCGCGACGCTTGACCGGCCGCACTACGCGGGTGGGACCTCGCTTCAGATTGAAGTAACCGTCGAAGCGGTCCGCCACCGCGTCGCGGCAACGGTTGTCCAAACGCCGTTCTTCAATCCGCCGCGGAAGACCGCAACGCCTCCCGTGTAGCGCCCGGCTACGAAACACGATCGTGCAACGCCACGATCATCCGGTCGAACGCAAACAGGAGATCTTCGCGGTTCGAGTACGGTCCCGGCGTGTACGCACGTGACGCGATGCCAGCCTGCGACAGCTCGCACACGTGCCAGTCCTGCTTGTTTGTCAGATCCCAGAAGTCAATCGCGTCCGCCGCGTTGAATCCCGGCTTGGCCAGCTCGGACGGCTGGAAGTGCCACTCGCACACGTTAATGGTCCGATCGGGCGCGATAGGCCACAGTGTGTGCACCATCATGTAGTCGGGATGCAGGCTGAGCAGCATGTTGGGGAAAATCGCGTAGTAGTAAACGCGACGCCGATCCTCGGTCGAGAGTCCTGGCAACCGTTCGCGTGGACAGCTGCCGTCCATCGACAGCGTGTCGACACCGGGCCGCAGATCCATGCGTCCACCCATGTACGTTGCGTTCAGCGGCTCGTTCTCCCCGCTCAAGTAGTGCGACAGTTTGTTGAGCGCCGGATGCAGGTTCGGGCAGTGCAGGCACTCGTTGTAGTTCTGGATGATGAGCTTCCAGTTCGCACGAACGTCGTAGACGATGCGGTGGCCGAGCCGGAGGTCCTGCATTCGCCACGCGCGAAACTTGTCGGGAAGATCCGCAAGCTGGCTGCGCAGCGGCGCCGGCGATTGAGCGACGTTCAGGAACACGTGTCCATCCCACGTGTCGGCATGCACCGCGTGCAGCGGATAGTCTTCCTTGCGGAAGTGCGGCACTTCGTCCATGTGCGGCGCGCCGAGCAGCCGGCCGTCGAGACCGTACGTCCACGCGTGATATGGACACTGGATGCTGCCAGCGAAGGTGCCGGCCGCGTTGGTACACAAGCGCGTGCCCCGGTGGCGGCAGACATTGTGGAATGCGTGGACGTCTCCCGTGGCCGTTCGCGTCACGATGATGCTGTCGCCGGCCAGGTCGCGCAGGACGAACTGGCCGGGACGCTCGATCTCCTCGAGCCGGCCCGCGCAGACCCACATTTGCCTGAACAGCGCCTCGACTTCCCGCATGAAGCAGGCCTGATCAACGTAGAAACGCGCGGGCAACGTCCGCGCATCCGGCGGCATCACGTCGCGCGGTTTGACGATCATGTCGGAGTCGGGCATGAGCTTTCATGATACAACCTGCCCGTGACCAGCAGCGTCCGTGACGGCGCGGCACCCGGCGCCGCGCTGCGCCGGGAGCTCGGCCGATGGGATCTCACCGCAGTCGGTGTCAACCAGGTCATTGGCGCCGCGGTCTTTGCGCAACCATCGCTGTACGCGGCCAGCGTTGGCGCGTGGGGCCCGTGGCTGGTCGGCGCCATGGGTCTGGCGTCGTTGCTGATCGCGCTCTCGTTCGCCGAGGTCGGCAGCCGCTTTGATTCGACGGGCGGACCTTATCTATACACGCGCGCGGCGTTCGGCCGATTCGCAGCGTTCGAAGTCGGCTGGATGCAGTGGGTGACGCGTACCGTCAGCTGGGCCGCGGTGATCAACGTGCTGGCCACGGCCCTCGGCTTTTATATTCCAGCGCTCACCTCCGGTTGGCCGCGCATCGTGCTGATCTCGGCAATCATCGTGACGATCGCGATCATCAACGCGCGCGGAATCCGTCTGAGCAGCTTTGTCCTGAATGTGCTGACGATCGGGAAGCTCCTGCCGCTCGTCGTGTTCATTGCGGTCGGTATGTTCTTTGTCGAACCCTCGCGGCTCACGCTCGGCAGCGCGCCGGCGGTCAGCGATCTCGCCGCGACGGCGTTATTACTGATCTTCGCCTTCGGCGGATACGAGGTGATTCCGGTGCCCGCCGGGGAAGCCAAGGATCCGCGGCACGCGGTGCCGTTCGCGTTGATCATGACGATCGTGACCGTCGCAGTCGTCATGACTGCGGTGCAGATCGTGGCGCTCGGCACGCTTCCTGGTCTGGCCAGTTCGCGGACGCCGCTGGCTGATGCCTCGTTGCTGTTCATGGGTGCCGGCGGCGCGGCGTTGCTGACAATCGGCGCGGTCTTCTCGACCTCGGGAAACAACATGGGGCAGGCGCTGTCCGGCTCACGCAGCATGTTTGCGCTGGCCGAACACGGCGATCTCCCGCCAGTGTTCGCGCGCGTGCACCCACGTTTCCGCACGCCAGAAACAGCCATCATCGTGACATCGGCGGTCGCGCTTGTGCTGGCACTCTCGGGACGCTATACGACGCTGGCGTTGGCGAGCGCGGTCAGCCGCCTGGTCGTCTATGGCGCGACCTGCGCCGCGACGTTGCGGCTCCGTTCGCCGCGGTTCGCGTCGCAGGTGAGCCCGGCAACGTTCGTGACGCCGCTCGGGCCGTTGATTCCATCCGCGGCGATCGCGATCACGCTGATGATGCTTGCTGGCGCACGCCGCGAGCAGTTGCTGGCGGGAGCGATTGCGCTTGCGGTGGGAGCGTTACTGTTCGCAATCGCGGCTCAACGGAGGGGACGGAGATAACGGGTTTTTACACGGAGAAACGGAGTCAACGGAAGACGAACGGAGGCAGCCACACTACAGTCGCGAAGCGGATCAACTTTAAGAAATCAGTCAGAGGTTGCCAGCGCGCCGCGCTGGCAACTGCAGCGTGGCTGCCTCCGTGTCGTCTCCGTTGACTTCGGTTCTCCGTGTGAAACCCGTTATCTCCGCCTCCTCCGCCAAACAACGAAGAGAGTTCAACTCGATATGCTCAAACAAGTCTTTCTCATTCCAGCCATGCTGTTGGTCCTGTCTGCTACGCCCGCCGTGGCGCAGCAAACCGTCTTCCTCGTCCGGCATGCCGAGCGCGCGGACATGGAAAAGGGCGCGACAAAGAGCGACGATCCGGATCTCTCGAACGCCGGCCGCGCCCGCGCCGAGTCGCTCGCCACACTCCTGAAGGACGCCAATCTCACGGCGATTTTCATAACGAAGTTCCGGCGCACGGCGCAGACGGCTGCTCCGCTCGCCAAGGTCACCGGTCTCTCACCGACCATCCTGGAAGGCACGAACCTCGCCGAGATCGCGAAGGAGATCCGGGCGCAGAAAGGCAACGTCCTCATCGTTGGCCATTCGAACACCGTGCCGGACATCATTAAAGGTCTTGGCATCACGACCCCCGTCAAAATCGGCGATCAGGACTTCGACAATCTCTTCATCGTCACGTCCGGTGGAAAGCCGGAGTTACTGCTGCTGCACTACCGGTAAACCTGGTGGAGGATAATGACGCGCATGCTGAGTCCCTCGTTGTGTGCGCGTGTGGGTGTCATATCGCTGCTCGTGACCGTCTCCGTCGCTGCTCAAACTGGGCGTGAGCAGGCTGTATCGCCGCAGGAGCTGGCAAAGATCTGGGACGCCGAACACGTCTCGCCGCCCTTGCCCCCGCTCGTCGACCACGCTGAAGTCGTCAAGCGACTTGACGCCCTTCGGACCGCTGCGCCCGATCTCTTTACCGTAGTAGCGATTGGCGAGTCGATCGAAGGCCGATCGATCAACCACGTGCAAGTAGGGAAGGGGCCGATGCGGGTTCTGCTCTGGTCGCAGATGCACGGCGACGAGCCCACCGCGACCTCCGCATTGTTCGATCTGTTCGAGTACCTCAGGCGCCATCGCAAGGATCCTGTCGTCGCGCGGATCCTCACTCGTCTGACGCTGGATGTCGTGCCAATGCTCAACCCGGACGGCGCGGAGCGTTTCCAGCGCCGCAACGCACAGAGCATCGACATCAACCGCGACGCGCTGCGCCTGCAAACACCCGAAGGCCGTGCGCTCAAGAGCCTGAGGGATAAGCTGACCCCCCGCGTCGGCTTCAACCTCCACAACCAGGGATGGCGCACGTCTGTCGGCGATCCGCCCAAGCCGGCGTCGATCTCGCTCTTGTCAGTGGCCTTTGACGAGGCGCGTACAGAGAACGCCGGCCGCAAACTGACGAAGCAACTCTGTGCCGTGATTCGCGACGCGCTGGAACCGTTCGCGCCCGGACAGATCGGCCGGTATGACGATGAGTTCGAGGTGCGTGCGTTCGGCGACAACATCACGCTGTGGGGAACGCCAGTTGTGCTGATCGAGACCGGACCATGGCCGTCCCAAGAGCCTGACGCGCCGCTCGTGCGCATCAACTTCATCGCGCTCGTGTCAGCGCTGGACGCGCTGGCGACTGGGCACGTCGAGCACGCCGATCCGGGCCGCTACGACAGCTTGCCGATGAACGAATCCAACGTGTTCTACACGCTGGTGAAGAACGTGACGGTGATTAATGGTGCTGGTGTGCCGCCATTTACGGCCGACATCGGCATCACCGCCGTGCGCCGCGTACAGATCGTGAACGCCCAGCGGGTGATTCAGGTGTCCCTGAATATCGATGATCTCGGCGATCTTCGAACGATGGGCGCGTTGCGGACGATTGACGCTGCCGGGATGACAGCGATTCCGGTTGGCGACGACCAGGACAAGATCGCGGCCGGGCAAACCATCGATCTTCCGGAATGGAAAACAAAGATGGCCGCGACAATCGCCGTCGGCCAGCCGGCGCGGATCGCGCTGCTGAAGCCGTCCTCTGAGCCAGGAAAGTTCGTTGTCGAAACCGTGCTGCGGTAACGAACCTGACGTGTAGAACCTGACGTGTAGAACCCGTCGTGTAGAACCCGCCGTGTAGAACCCGTCGTGTAGAACCCGTCGTGTGCTCAGTTCGTCTGGTTGTCGCGACGGTAGACGATCTTTCCGTCGAAGATCGTCATGGCGACACGCGTCGAGGCGAGCCGCGACGCTGGCGCGCTGAAGATGTCCTCGGTGAGCACGACAACATCGGCGAGCATGCCTTTGGCGAGCGTGCCCTTGCGCTGCTCGTCAAACGAGGCCCACGCGGCGCCGGATGTGTACGCCTCGAGAGCCGCTTCCAGCTTCAGTCGTTCGTCAGGATACCAGCCGCCCTCGGGCAGGTTCTCTGGCGTCGTGCGCGTGACGGCGGTGTGCAGGACGAGCATCGGATCGAGAGGGACACCGGGCCAGTCGCTGCCGAACGCAAGACGGCCCGCCTTTGCGGAGACACTCGCGTACGGCCAACCCCGCGAGGCGCGCTCGACGCCAATATTGCGCAGCCAGATATCGGTCTGGAGCGGGCTGGGGCTGCCGCGGAACGGTTGCATCGACGCGAGCACGCCGAGCGCACCAAAGCGCGGCACGTCGGCGGCGTCGATGAGTTCAGCATGCTCGACACGATGTCGACGCCCACGCTTTGGCACTGGATTGGATCGAACAGCGTGCTCGTACGCGTTCAGCGCCATGCGGACCGCGCGATCGCCGGACGCGTGCGTCAGAACTTGCAAACCGCGCGCATCCAGCAGCCGGACCATACGATTGAACTCGTCGGCATCGATGGCAGGTGTACCGGTAGAGGGGTCGCTTGCGTACGGCTCGAGCAACGCGGCGGTGTGCGCTTCGATCACGCCATCGAGCACGAGCTTGACCGCGCCGCCTTTGAGCACCGGGTCATCGGGGTAGCGCGTCATCGCGCGGTCGAACTCGTCGAGCGAGGCTTGGTTGATGACCAACGGTGCGTTGAGCGCTGAATAGACGCGAACCGTGAGATCGCCCGCCTCCTTCGCTTCGCCGTAGAACTCCAGATCGTCGTGGGTATCGCCCACGCTTTGAACGCTGGTGATGCCGAACCGGTTCGCTTCGGCGACTGCGGCGCGCAGAGCCGTCGCGCGGTCCGACTTCGTGGCTGGCGGAACGCGCCGGCTCACCAATTCCATGGCGGCTTCCTTCAAGACACCGGTAGGCTCGCCCGTACGCGGATCCTTGACGATGATGCCGTTGGGAGGATTCGGAGTCGCTTTCGTGATTCCGGCAAGTGTCAACGCGCGACTGTTCACCCATGAACTGTGGCCGTCGTAGCTGATGAGTTGAACCGGTCGCTCAGCCACGATCGCGTCGAGCTGCTGGCGTGTCGGTAAGCCGTTTGGAAACGGCTGATAGTACCAACCGCCGCCGAGCACCCAGGGATCGTCGGCGTTCGACTCCGCCCACATTCGCACCCGAGACGTGATCTCGTCGACGGTCAACGCGCCAGTCAAATCGACGCGCTCGAGGCTGAGTCCGCCGTTGATGAAATGAACGTGCGCGTCGTTGAAGCCAGGCACCACCGCCGCACCGCGCGCGTCAATCATCGTCGTCTGCGGCCGCTGAAGGCGCATGACTTCGCGCTCGCTGCCGACGCGGAGAATCTGGTTGCCGCGTGTGGCCAGCGCTTCCGCCCGACCATCCGCCGTATAGACCTTGGCGTTGTGAATGATGATGTCGATCGGGCCGTCGTTCTCGTCGCGCTGAGCGCCGACGATCAGTCCGGCGATGAGCGTTGCGGCAACGATTCCAACAACGACGTAGGCAGTGAGGCGGGCGGCCATTAAACCTCCGAGATCGGCGGCGCGAGCCGTCGGCCAGAGGTTGGATTCTAGCACGCAGCCCCACCGTGCCGCACACGCTCGCACACTCCCCCAGGTTGCTCGGCGAGAGCCAGATCACAGAATGGTTTCTGGAGTAGGGTACAAGCGGGCTCAACAGTCATTTCTGACTCGTATAAGGTGCGTTCATGAGATTTGCGATTTTGGGATCTGGTGCGGTTGGCGGTTATTACGGCGCAAAACTGGCGCGGGCGGGGCACGACGTCACGTTCATCGCCCGTGGGGCGCATCTCGAGGCGATTCGCCAACGGGGACTCGAGATCCGCAGCCCGATGGTCGGAGATTTCGTCGTGCATGCAGCGGCCGAGGAGGACACGGGTCGCGTTGGTCCGGTCGATGTCGTCATCGTCGCGGTGAAGGCGTACGACAACGACTCAGCCTTGCCGCGCATTCGGCCGATGCTCGGCCCGAACACCACCATCCTTCCTTTGCAGAACGGAATCGAGACGGCATCGCTGCTGGCTGAGCAGTTCGGAGAGGCGCCCGTTCTTGGCGGAGTCACCTACATTGCGACCGCACTCTCCGCGCCTGGACTCATAGAGCAGACCGGAACGTATCGGCGCATCGTCTTTGGAGAAGTCTTTGGAGAACTGCCACGTGAAAGCGATCGCGTGAAAGCGATTCACGAAGCCCTTGCGGGAGCGGACATCCAGTCGGAGCCAGTAGCTGACGGCAGGGTTCCCATCTGGGAGAAGTTCATCTTTCTTGTATCGCTGGCCGGCTTTACCGGCGCTTCGCGGTTGCCGATCGGACCCCTGTGGGCCGACCCGTTCATCAAAGCGCGATTCCTCGATGGCTGCCGTGAAATCGAGCGGGTGGCCCGTGCCGAGGGCGTGCCCGTCGCCTCGGACATCATCGACAAGATTGGGTACTACGTGGGCGGGATACCCGGCTCGATGCGGTCGTCGCTGTTGATCGATCTCTCGCAGGGCAAGCGAATCGAAGTGGAGCAGCTTCACGGCGCGGTCGTGCGCCGTGCAGAGAAGCTAGGCGTTGCGGTGCCGATCATGTCCGCGCTGTACGCAGTGCTCAAGCCCTGGTCGGGCGGGGCGCCCCTATCCGATTGAGCAACGCCTCGAATCGCGGATGCCCGGCCAGCAGCCGCAGCGCAGGATCGACGGCAAAGAAGATCGGGCCGCCGTGGTGAAGGTCGACCAATTTTTCGAGATGCTCGAGCGACTCGTCAACCCGTCCGGCATGCGCGAGGACGACCCCGTAGTTGTAATGAATGAGTGAAAGCGGGAGCGGGGCGCGATCGAGCTCGGCGATGCGCTCAGACCAATATCCCGGCGCGCCACCTTCCTGCCAGGCACGCAGCAGCGCCTCACCGTCCAGAGGTACTCCGAAGCAGACTGTGTTCGTCGCCGCCCGCGCGGCCTCCTCGAGCCGTCCGAGGGCCTCGTACGCAACGATGAGCACGCTGCCCGGTTCATCACGCGCCTCGCCGCGGAGCAACTCGCGAATGTGCAACAGCTCGGCGACTGCCGCCTCGGTTCGGCCTGAAAAGAACAGCACCCATCCGACGCTCATGTTGATGAATGTCGACAGCGGATCGGCCTGTCGCCCGGCCTGTGCCTGCTCGAGCGCCTCGTCATGCCGCCCCGCAGTCGCCAGCATCAGCGCATAGAACGCCCGCGTAGCCGCGAGGTTCGGATTCAACGCAATCGATTTCAGGAAGTGCTGCTCGGCCTTCTCCCAGTCCCACAAGAAAAACAGCGTTCCGACTCCCAACGTCGCATACGCTTCCGCGAGATCTGGATCGAGCTCGATGGCGCGGCGCGCCGCGGCCTGCGCACGAGGGAACCCGTCCTCGGGCGACACGAGTCCGTAATACGACATCGAGCCGATGGTGTCGCCCATCCCGGCATAGGCTGGCGCGTAGGTGGGATCGAGATCGATCGCGCGCTCGAAGTGCTCGAGCGCTCGACGGAACCCGTCCCGTGTCCAAGAGTTGAAGAAGTGGCGCCCGCGCAGGTACTCCTGATATGCCTCGGGATTGACCTTCGCGCGCTTCTTGAGCTTCTTCTTTTGAGCGCCTGTCAACTTCAGCCGCAGCGCTTCGGAGATCTGCCACGCGATCTCCTGCTGCACGTTCGCCAGGTCGCTGAGCTTCGGCCGGAATTGGTCGCCCCAGATCTGCGACTCGTTCGATGTGTCAACGAGCTCGGCCTGGATGCTGAGGTAATCACCTTGCGGGCTCACCCGGCCGGTCAAGATCGTGCGCGTGTTCAGTGCCAGCCCAATGGTGGCCGGATCGGTTTGCTGTCCGGCGTAGCGAAACACCAAGCTACGCGGCACAACGCGCAGGCCGCCAAGCTGCGAGAGGCTGTTGATGATGTTTTCGGTGATGCCGTTCGTCAGATACTCCGTCGCCGGATCGGCGCCGCTGTTGACGAATGGAAGCACTGCGATTGATTTGCCGCGACGGACGCGTCGCCCCGGTCCTACGCCAACAACCGAACTGAGCGACCCGCTTATCAACCCGCGAAGCGCGGCGGCCACTTCCGCCGCCGATTGAAACCGATTCGCCGGAAGGCGCTGGAGGCATCGGCTGACGATCGCAATCATTTCCCGCGGCGCCGCCGCGTCGAGGAGCGTGAGATCGTGAGCGCTGTCGGTCATCAGCCGCGCGACGACTTCTTGCGCCGTGCTACCGGCAAACAGTGGTCGGCCGCTCACCATCTCGAACAAGACACAACCCAGGGCGAACAGATCGCTGCGCGTGTCCACGCCTTCGCCGGTGACTTGTTCCGGCGACATGTAGCCAAACGTGCCCAGCACGAGATGCGCCGCCGTGTGCGCGACCGTGGGGCCTTCGCCGAGCCCCGCCGGCATTGCGGTGCGGCGCAGGGCAAGCCCGAAGTCGAGAATCTTGACCGTTCCGTCTTTCGTGAGAAACACGTTCTCCGGTTTCAGATCACGGTGGACGATGCCGCGTGCGTGGGCCGCGGTCAGGCCGTCCGCCACCGCAGCACCAATCTGCGCCGCCTCTTGCCACGGAAGCGGACCAGACTTGAGTCGCTGACGCAGCGTCTGACCCTCGAGAAGTTCCATGACCGCGACCGGCAAGCCGTTCAAGATCGCGAGTTCGTGGATGGCGACGATGCTCGAGTGCGACAAGGCCGCGATCGCGCGAGCCTCCGTCTCGAACCGCCGGCGCATGTCGGGATCTGCGGCGACGTGCGGCGCCATCACTTTGATGGCCACCTCGCGTCCCAACCGCGAGTCTCTGGCGCGATAGACCTCGCCCATCCCTCCAGAGCCGATGGATTCCAGAATTTCGTACTGAGCGATTTTGAAGCCGCGCTCGAGGGTCACAATCAGTTCACGCCGGTTCGAGCTGCCGGTAGGCGGTGGTGCCGTCCGCCACGTTGACGACGTCGATGCCTCCAGCCCTCAGCAGGATGCTGGCAGCCAGGCTCGAACGGAATCCACTCTCGCAGATCGTAGCAACCACCGAGCCCTTTCGCAGCTCGGCCGCCCGATCTTCCAACTCCGAAACAGGAATATTGATAGCCATGTCCACGTGACCGGTTTGCCATTCCCCAGGCGTGCGGACATCGACGATGGTCTGCTGTTGCCGGCGGGCGATGCGATCCCGCAGCTCACGCGCGGTGATCAGCTCGACGCTCGAACTTGCCAGCGCCGCATTGCGCCACGCCGCATAGCCCTGGTCGATGTAACCGGCGACGTCGTCGAAGCCGACGCGTTGGAGTTGCAGCCGCGCCTCCTGCGCCTGAGACAGATCGCTGGCGAGCAACACGATCCGTGCTCCCTCAGGAACCACCCACCCCGCCCAGTAGCCGACCCTTGGTCCGAACGCGATGTTCAACGCGCCGCGTGGATGCCCGATCCCGAACGCCTCGGCGCTGCGCAAATCGATCACCAGCGCGCCACGATCCACTAGTTCGGCGGCGGCAGGAGCGCTCAGAGCAGGAATTGCGGACGTTTCTAGTAGCGGTGGACCCACCCGGTTCAGCCGCTTCATCCGCGGAAAGTATGGCGGGGTGTCCGGCAAATCCGCTAGCACCGCTGTGACGAACTCCGCGCGGTTGCGTTTCTGCAGGAGCGGATTGAAGTTTCGTTCCTGCCCGATCGTCGAGTGTGGCGCATGGCCAATCCCTGCACCGCAGAGGGATCCCGCTCCATGGCCTGGATGCACCTCAACTGTGTCGTCGAGCGCGAGGAGCGTCTGGAAGAGAGCGTCGAAGAGGGCATCCGCAAGCGGTCCCGCTTGATCATCACCGAGCAGATCGGGACGGCCGACCGCGCCGACGAACAACGTGTCGCCGGTCAGCACGCGCGCGGGTTGCTCAGGTTCGCGCACGACGATCGAGATGTGCTCAGGTGTGTGTCCAGGCGTATGCAGGATCTCGAGGGCGATATCACCAAGTGCGATTGTTTCGCCGTGGCGCGCCTCGTGAAATGGAAATTCGAGGTCCGCTCCCGGACCGGCGACGACCTGCGCGCCGACTGCCGCGAGCGCTCGTGCGCCGGAGACGAAATCCGCGTGTGTGTGCGTCTCGATCGCGTGCACGATCTGGAGCTCATACCGTTCGGCCGTTTGAACGAACACGTCGATGTCTCGGCGGGGATCGATCACGGCCGCCTTCCGCGTGCGATCGCAGGCGATTACGTAGGAGTTCTGCGCCAGGCCTTCGTCCGAGAACCTCTGAAACATGAGGTAAGATGCCGCTCGGGTTCGATCATAGCACCCACCTTGATCATCACTCCTCTTCTCGTCGCGATCGTCATAGCGTGCGGCATGCTCGCCGGCGGCCTCGGGGCCTTGCTCGGCATCGGCGGCGGCGTGTTTCTCGTCCCGTTCCTGAACAGCGTGGTTGGCGTGCCGATCAAGATCGCCATTGCCACCAGCCTGATGACGGTGATCGCGACGTCGAGCGCGGTGTCGGCGGGCACCGCAGGCCGCAACTTGATCAATCTCAGACTGGGGATGCTGCTCGAAGTGGCGTCCGCCGCGGGCGGCTTGACCGCGGGCATTACGTTCCAGCACCTGAGCGAACGCACCCTGTACATCTCCTTTGCAACGGTGACGGCGCTCATCGCGCTGCTGATGGTCACCCGCATCGACAGGCGGAACGTGCTCGACGCTTCGATCGATCCCGGCACTCTCGGCGGCCGCTACTTCGACGACGAGAGCGGCAGAGAGATCGTCTATCGAGTGAAGCGGCTCCCGGTGGCGTTGGTGGTGTCAACGGTCGCTGGGCTGATCTCCGGTGCGCTTGGCATCGGCGGCGGAATCCTGAAGGTGCCGATGCTCATCGCGTGGTGCGGCGTTCCGCTGCGGGCTGCTGCCGCGACCAGCGCGCTCATGATCGGCGTGACGGCGGTTGCGTCTGTTCCTATCCAGTACGCGCACGGCTACATCCAGCCGCCCCTGGCGGCCGCAGCCGTGCTCGGCGTGCTCGCCGGGTCGCGCGCCGGCCTGTGGTTCGGTGGCCGTGCGAAGGCACGGTCAGTCAAAATCCTGATGGCTGTCGTGCTTGCGCTCGTGTCGGCCGTCTACTTCATGAAGATCGCATGACGACCAGTCCCGATTCTTTGTCGGTCCTCGAACGGCGCTTGGGACGGCTCTTCGTCGCCGGGCTCTCGGTCAGCGCCGCGTTCCTGATCACCGGCCTCGTGTTGTATCTGGCTTCGCCCGGTACCGGGGCGGGCGCCTGGCCGCTCAGTGTGGGCCTGATGATCCTGATGGCGACGCCGCTCCTGCGCGTGGTGGTCTCGACGATTGAGTACGTGCGGATGCGCGAGTGGTTTTTCGTGTTGACGACGCTGGCGGTGCTGGCGGAGCTGTCGATTACGATGATTTACGCGCTGCTACAACGGTAGACGCGGACTACCGGGACGCGGATAACGCGGGTTACAGGGGCTCGACCTGCTTCGACTCGCCGTGGCGCGGCAATCCTTCCTGACTCATGGTATCGGCCATCTCGCGCAAGCGGTCGTTGGCGGCAGTGCGCATCTTGTCGAGCAGGTCGGCGATGCGTTGTGCCTGGCCCATGATCGTGTGCAGGTCGCGCTTCACGTTCGCGTCTTCAACGCTGCGCTGGAGCAGGTCGCAGTGGCCGATGATCGTTTGCAGCGCGCTGTTGATCTCGGCAGCGACGGCGAGCGTCATGTCGGACATGACTTCCATGGTCCGATGGCGTCCGAGGGTGACGTGCAGTTGTTGGGCGACCCACGCGACGGCGAGGATTTCAGCGATCGGCTGCAGAGCCTCGACTTGCTGCTGGCTGAATGCGCTGGCCCGGCGCGCGACCACGTTCAGTGTGCCGACGCCACGCCCGCGTGACACGAGCGGCACGACCAGCGCCGACTTGAATCCCGACGTCAGCAGGATGTTCGCATCAAGATAGTCGGGCGCCGCGGCCTGCAGGTCATCGATGATCATCGGCTTCCCGGATCGGACGACGGTGCCGAGGATGGTGCGCTCCACTTTGAAGACAATCTCGGGGCGCGGTCGGGAACGACGTTCCTCGGTTTGGACGCGTGCAGTATAGGTTTGGAATTCCCGGCCGTCGTCGGAGAGCAGCGCAAGGCCAATGCGGTCGCAGGGGACCAGTCGTGCCAGCCGCGAGGCGAGCTCTTGAAACGCCAGCGGCACGTCCACCGAGCGCGCGATGATCTCGAGCATCGCGTTCTGCGTTTGCAGTTGATCGACTTCCGTGAGAGTGGCGTCGTGGGCGCGTTCCTGCTGATGCAGCCGCGCCGACAACGCAGCGATTCGGCGCGTGGCCATGGCCGCCAATACCAGCAGCGCGATCCACACGATCAGCAGCGGTACTAATACGAGAGGATGCCGCGGGACTCCGACGTCGAGGGCCCACGCGATCGGCTGCGCCGCCGAAAAAGCAATCAGAAGCCAGATGGCCCAGACGGGCGCGCGATCATCTCGAAGCGGCACGGTATTCACGCGACTATATCGCAAAAGGCCGACAGCACTCGGTCGCGCTCGAGCTGTGGCACGAGTGGAAACGTGGAGAGGACGTATCTCAGCTGCGGTGCTGTCAATCCGTATAAGCGCGCCGTGCAGACCTGCAGCCGGACCCACCTGTCGATGTCGTGCGGAGCTGTTGATAAACCCCGGCTGAGAACTGCCACCTCGCGCAGTGTTGCGCACGTGCGGCCCGGATTCGGCATTGGCACTCGTCCGACGATCGCGGTGGTCACGTGCGTGCCGACCCAGTGTCGAACGATAAAGTTCGCAGCGAGGCTGTTGAACATGCCGCAGAGAAACCACTGGCACTCGGATGCGAGCGCCTCTTTCAGGCAGAAGAGTGTGTGCGTGGTCACGGTACCGGCCGGCACAAGCGCGGCGATCAACGTTAGACGATTCGTCGGCGACGCCACGTCGCGGTAGGCAAGTCGCGACCGCTCAAACGTACGGGCCGGATCCAGCAGCTTCGCCGCCGCCTCGCGAGGAATGAGGAACCTGGCATCATCCACATTCACCACGAATGGCGCAATGTGCTTGCCTTCGACGACCGGAAGTGCGTCGCTCGCCGTTGCGCCCGCGCTGATGAAGTGCGGCTTGTCCTCGCTCGCGTTCAACTCTCGGCCGAACGTCACGTTCCACCCGTCGCGGCTGCTGAGCGGCGGAAACGTGCCCGCAACCTGACTCAGGATTTCGACAGCAATAGGCGACCGCACGTCCGGCCACGTCAGATTCTCGCCGGCGAGCTGTTCGACGAGCGCGCGTGGTAACGAGACGGCGTCTGGCGTGACGCCAACATCTGGAATGCGATCGAGTTCATCCAGCGCGGTAACGCCGAAGCGACTTGGTATCGTGGTGGTGTCACCGCTCGCGGTCGCGGTGAGCAGGAAGAATCGCAGGCCACGATGAATCGGGAAGACACCGCCCCGATTGTCGATGGAGATCAACGTGTCGATTCTGGTTGCGTAAAGCAACGCTCGCCTCAGTGCCGCCGCGCCGTGATCGCTGGCCAGGCTCGAGGGCAGGACGATCCCCAGCCGGCCCTCCGGTTTCAACAGGCTCAGCATCCGCTCCAGGAACAACTGATACAGGTTGGCGTGCCCGCTGCCTTGAAGCGGATACGATCCGCAACCGCGCGTGAAGGATGTGAGCGCGGCCACAGTGCTTCGTGTCTGTCGTCGACCGGCATCATCTCCGTCATCGGCACGCAGCATTTCCCACGGCGGATTGCCGATGACCGCGTCGAATCCGGCGCAGTCGGTTGCCGCGTCTGGCGCGACGAAGACTTCCGGAAACTCCAGCGTCCAGTGAAAGAACCCTTCGCGGCTGGCGATTGCTCTGGCGTGATCGCGCAAGGGTGCCGCAAGTCGATCGGGCAGCGTCGGGCGTTCGAAGATCGAATCGAGCAGAGAGTGAAAGGGAAGACCGCCACGCCGATCGGTGGTGGAGAACCAGGTCGCGCACCACGCGTCGCAGGCTTCCTTCCAGCGCGACAGCGCAGCATCTGTCGTCACGCGCGCGAGCGCGTCTTCCTTGGCACGAACCTGCACCAGCGTGTCGCCAGGTTCAGCGGCGATGGCATCGCGTGTCGCGATGACGTGGCGCAGCCTTTTGTCGGCGTCCGGATCGTCGAAGAGAGATAGAGGGCGGGGCTCACGGCTCCCGCGGCCCAGTCCACCCGGCGGGCGCGCGAGATCGGCAAGGCACGCGCCAACGAGGCTGTTGCCGGTACGGAGCCGGTGATCGAGGAACGTCAGCGGATGGTCCGCAGCAAGCGTGGTGAGCCAGAGAGAGAGCCGTCCGAGCTGAACAGCCATCGGATTCATATCCACGCCGTAGAGGCAGCGCTGCGCGATCGTTCGCCTGAATCGCGTCCGCTCGCGTTCGTCGATCTCGTCCGCCGAGAGCTGTTCCTCGCGCACGACCGCCGCCTCGTACGCGGCAGCGAGGTACCTGCATGCGGCAACGAGAAAGGCGCCGCTGCCCATGGCCGGATCGAGCACTCGAAGACGAAGGATTTGGTCAGCCGTTTTACCGGTCACAAGCGGCGCCAGCGTCCGTCGCACGACGCATTCGGTGAGCGCCCGAGGTGTATAGAAGGTGCCTGTCGACTTTCGCCTGATGGGTGAATGCGGCAAGCGCGCGGCGAGCCCGAGATCGAGCACGCCCTCGTAGACGCCACCGAGCTGTTCGACACCAAGGTCGGCGTAGGCAATGCGCTGCCGCCCGGTCCTGGTCGCTCTCGTTGTCAACGCCAGCAACGCCTGCCGAACGGCTCCATCGTCGAGAGACACGGAATCGGCGAGTGGCGATTCGAGCGGGGAGAAGAGGCGCCCGTTGAACGGCGTGACCTGCAACTGACCGATCCGGCAGCCGCGGTGTGCAAGCCGCGCGATGGACTGGATGGTTTCCCACAAACCGCGCGGCCGCGGCAGCATCTCGACCGGTTGTCTCAGCGACTCGATCGTGTAGCCATCGCGGTAAACGGGATGCCAGCGCGGCACCAGCCCTCTGGCCTCGGCAAACAGCAAAAAGAGCACCCGGTAGATCACGATCAAGGATTCGCTGAACACGTCGCCGCCCGCTGCTTCGGCTTGTCTTCGTCGCCGTGTCGCAGCGCTGGTGAACGCTCGAGTCAATTGAAAGAGCGCTTCGTGCACACCTGCTTGCAACGACGATCGAACTGACGCGCGGTGACTCTCTGAAAGCTCGATTGCGCGTTCGAGCAGAGGCCTCGGATCCGATGCAGTACCGCTCATCGCCGGCGCGCGCAGCAGGCCCCACATCGCGGCGAACGTGACGTCGTGATCGATGGCCGGCTCGATCTCGAACTCGACGTAGCGCCTCGAGTAGGTGCGCAGGCTGTCGACGATTCGCAACGAGACGCCGGTGAGGCAGAAGCACCAGCGCACATCCTGGCCAATTCCGAATCTGACAGCGTGCCGCCACGCGGCGGCTGGATCGTGGCCCCATCCGGTCACGACAAGAACTGCGGACGTGCGACCTGAACTTTCGAGCTGGCCACAGACGTATGGCGTCGACACTGACGCGGTGAGGGCGTTGGCGATGACGTGATAGCCGAGATGCGCGAAGAGCGGTACCGCGAGGCGATCGAATACGTTGCGAGGCCCGGCCGAGGGTCCCATCACATTCCGCAGCGGTCGGTGCCAGGCACGAATTCTTCGGCAGGCTTGCGCGCGCTCCGCCTCGCCGAGCAAACCCCACAGCGCGTCGGGAACGATCTGTTCCAGGGCGTCTTCGGAAAGGAGCGTTCCATTGAGACCGGGGATCATCGATGCACCGTGGCGACGACGGCCAGCAACGAGACACGTGGCTTCAGCGATGTTTCTGGGAGCAGCAGGACGGGTTCGTGCAGGGCGACCGAGCTCCCTTGGGTACGACGACCGAATAACCCCGGTTGAACTAACGTCTGCGCCGCCGAACGGCGCGCTCTCATGATCAGATGACGCCTTTGCTGCATCCGCCCACGGACGGCTCCAAGGAGTGGCTCGAGTCGAGCGATCGCGGACTTGATCGCGGACTGCAGCGGTGCGAGAAGTTCGTGCGTGGCGGGATCATCGAAAGCAGACGCAAGTTCGCGAAGACGATCGCTTGAAAGTACCTCCCTTGTGCGGTCAATACGTAATGTCACTGTCTCAGAATGAACATGCCGTCCATCGCCGTCCTCGAGATCGATCGAGTAGAGCAGAGCGACCGCGTTTGTCGAACCATCGTGACGACCATCCACTACAACCGTGGCAACGGCACGGTCGGTGCGAACTCTACCGAAAAATGCGCCCGACCGGGCAGTCAACGCACGCTGCTGCTCAATCCGCGCCGCTTCCGCGTGTGCCTCTCCCCTCAGATTGACAACATGAATCTCTTCGTCGTTGGTGTCGGGAGTGTCCCGAACATCCCGCGTCCGCAGCGTTCCGCCCAGTACGGCTTCCGCCACCCTGGATTCGTTTAGTGCTGCCGCTGCGGACGGCGACGGGCCGACCGCGCTCTTTCGCGTTGCTCGAAGGATGAGGGGCGCGACAACCAAACGCTCGGCCGTGGTCGATGCGACCAGGGCGATCTCATGCACCCGCTTCGCTTGACCAATGCGATCCACCCGGCCGGCCCGTTGCTCGAGCCGCATCGGATGCCAGGGCAGTTCGTAGTGCACGACGATCCTGCAGTGCTGATGCAGGTTGAGACCTTCCGAAGCGGCATCTGTGGCAAGGAGGACCATTCCGTCTTTGCGCAGCAGTTGCGGGACGCGGCTTCTTTCGGCAGGACTCAGCCCACCATGCAGGACGGCAACGGCTCGCCCAGTTGCCGCTATATGTCTTTGGAGTCGAACGAGCGTGTCACGATACTCGGTGAACACGATCACCGGCTCACTCACCCGATCGAACAGCCTCAAAAGGCGCCCGAGTTTGGTTTCCGCGCGAGCCGCAGCCCGCGCCGCTTCGGCAATCGCGCGAAGCCATTGCCTCTCGCGCCGACTGTCAGCAAGGCCGGGCACACCCAAACCCTCGCTCGGCTCGTCGTCTGCCAGCGGATCTTCATCAGCCAACGGGAGCCTGAGCTGCTGCGCGTCTCCGATCAGTGCACCGCTGAGCAGGTCGAGCCGACGATGGATCGATGCGGCGAGCGACGCTGCACTCGAAAGCGCACGCTTTCTCAGGATGATCGAGACGAGCCGGGCGCTCTCGTCACCGCGGGAAGTCGCTTCGCTCCACAGCCGGACGCTGTAGCGTTCGAGCAGGCCATGCATCCGGAGTTCGGCCTCTGAACACGTAACGGGCAGCACCACCGTCCGGCGCGGCCTTGCCGGCCCAACATCGGCCTGGGATCGAGCGAACATCAGGATTGGTCCTTCGCTGACGTCAATGCGTCCGATTCGACAGAGTGCAGCGAATTCTGCCGGATCGCCTTGGTGCGGCGTGGCCGTCAATAGGACGATGCGGTCGGATCGCGACGCGATCGCGTCGAGCGCCGCACGCCTGTCGGTTGACGAGGTCGCAGCATGCGCCTCGTCGACGACAACGAGATGCCAGGTGACCTGTTCGAGCGGCTTCAACGACTCCGGGCGTTTGACGAAGTCGTGCGACGCAATGTAGAGACCTGGCAGCGACCACGGGTTGACGTTGGACGGCAGCATCGATTGAGTGCCTCGGAGCCACGACGCGTCCGCACGGACGCAATCCAAGGAGAACCGGTCGCTCAACTCGGAGGCCCACTGCTCACGCAAACCGGCAGGAACGAGGACGATTGCGCGGAAGGCGTCGGCATCGCGCGCCAGCTCACGAACGATCAGTCCTGCCTGAATCGTCTTCCCCAGGCCGACAGCGTCAGCGATGAGGATCCGATTCGCTCTTCCGGTGAGCAGTGCCAGCGCCGGCTCCAGTTGATAGGGCAGTACGCGAATGGACGATCGAGCGGCAGCAGCCAACGTCCCGAACGGCTGGAGATTGAGCACCGCCCGATCGAGATCATGCAGCCATCGTCTTGGCCGCACGATGCGAACACCACCATGCCTGTCGATCGTGCGTGGACGATCGAACGGCGTCAGGATGCTGAGGACTTTGCGATCGTCGATGGAGTTCAGTCGCAGCAGCACGCAGTCCTCGCCGGCTGAGGTGTAATTGATTTGCCAGCGCCGGCCCCTGACGATCACGCGCGCGCCTGACCGCCACGACGATGCCGACACAGACAAAGGTGGGGCCGCCATTCGAGAGCGGACGTACGGCAACGGGCGTGCCTCACGCCGTTGTCGCGGCGTCCGACGCGTGGCTACGCCAGGAAGTCGTTACCTGGGAGGCGTTTAAACGAGTGGCGGGTAGCTGGCTGGCGAACGAAGCAACTGTGTGAGTTGTTGATTCGGGCGATCTCACACATTCGGCGGACGTGCAGAAACTGCAACGCGGGTCGTGTTCTGCCGCCGATCAGGAGTGCGCGTCGTCTGACGGTCCGCGCAGGGCCCGTCGCGAAACGATCAGCGGGCGGCGTTTTTCGGGGGTGCCGTCAGCCTGCTTCTGCGCCGCGACGCGAACGCGGCGGATGCGAACGCCCCGCGGGTAGCTGATCGCGGCGACGTGAGGCGGAATGCGAAGACCGTCGATCAGTTGATTGAATTCAGCTGCCGGAGCCGGTTCGTGGCCGTTGCCATTGCCATTGCTACTATGGGGCTCGTAGCGAGCGAACTGGCTGAGTGGCATCAATCGCAGCACACCCGTGGGCTCGTCGTGGTCGGCGCGGAATTCGGCGAACCGATCCCCGGCCGGCCGCGCATCGGCCTCCTCTTGCTGACGACGCTGATCGGCTTCCGCCTTGGCGCGTGCGCGCTCGGCTTCGGCCTCGCGCCGCTGGCGTTCGGCAGCTTCCGCAACGCGCTGGCGTTCGGCTTCTTGCGCAACGCGCTGACGTTCGGCTTCTTCGGCAATCCGCTTGCGTTCGTTCTCTTCCGCAACGCGCTTGCGTTCGGCCTCTTCGGCAATGCGCTTGAGTTCGGCTTCGGCCTCGAGTCGCTTGCGTTCCGCCTCCGCTTCAATTCTCTTGCGCGCCGCTTCTGCCTCGCGTCGCCGTTTCTCGACTTCAGCTTCGAGCCGCCGACGTGTGGCTTCCGCTTCCAGTCGCTTACGTTCGGCTTCCGCCTCTAGCCGTTTGCGCTCGGCTTCTGCCTCTCGACGCCGGCGCTCTTCCTCCTCGCGGCGCCGTTTCGCTTCGGCCTCTTCCCGCTTGCGCTTGGCTTCTGCTTCGAGGCGTTTGCGTTCGGCTTCGGCTTCCAGTTTCTTACGCTCGGCTTCCGCTTCCAGACGCTTTCGCTCGGCCTCCGCCTCACGGCGCTTACGCTCTTCTTCCTCTTTCCGTTTGCGTTCGGCGTCGTCTTTCCGCTTTCGTTCGGCTTCGGCCTCGAGCCGCTTACGTTCCTCGTCTTCCTTGCGCTTGCGCTCGGCTTCTTCCTTGCGCTTGCGTTCGGCTTCCGCTTCGAGCCTCTTGCGTTCGGCCTCCGCCTCGCGGCGCTTGCGCTCCTCTTCTTCCTTCCGTTTGCGTTCGGCTTCTTCTTTTTGTTTCTTGAGTGCAGCTTCCGCCTCGAGACGCTTGCGGCGGGCTTCCTCCTCCAGCTTCTTCTTTTCTTCGTCCTTCTTCCGCTTCGCTTCCGTCTCGGCGGCGAGGCGGCGTTTGAGCTCGGCCTCGGCCTCGAGCTTGCGCTTCTGCGCGGCTTCGGCTTCCGCCTTTCGTCTGGCTTCTGCCTCCGCTTCGGCCTTGCGCTTCGCTTCCGCTTCCGCCTCGCGTTTGCGTTGCGCGTCGGCGTCGGCCCGTCGTTTCCGGTCGGCCTCGGCCTCGCGCTGACGCTTCGCGTCTTCTTCCTTTTCCTTTTGCCGCTTCG
>Ga0075428_100001533_pt1 | contig 24714 bp, 20 predicted proteins | sample RhiMetdeltSRZDD2_FD_75291 | JGI IMG/M metagenome (GOLD analysis project Ga0075428, IMG submission 75291) | Populus rhizosphere microbial communities from Tennessee, USA - Rhizosphere MetaG P. deltoides SRZDD2 | ecosystem: Host-associated > Plants > Roots > Rhizosphere > Soil | place: USA... | reverse complement strand
CGACAGGCCCATCGCGGCGCGCATCTTCTCGAGCGCGTCGGCCTCCCCGTCGTAGTCGAAGTTCGCCTGGATGCAGGCGGTCTGCTTCATCATGATGTGCGCCCGGCGGCCCCGGGTCGGCAGGTACTCGCGCATCAGGGCGTAGCGCCGCTTGGGGATCCACGGGATCCGGGCGAGGGGAGCGAGGGGCTGCATGCCGACGCCGAGGAAGGTGATCCCGCGAGGCGCCGCCGCGGCCTCAATCTCCTCGAGGTAGGTCTGGAGCTCGTGGCGCATGGCGTCGAGGCCGGCGTGCACGCCTCCCGACAGCTCCACCTGGCAGCCCGGCTCCAGCGTGATGCGGGTCGTGCCGCGTCGCGCGCCCAGGACGCGACCGTCCTCCTCGTGGGGTTCCCAGCCGTGATCGCGGACCAAGCTGTGAAGGAGGGCTTCGATCGAGCGCTCCCCCTCGTAGGGCACGGGGGCGAGCGTGTCGGTCAGGACGCCGAACCTCTCGTACTCCAGTCCGACCCCCCATCGGCCGCGCGGCTTGGCGCCCGCCGCGAAATAGCCTTCGAGATCGGCTTCCTGTCCGATCGGAGCCTTCACGTCGCGGATCATCAGGAGGCTCGAATTCTATCAGAGTGCCCGAGGTGGGTGGATGCGCTACGGGCGCCACGCCTCCGGACGCCCCCTGGAGGAGGCCTCAGGCACCTTGGCCCGGCGGGCCCTCCGGGTTCGCGGGGGTGGGCTCGAGCGCCTTCTGGCGCGCTCCGAGGTAGGCGCGCGCCGCCTCGTCGGCCGGGAGGCCGAGGCAGCTGGCGAACTCGCGCACGAAGCCGCGCAGGAAGACCGGCGGCGGGAGGGCTTCGAAGCGGTCCTCTTCGATCGCCTGCAGGTAGGTCTGCCGGATCTTGGTGCGCGCGGCGATCGCCTCGAGCGTCAGGCCGCAGCGCAGGCGCTCCGCCCGGAGCGCGGAGCCGCTCCCGGCCACCGGCCGACGCTCCGGCTCGACGCCCTCCGCCTTCGGGGACGGACCGGGCACCGGGGCGGCCTGGGTCGCGGCCGAAGCGGCGGGTGCGGCCGGCTCCGGACCGGCGGGTGCTTCGGGGCTCGACGCCGCGGACGCCGCGTCGCCGGCTGCGGGCGCGGCGACTTCTCCCTGATGCGGCCGCTGCCGCGCCGCCACTCCGGGGGCCGCCGCGGCGGTGGAGTCCTCGGCGCCGACCAGCCCATGCAGCCCGCGGACCTGGTCGGCGGTCAGCGCCCCGCTCTCGACCAGGTGGCGATCGTAGGCCACGCGGCTCTCCAGGAAAATGAGCGTCCGGTAGGCCTCCTCGACGCGGGCCTGGATCGCCCGCAACCCCTCGAGGTCGAGGAAGGGGGAGAGGTGCGTGGTCTCCGGATCGTAGGCCCGCTTCAAGATCTGGTACGCGGACTGGACCTCCTTCGTCGAGGCTTTGGGCACGATCTCGAGGACCCGGTAGTGATCGACCTCCCGGAGATCCTGCCACTCCTCCCGCGGCTCGGGGGCCGCCGGGGCGCAGGTCTGCAGCAGCCGGCCGGTGGCGCGCGCGATCCCCTTCGTGGCCGGCGTGTTCGGGAACTGCTGCGACAGCGGTCGTCGCTTGTGGATCGACTGCAGGACGGAGGGGTCGTACTCGACCATGCCGGCCGTCGGGAGATCGAGCCCGAAGCACTTGCGGAAGCTGGTGACAAGCGCGGCCCCGGCCACCTCGTCGTCCTCGTCCCGGACCATGTTCAGCAGCAGCTCGAGTCGCGTGCGCCGCACCAGGGATGCGACCGATTTCTGGGCGGACGCGTCGAGCGCGCCGAGCCGCGTCATCAACGCCCGGAACGGAACGCGCAGCGGATCGATCCCGTCGGCGCGCAGCAGCTCCGAGAGAGCGTGGCGGGTGTCCTCCGCCAGGGCGCGCTCGAGGCAGGAGCGCATATAGGCCTCCGCGAACAGGCAGGCGGACTCCAGAGCCGCGGGTTCCGGCGTACTTGCCACAATGCCGAGGGTGGCGAGGGAGAAGGCGGCGAGCGTCCCGGAGGCCCGGCCCGATCCGCAGTCGAGGATGACGAACTCGGCGGCGAGGTCCGGCAGCTGGGCGCCGATCCGCTGCACGAGATCGACCGGGTGGGCGCCCGGCAGGCCGCGCTGGAGCCCGCCGATCAGGCGGAGGTGGCTGATCGAGGTATCGACGGCCAGCTCGCGGAGGCGCGCCTCGGGGTTGGAGGCGAACTGGTCGAGGCCGCGATCGAAGCGCGGGAAGCCCAGGAAGCCCGGCAGGTTGCCGCCCTGGAGGTCGAGGTCGATCACGACCACCCGGTGCCCGCCGCGCGCCAGCTGGATGCCGAGGTTCGCGGTCAGGAGGGAGCGTCCGACGCCCCCCTTGCCCCCGGCCAGGGCCCAGACGGGCGGCCCGGACGCTCCCGCAGGGGGCTGGACCGGCTCCATCCTCAGGCCACCTTGTCCGCTGTGTCCTTCTCCTCGAACTCCTCGCCATCGAACGAGATGATCCGGCTCTTCCCGTCGATGGCGGTGAGGAGGGACACGGGCCTGCCCCAGACCCGCTGGATGTTGCGCAGCGTCTCCCGGGCGTAGTCGTGCTTCAGCTCGATCGATTCGAACTGGTGCTTCAGGAGCAGCTCCCCCTTGTTGCGGTGGTTGGCGTCCTCGACCCGCATGATCGGCTGCCCCAGGTTCGTGAGCTGGAACAACAGGCGCTGCTTGATCTTCCTGAAGTCACGATCGCTGATCTGGTACATCCCCGTCTTGGGGTTGTAGTCGTAGAGGAAGAGCTTCTGGCTGTGGCAGAACTCCTCGGTCAGGTAGTTGTCGATGAACGTGATGTCGTTGCACAGGCGTCGGACTTCGAAGATCTTGTCGCGGCCCAGGCCGGCCCGGCGGTCCCAGCGTGCGCGCTCCGCGAGGTCGTCGCACTCGTCGTACTCCTTGCCGAAGCGCCCCCGGTTCCAGCGGTCCTCGATGTCGCGGTACAGCTCGACGCCCAGCTTGTAGGGATTGATACGTCCCGACCGGCCGCCGAGCGTCGCCGAGTGGTGATCGGCGTAGTCGATGAGTTCGCTGTCGGTCAGGACGGTCTCGGTCATGATCTTCGAGTGCCAGTAGGTCGCCCACCCCTCGTTCATGATCTTCGTCTGCGCCTGCGGGGCGAAGTAGTAAGCCTCGTCGCGGACCATCGATAGGATGTCGCGCTGCCAGTTCTCGAGCCGGGCGGAATCGATCAGGAACTTCAGGACATCGCGCGCCGGCTCCGCCGGGAAGCGGTTCTTCCGGTGCGCCGCCGCCTCCTCCATCTTCTTGCGCTGCGCTTCGATGACGTGCGGCGGGTTGATGAAGTCGTTCATGTAGGACTTGCTCTTGAGGCGCTGGACGACGGGCCGGGACGGCTCCTCCTCGTCGGGGGCGCGCTCCCGCACGATGAAGGGAGCGTGGGGGTCGATCAGGTTGTCGAGCGACAGAGCCAGGTCGATGAAGCTCTCGACTGTCTCGACCCCGTGGCGATCCATGGACCTGCGGATGCGGGTCGCGTGGTTCGCCATGTCGTCCATCATCTTGCGGTTCGTCTTGCTGAACGACAGGTTGTTCTTGAAGAAGTCGCAGTGGGCGTAGACGTGCCCCATGACGAGCTTCTGATCGACCCGCGCGTTGCACTCGAGCAGGTAGGCGTAGCAGGGGTCGTTGTTGATGACCATCTCGTAGATCTTCGACAGACCGTAGGAGTAGGACTTCGAGAGGTACTCGTACTCCATGCCGAAGCGCCAGTGCGGGTAGCGCGTCGGAAAGCCCCCGTACGAGGCCACTTGGTTCAGCATCCGGTAGTCGAGGATCTCGAAGATGACCGGGAAGAAGTCCAGGCCGTAGGCGCGCGCGTGCCCTTCGATCTCCTCCTGCATCTGTGCGAGATCGGCCGGCAGGCGGGGCATGCTCAGCGCCCCCGCCCCAGGAAGTCCTTGATCGACTGGTAGATTCCGTCCTTGTTCTCGATCTTGGAGAGGGCGACCCGATCGTCGTCCTGCAGGACCTCGTTCAGGTCGACCAGGAACTGGCCGGTGCCATAGGGGCTCTCGACCTGCCCGTAGCAGAACAGGTTGACGCGCGGCAGGAGCTGCTGGCGCAGCAGGGTGATGCACTCCTCGGTGTCGCCCTGGGACCAGTTGTCGCCGTCCGAGAAGTGGAAGCCGTAAACGTTCCATTCGTCCGGCGGGTATTCCTGCTCGACGAGGCGGGCGCACAGCTTGTAGGCCGCGGAGATGACCGTGCCGCCCGACTCGCGCGTGTGGTAGAAGGTCTCGCGATCGACCTCGCGCGCCTCGGCGTCGTGGATGATGTAGCGGATGTCGACTCCCTTGTAGTGGTGCCGCAGCCAGGTGTCGATCCAGAACGACTCGATCCGGACGATCTCCTTCTGCTCTTCGCCCATCGAGCCCGAGACGTCCATCATGTAGACGATCGCCGCGTTGGCCTGTGGCATCAGGGCGCTCTTCCAGCTGCGATAGCGCTTGTCCTGCCGGATGGGGATCAGGATCGGGTGATCCGGCCTGTAGGCTCCGGTGCGGATGCTCCGCTTGAGGGTCTCCTTGTAGGTGCGCCGGAAGTGCCGCAGGCTCTCGGGACCAAAGCGGGAGACGCCCACGTACCGATCGCGCGACGAGACGATGTTCTTGCGGCCCTTCGGCTGGATGGCCGGCAGCTCGAGCTCCTCCCCGAGCATCTCGGCCAGCTCGTCGAGGGAGATGTCCACCTCGAGCAGGTGCTCCGCAGCCTGGTTGCCGGCGCCCTGCTGACCGTTCTCGCTCTCGCCGGGTCCCAGGACGGTGCCGACCTCCCCGTCGCCCTGGCCGACGCCCCCGGCCTGCTTCTGGCCGTAGATGAACTGCGGGATGTGGATCTGCGGCAGGGGGATGGAGATCAGATCCTTGCCGCGCCGGCCGATCAACTCGCCGCTGCTGATGTAGCGGCGCAGGTCCTGCTTGATGCGCCCCCGGACGATCTGGCGGAACCGATTATGGTCTTGGTCGATTCTGAGGATCATGCGTCCGGACCCCGGGAGGTGCGGCCGCGAGACGCCTAATCTCGGGCGTCGCCGCGGGCGAAGATGCTGGCGACGTAGTTCAGTACATCGGTGGCGCAGATGTCGCAGTAGCCGTAGTCCTTCTTGAGCCGGCTCTTCACAACGTCGATCTTCTCCTGGGTGTCCTTGTCGACCACGGACGAAACCAGGGACGTCAGCTTGATCGAGTCTTTCTGATCCTCGAACAGCTTGAGCTCGAGGGCCTTGTGCAGCCGCTCGTTCGTCTTGTAGTTGAAGGTCTTCCCCTCGACCGCCAGGGCGCCGATGTAGTTCATGATCTCCCGGCGGAAGTCGTCCTTGCGGTTATCGGGAATGTCGATCTTCTCCTCGATGGAGCGCATGAGCCGCTCGTCCGGCTCCTCGTCCTGGCCCGTGTACTTGTTGCGGACCCGCTCCTTCTGGGTGTAGGCCTTGACGTTGTCGATGTAGTTGCTGCACAGGCGCGCGATGGCCTCTTCGTCGGCCGAGATGGCGCGCTGCACCTCGTTCTTGGCGATGTCCTCGTACTCCTGCTTGACCACCCCCAGCAGATCCCGGTAGCGCTTGCGCAGCTCCTCCGCGGTGATGAGCGAATGGTGGCGCAGGCCGGACTCCATCTCGTTGAGCACCATGAACGGATTGATGCAGCCCTCGCCCTTGTCGGAGACCAGCGCGTTGCTGATCTTGTCCTGGACGTAGCGCGGTGAGATGCCGTCCATGCCCTCGCGCACCGCCTCCTTGCGCAGTTCCTTGATGTTGTCCTCGGTGAAGCCGGGGAGGGTCTTGCCGTTGTAGAGCCGCAGCTTCTGCAGCAGGGTCAGGTCGGCCTTCTTGGGCTCCTCCAGCCGGGTCAGGATGGCCCACATCGAAGCTATCTCGAGGGTGTGCGGCGCGATGTGCTTCCCCTTGATGCGGGCCGGGTTGTAGTCCTTCTCGTAGATCTTGATCTCCTCGGCCAGCTTGGTGATGTAGGGGATGTCGATCTTGACCGTGCGATCGCGCAAGGCCTCCATGAACTCGTTGTGCTGCAGCTTGCGGTACTCGGGCTCGTTCGTGTGCCCGATGATCACCTCGTCGATGTCGGTCTGCGCGAACTTCTTGGGCTTGATCTTGTGCTCCTGGGAGGCGCCCAGGAGGTCGTACAGGAACGCGACGTCGAGCTTCAGGACCTCGATGAACTCGATGAGGCCGCGGTTGGCGATGTTGAACTCGCCGTCGAAGTTGAAGGCCCTCGGATCCGAATCGGAGCCGTACTCCGCGATCTTGCGGTAGTTGATGTCACCGGTCAGCTCGGTCGAGTCCTGATTCTTCTCGTCCTTCGGCTGGAACGTCCCGACACCGACGCGGTCCTTCTCGGACAGGATCATCCGGCGAACGCGGACGTGCGAGATGATCTTGGTCCAGTCGCCGCCGTACCTCAGGGTGAGCTCCTTGTAGTTCTGCCGGCAGAACGGGCAGAGGTCGCCGTCGATGACGACACGCTCCGCCTCGGGCCGCCCCTCGTTCAGCATCCGCAGGACCTCGGGACGCAGGTCGTCGGGAACCAGGTGCAGCGGCTCCTCGTGCATCGGGCAGGCCTGCACCTCGGGCGTCTGCTCGGCCCGCCGGCGTCCGGCCTCGGCGTCGATCACCCAGGAGTAGGAGTAGACGGCGCCCTCGGGGGCCTTCGAGTAGTCCTCGAGGCCGCGCTTGAGTCGCCTCACGATCGTCGACTTGGCCGACCCGACCGGCCCGTGGAGCAACAGGACGCGCTTCTCGGTGCCATAGCGCTGCGCCGCCGACTTGAAGACGTTCACGAGCTTCATCAGCGGGATGTCGAGGCCGAAGACGGCGTCCGAGCCGCCGGCCTCCTTGTCGTCGAAGAAGTTGTAGTGGACGATGCGCTTCTTGTACTCGAAGTACTCGCGGGTCCCCTTGGTGAGGATCATGTCGTAGATGCGCTGGAAGGCGGTGCGCGTCACCTTCGGGTTCTGGCGCACGATCTCGAGGTACTCCTCGAGCGAGCCCTCCCAGTGCTGATCGCGGAAGCCGCGCAAGTCCTGAAGGCGGGCGATCAGTTGCACGATCTGGCTGCCGCTGGCGCTCGACCCGCCGCGCATATCGCGCTCGGAGGCGCGGGCGGCCGTCGAGGACTGCACCGTATCTTTCTGAAAGGACATGGTTTCCTCGACCCCAAGGAACTCGATTCCCAATATAGGTCCCGGTTGCAGAATTGTCAAAACCTTTCCGACACTTTTTGTCGCCCGTCACCATCGCGGGATGGAGGCCGCGCCGGACCTTCGTTCTGCGTCGGGAGACACATCCGAGCGCCCGGCCCTCGGCCGGGCCCGCCTCCTGGAAGCGGGCCTCAGTTGACAGGTTTCGCCGCTCGCCGATAACATCCCGCTCGCATCGGCGAGGTGGCCCCTGGAGCCGCAGACCTTGAGCCGCGCCGTTCGGGATGCTTTCCGCGACATCCTCGGAGATCCCTCCCTCAGCGGCCCAGCCCTGACGACCGCCCTGGAGCGCGCCGGGACGTTGCACGGCGTTGAGCCGTTCCGCGCTTGCCTGCAGGTCCTCTCCGCCGCCCCGCGGGACGAAGCAGAGGCGCGTCGCACCATCTCGGCCATCGAGTCGCATCGCGACGCGCTCACGACCAGCCTCGAGAGAGACCCGGGCCTGGCCGTCGCGGCCGCCGACTACCTTCAAGTGATGGAGGGGCAGGCCTGGCGCACCTCGCTGCGCCTGTCCCGCTCCGCGCTGACGTCGGACCCGCGCGAGTGCGCGTTGGACGAGATGCTGGCGACCGAGCAGCGGCGTTGCGAACGGCTCGGGCGGCCGTTGTCGCTGGTCCTGCTGGCGCCGGATGGCGACGGGCTGGACGAGCAGGCGGCTCACGCTGCCGGCGCCGCCCTCCGGGAAGCAGCGCGCGGCGTGGACCGGGCTGTGAGGCTGCTGCCCCTCGGCTTCGCGGTCGTGCTGCCCTGCACGCCCGGCAGCGAAGCGGCGCGCGCCGCGGCCCGGTTGCGCGTCGTCGCGGAGCGCGCGACCGGCGCCGCCTGGAGCGCCGGCGTCGCCGCCTTGCCGGGCCTGCCGCCGGGCCCCGATGCCCTGGCCGCCGCAACCCGGGCGGCGCTCAGGCTGGCGCGGCGCCGTGGAGGCGGCACCGTCTGTCAGGGAGACGCGGACAGGCGCCGGACGCGCCGGCTCAAGGTCGGTCCCCACCTGTCGGGTTCGGTCCAGGCCGGCGGACACTCGCTGCGGGCGGGCCTGCACGATCTCTCACTGAGCGGCGCGCTCGTCCTTCTGGGAGAAGAAGTCCGTCCCGGCGCGCGTGTGGTCCTGACGGTCAGCGAGTCGGCGCCGCGCGCCCGCGTGGCGGCGATCGCAGGCCGCGTCGTGCGGACCGTGCGCCAGGGGGCCGATCCGGCGGGACCGTCCTGGCGGTCGGCGGTCGCGTTCGACCCGGGAGCGGACGACCTGCGCCGGGTGGCCGACCTGATCGCGGCGCTGCCGGCGCGCCCCGGAGGAGTTGCCGGCGCATGATCGGCCTGGAGGAAGCGAACCGCTACCGCGACGAGTTGATCGAGGCCCTGCAGGAGGACGCCCACAACGAGGAGCGCATCCTGAAGCGCCTCGATCAGATCCGGAGCGAGGAGGGGATTCAGCTCTACGCGGCGCTGCTGCTGATCCTGACCCGGATGCAGTTCGAGGAGTCCGACGCCAGGCGCCACTGGCAGGCGATCCTGGAGCACCGGCGCGCGCTGGCGGGAGCGCTCCGGCGCGTGGTGGCGCTGCGCGTCGCCGTTCTGGATTACTTCCTGAACCTCAACCGGCAGTTGACCGGCCCGCGGCTGATCGACCTGTCGTTCGCCGAGAGGCAGGAGCCGGCCGCGGCGGAGGATCGGGTGACGGGGCTGTTCAGCGCCTCGGCGTTCCTGGCGGCGCTGCAGAACGAGACCCGCCGGGCCAAGCGGTACGACCTGGGGCTGAGCGTGCTCTACGTCGACCTCGACAATTTCCGCGAGATCAACGAGCGGCACGGCGAGCTCGTGGGCGGCATCCTGCTCCGCGAGGTGGCGATCCTGATCAAGAACAAGATCCGGGACATCGACGTCGCGGCGCGGCTGGCGGGGGAGGAGTTCGGCGTCATCCTCCCCGAGACGGAGAGGATGGGAGCCTTCCTGGTCGCCGAGCGGATCCGCCGCGAGGTCGAGCGCCACGGCCTGCGACGCAACGCCGACGGCAGGCCGATCGGCCTCAGCGTGAGCCTGGGCGTCGCGCGGTATCCCGAGGACGCGACGACCGCCGATCGGCTGGTGGAGCGCGCCGAGGAGGCGCTGCACCTGGCGAAATCGCGCGGCGGCAACGCGGTCAGCGTCTACTACCGCGAGCGCCGCGGCTACATCCGCTTCGACGTCGCGCGAGGGCCCGTGCGCCTTCGCGTGACGCCGGCCGCGCGCCCCGCCGGCGCCGTGGAGCCGGCGTCGCAGGAGCCGCGCAACATCAGCCGCAACGGCCTGCTGTTCGAGAGCGACGTGCCATTCGCGATCGGAGTCGAGGTGGAGATCCTGATCGAGGACAGCCGCCACGGCGCCCGCATGACGCTGCCGGGACGCGTCGTTCGGGTGGAGGAGGCCGAGGACCGTGCCGGCCGCTTCGAGATCGGCGCCGCCTTTCAGGTGGCCTGGGAGCACCAGGAGTCCGAGATCACCGAATTCCTGCGGCGCGCCGGGGCCGCGGCCTGATCCCGTGGCGCCGGGAGCCTGCCTCGGCATCGACACGGCGACGGGCCGCGGGAGCGTGGCCCTCGCCCGGGACGACGGCGAGCCGCTGCTGCGTCTCCTGGAGGAGAAGGGCGGGCACGCCCGGGACCTGGTGCCCGCGATCGAGAGCGTGCTGGCGGAAGCCCGGCTGGGCACTTCCGACCTGAGGGGTCTCGGCGTCGCGTCGGGGCCGGGCTCGTTCACCGGCGTGCGGGTCGGGATGGCGACGGCCAAGGGGCTCGCCTACGCCCTGGACATCGCGGTGGTGGGATTGTCGACGCTCGAGGCCCTGGCTCGCGCGGCGGCGCCTCTGGCGCCGCAGGGATCGGCGATCCTGGCACCGGTCCTGCCGGCCGGCCGGGGGGAGGTCTACTCCGCGCTCTTCGACCTCCGGGGGCATGAGGTCGCGCGCCGCACCCAGGACCTGGCGTGGCGCCCGGAGGTGCTGCTCGCCTCGCTCCCGGAGGAGGCGATCCTCGTGGACGGAGAGGCCCTGACGGCAGTGGCAGGGGGAAGCCGGGAACGGCGCTCGATCGAGAGTCCTCCGCTGGCCGCCACCATCGCGCTCTGGGCTGCGGCGACGATCCCGCCCGGCACGCGCTTCCGGCCGGGAGGCCTGACCCCGAACTACGTCCGGCCATCGGACGCCGAGGCGACGCGTCACCACGCCTAGGCTTCCAGGGCCCGGCGGGAGGACCGCCACGCCGACTCTGCAGATAGGCCCTCTCGAACTCGACGAGCTGCCCTCCGTCCTGGAGATCGAGAATCTCTCCTTTCCCACGCCCTGGAGCCTGTCCTCGTTCCGTTACGAGATGCTGGAGAACCCCTACGCCAGCCTGTTTGGCGCCAGGATGGCCGGCTCCGCCGGGGTCGTCGGCTTCGCGTGCGCCTGGGTGATCGACCAGGAGATGAAGATCAACAACCTCGCAGTCCATCCGCGCTGGCGGAACCAGGGCGTCGCCGGGCACCTCCTCGATCACCTGCTCGAGTTCGCCCGCCGCCAGGGATGCCTGGAGGCCACCCTGGAGGTGCGCCCAAGCAACCAAGCCGCGCTGCGGTTGTACTCCCGGAGCGGCTTCGTCCCCATCGGACGGCGCAAGGCCTACTACAGCGACACCCACGAGGACGCCGTCGTCATGCTTTACCGCCTGGGGCCGCAGTCCGGCCGTTGAGGCTTCGTGAAGAACGGGGCCGGACCAGTGCTGGCGGACGCGGGCATTCGCCGCCTCTCCTGGCTTGCAGGTGGCGATCGGGAGTGTTAGACTTTGTAGAGATGTGGCCCATCGATTCACGTGGTGGCTGCGCTACTGACCCCATCCCAGCAGGAGGCACTACGATGGTGCACAACCATGAGGACCTCAGGCGTGAGCTTGCGGAGCTGAATCCGGAATTCCGGCGGCTGATGGCCGAGCACGCGAGCTACGATTCCCGCCTGGAGGAGCTTCAGGGCAAGGCCGTGCTCGAAGATTCGGAAAGGGTCGAGACCATCAACCTCAAGAAACAGAAGCTCCAGGTCAAGGACCGGATGGAGCGGATGCTCCGCGAGCATCTGGAGAAAACGGCGGGCACCGGCGTCAGGCACTGAGTCGGACCAGCCCGGACCCGGCCGACCTCGTTCGCGACAGGGGGTGTGTCTTCGGCACCCCCATTTTTTTGACGGGACACCGATGCCTGTGGCAGCACAAGCGGTTCCGTACCTTTTCACCCTGGCCCTCCTGGCGGCCGTGCCGGGCTTCCTCTACGGGCCCTGGGCCGCGGCTCCCGCACTCTTTCTCACGGCTTTCGTGCTCTATTTCTTCCGCGATCCGGAGCGGGTGGCCCCTCCGGGCGAGGGGCTGGTGGTCTCGCCGGCCGATGGGCGGGTGACGGCCGTCGAGCGTGGTCCGGAGGGCGCCCGGGTGTCCATCTTCCTGTCCGTTTTCGACTGCCACATCAACCGCGCGCCGGTGTCGGGGCAGGTCACCGCCACGCGCCACACGCCCGGGCGTTTCCGGCCCGCCTGGGACCCGCGCGTGGCGCAGGAGAACGAGCGCAACCACCTGGTGATCCGCGCGGAGGGCGCCGATTACGGCGTGACCCAGATCGCGGGCATCCTGGCCCGCCGCATCGTGTGCACCAAGCGGCCCGGCGACGCCGTCCGGCGCGGCGAGCGCATCGGACTGATCCAATTCGGATCACGCACCGATCTGCACCTGCCGGCCGGTTTCGAGCCCGCGGTCCGGATCGGCGAGCGGGTGCGCGGGGCGGAGACGGTCCTGGCGCGCCGCGAGGCGGGCTCCAGGGCGGGGGAGAGCGGGGCCCGGCCAGCCGCGGGGATGGGCGCATGAGGGCCCGCGCGCGCCTCAGGCGGGGGGCCTACGTGATCCCCAGCCTGTTCACGACCGGCAACCTCCTGGCCGGCTACATCGCGGTGGTCCGCAGCCTGCAGGGAGACTACGAGTGGGCGGCGCTCGCCATCTTCATCGCCGCACTCCTCGACCGGGTGGACGGCTGGGTGGCGCGCCTCACCCGCACGTCGAGCGACTTCGGCGTCCAGCTCGACTCGCTGGCGGACGTCATCTCGTTCGGCATGGCGCCCGCCCTCATGATCTACATGTGGGGCCTCGCCCAGCTGCCAAAGCCGTGGTCCCTGGCCCCGTTCCTGTATCTCGCGGCCGGGGCGACCCGTCTGGCGCGCTTCAACATCCAGGCCCCGTCCCAGGATCGCCGCTACTTCATCGGGCTGCCGATCCCCGCCGCCGCCTGCATGATCGCCGCCTGCGTTTTCTACAGCCCCGCCCGCCTGATCGATCCGATGGCCTCGGGGCTCGTGGCGCTCCTCGTGGTGGTCCTCGCCGTCCTGATGGTCAGCCGCCTGCGCTACCGGTCGTTCAAGGAGATCAACCTGCGCAGCCGGATCTCGTGGGTCTTTGTGAGCTTGATGGGCGCCGTCTACTTCGTGGTGGCCGCCTCGCCGCAGCTCATCGGTCTGGTGCTCGGGAGCGCCTACGTGCTGTCGGGGCTGGTGCCGCGTCGATCGCCGCCCGTGCGGCTGGAGCAGCGGCCCGCGCCCGCGGGAGGCCCGCGTGCCTGATCGCAGGAAGCACGCCGCCGCCCGCAAGGCGCACGTGGCGCTGTTCGACGCCCAGAGCCTGATCGCCAAGGGCGTCCGGGAGCGCCTCGTGGAGCGATCGTTCCCGATCGCCTCGGTGCACCTCTATACCTCGCAGCCCGATCCGGAGGCCAACCTGACCGAGTTCGGAGGGCAGGCGATGCTCGTCGCCCATGCCGACTTCGACGCCCTCGCGCCGCTCGACATCGCTTTCCTCTGCGGCACCCGGCCGGAAGGCGCGCTCTACCTCGACTGGCCGGGACGCAAGGGCTTCGCGGCCATCGACCTGACGACGGCCTCGCGTGCCGCCGAGGGCGTGCCGCTGGTCAACGCGGCGGTCAACCCCGAGGCGATCCCCGAAGCGCCCGGCCTCATCGGCACGCCCCACCCCATAGCCCTCGTGCTGTCGACCGTCCTGTCGGCGATCCGCCGGGGCTGCGGCCTCGCGGAGGCGTCGATCGTGGCGCTGCAGCCGGTCTCGGAGTGCGGTGAGGAAGGGATCCGCGAGCTGTACCAGCAGACCCTGGCGCTCCTGAACTTCAAGGACCTCCCGCGCGAGGTGTTCGGACATCAGCTCGCGTTCAACCTGGTGCCGGACTTCCTCTACGGAGGGGCCGGGCCGCCCGGCGGGGCGGCGACCGAGGAGCTCGAGGCCGAGATCACGCAGGTCACGGGCGGCGGATTCGGCCTGTCGCTGTCGATCGCGCTGGCGCCGGTGTTCCACTGCCACGCCGCCATGGCCCGCGTCGTGCTGCCTCCGAAGCGGGGCCGGAAGGATCTTCTGGCCGCGCTGGGCGCCGCCCCCGACGTTCGCGTGCACGAGCGAGGGGAGGGAGCGACGCCCATGGAGAGGGCCGGGGAACCCGGGATCCTGGTGGCCGGCGTCAGACAGGCCGGTCCAGAGAACGCCTTCTGGCTCTGGGTGGTCGCCGACAACCTGGCTTCGGGCGCCGCGCTGAACGCCGTCCGCATCGCCGAGGCCCTCTGGCAGCGTGAAGGAGTGCACTGAGGTGGCCTGGTGATCCGCAAGGCCCGCATCCTGCCCGCCTGCGCCCTGCTGCTGGCGGCGCTCTCGTCCCAGCGCCTGCCGGCGCAGGACCTGAAGCGCCCCGAGGAGCAGCTGGCGGCGATCTACGCCCTGAAGGTCCAGCTCGAGATCGAGCAGAAGCGGCTCGACGACGATCTGCAGCGTCACGGGGAGGTTGCACGGAAGCGGGAGGAGGCGCGCGGGCGCCTGCGCCGACTGTACGAGGACCTGGATGCCATGGTGGAGGGGCGGGCGGACTCCGATCCGGACCAGATCGAGGCGCGCGAGGCGGAGGTGGCGGTCGTGGAGCAGCTGGTCGAGGCCCTCACCGAGTCCGCGCGCGAGATCCGGTCCAGCATCCGGGTGGCGCACGATCGCATCGCGCTCCTGCAGGACCGCATGGGCCGGCTGCGCCGCACCCTCCCCTCCGACAACGAGTCCTTGACCGGCTCCTGGGATGTCTCGTACCTGCCGAGCGGCGACAAGGGCGCGTTCACCCTGCGGCAGTCGGGCACGCTGCTGGCGGGAGAGTACTCCCTCGAGGGAGGCTGGCGGGGAAGCCTGCAGGGGACGATCGTCAACGGCAAGGTGCTGCTGCACCGCATCGACTCCAAGCTGGGCCACTCCCAGGACCTGGAGGGGACCCTGTCGCCCGAGGGGCGGACCATCAAAGGGACCTGGCAGAACTTCATCCTCTCCGGCGGCCAGCCGGCGACGGGGAACTGGGTGGCGCAGAAGAAGGAGCGCGCGGAATCCTGAGATGACCGGGACCGGTTCCTAGCCACCCTCCATGGCCTATCCCCTGTTCGTCGCGCGGCGTTATCTGCTGGCGAGCCGCAAGCAGGCCATCATCTTTGTCATCTCGCTGATCTCCATCGTCGGCGTCATCGTCGGCGTCGCGGCCCTGGTCGTCGTGCTGGCGCTCATGACCGGGTTCCAGGATCAGATCCAGGCGAAGATCCTGGGGGCCAACGCGCACCTGACGATCCTCTCAGGATTCTCCGGGCGACCTCTCCAGGACGGCGAGGCGGCGGCCCGCCGGGTGCGGGGGCTGGCGCAGGTGGTCGCGGCGGCGCCCGTCGTGTACGAGAAGGGGATGGCGGCGAGCCCGCTCAACTCCACAGGGACGGCGGTCCTCATCAAGGGGATCGACCCCGGGCAGGAGGCGCGTCTCACGGACATCGCCTCCCAGGTGCGCGGCGACCTGTCGGCCCTGTCCCGTCCCGGGGCCAGCGGGCGCGATGCGGCCATCCTCGGCAAGGACCTGGCGGCGTCGCTGGGGGTCGAGGCGGGCGACGTCATCCGCCTCATCATCGCGCGGCCCCAGGTCTCGCCTCTCCTGACCGTGCCGCGGAGCCGCGAGTTCGAGGTCGCGGGCGTGTTCGAGGCCGGCTTCTACGAGTACGACACGACGCGCGTCTACGTCGGCATCGACGTGCTGCGCCGGTTCATGGGGCTGGAGCCCGCGCAGGCGAGCGCGGTCGAGGCGAAGGTCCGGAACCCGCACCGCATCCCCGAGACGGCGGCCGCGGTGCAGGCCGAACTCGGGCAGGAGTACTACGTCAGCGACCTCGTCCGGCTCAACCGCACGTTCTTCTCGGCCCTCCGTCTCGAGAAACTCGCCATGAGCATCAGCATCGGCCTGATCATCCTGGTGGCCGCCCTCAACATCGTCTCCATCCTGGTCCTCATGGTCATGGAGAAGGTGCGGGACATCGGCGTCCTCAAGGCGCTGGGGGCGACGCGATCCGGCGTCCGCCGCATCTTCGCCCTGCAGGGGCTGATCATCGCGGGCCTCGGGACCGTCGCCGGGGCGAGCCTGGGGGTGGCGCTCGCCTGGACCCTCGACCGGTTCCGTCTGGTCACGCTGCCGGTGGACGTCTACTTCATCCCCTACGTGCCGTTCCACGTCAGAGCGCTCGACGTGGCGATCGTCATGGCAGCGACGTTCGGCGTGTCGTTCCTCGCGACCCTCTACCCGGCCTGGCGCGCCGCACAGCTCGATCCCTCGGAAGCGCTGCGTTATGAGTGAGCCGGCGGCCGCCCCGCTCCTGCGCTGCGCCGGGCTGCGGCGCGTCTTCGGACCTCCCGGCGGCAAGGTCGAGGTGTTGAGCGGCCTGGATCTGACGCTCGAGCCGGGCGAGATGGTCGCCATCCTCGGGGAGTCGGGGGCGGGGAAGACGACGCTCCTGCACCTGGTGGGCGCGCTCGATCGCGCCGATGCGGGCGTGATCGAGTTCCGCGGGCGCGATCTTGGGCGCACGTCGCCCGCGGAGCGGGCGGCCTATCGCAACCGCCAGATCGGATTCGTGTTCCAGTTCCACCACCTGCTGCCCGAGTTCAGCGCCCTCGAGAACGTCATGATGCCGCTCCTGATCGGCGGGGAGCGCCCGCAGGCGGCGCAGGCGCGCGCCGAGGCGGTTCTCCAGGAGCTGGGTCTCGGAGGGGCCCTCAGGCGCCGGCCGACCGAGCTCTCCGGCGGCGAGCAGCAGCGGGTGGCGATCGCCCGCGCCGTGGCGCCCGGCCCGGCGCTCCTTCTGGCGGACGAGCCGACCGGGAACCTCGACGAGCGCAACGCGGGAGCCGTGTTCGATCTCCTGCTGGATCTGCACCGCGGGCGCGGCATGACGACGCTGCTGGTCACGCACAGCGAGAGGCTGGCTCTCCGGTGCTCCCGCGTCCTCCTCATGGAGCACGGATTCTTGACGCCCTGGAGGAGCGCCCATTACAATGCATCGGCTGGAACCTCCAAGGTCCCTGCCGGTCAGGGTTGAGCGGAACGCAACGAGAACGACCAGGCGCCGCACCGAGGAACCCCGGCGGAGACCGCATGTTCGAGAAGTACACCGAGAGAGCCAAGAAGGTCCTCTTCCTCGCCCGCTACGAAGCCAGCCAGATGGGCAGCAAGGTCATCGGGTCGGAGCACCTGCTTCTGGGACTCGTCAAGGAAGGGGACGAGATGGTCCAGGAGCTGTTCCAGAAATCCAACGTCAACGTCGAGCTGCTGCGCGCCGAGATGGAGGCCCGCGGACCCAGCGGCGAGAAGCAGGTCACCCCGATCGAGATCCCGTTCAGCGAGGAGGCCAAGAAGGTCCTGGCCTGCGCCGAGGAGGAGGCCGAGCGTCTCCTGCATCCCCACGTCGGCGACGAGCACATTCTGCTGGGGCTGCTGCGGGTGGAGGACTCGGCGGCGGGCCGCGCCCTGGCCGAGAAGGGGATGCGGCTCTACGCCCTGCGCGAGCACACGGTGGCCGCCTGGAAGCAGCGATCGCTGCCACGCAAGGTCAAGGAGACGCCGTTCCTCAACGAGTTCGGGCGGGATCTGTCGGAGCTGGCGGCGCGCCAGGCCTTCGATCCGCTCATCGGCCGCGAGGCCGAGCTCGAGCGGATGGTCCAGGTCCTGTCGCGCCGGCGCAAGAACAACATCGTGCTGCTGGGCGAGCCGGGGGTCGGCAAGACCGCGCTGGTCGAAGGCCTGGCGCAGCGCATCGCGGACGGCGCGGTGCCGACGACGCTGGCCCGCAAGCGGATCCTGGCGCTCGATCTCACCCTCATCGTCGCCGGGACCAAGTACCGCGGGCAGTTCGAGGAGCGCCTCAAGGGGATCCTCTCCGAGATCGTCGGGAACGACGACATCATCATCTTCATCGACGAGATCCATTCGCTCATCGGGGCGGGGTCGGCGGAGGGATCGCTGGACGCCGCCAGCATCATCAAGCCGGCGCTGTCGCGGGGGGAGGTGCAGTGCATCGGCGCGACCACCCCCAAGGACTATCACCGCTACATCGAGAAGGACCGGGCGCTGGTCCGCCGCTTCCAGCCGATCCGCCTGCACCCCCCCAACGAGGAGGAGACGCTCGCCATCCTCAACGGCGTGAAGGAGCGTTACGAGAAATTCCACCAGGTGGCGTACGCTGAGGCGGCGCTCCGCGCCGCGGTGGCGCTTTCCAGCCGCTACATCACCGATCGGTTCCTCCCGGACAAGGCGATCGACGTCCTGGACGAGGCCGGGGCCCGCGTCAAGCTGCGCCGGCGGATGAACTACCGGGAGATCCGGGACATCGAGCGGGACATCGAGCGCGCCGTGTCCAGCATGAAGGGCTACCTGTTCCGCAAGGACTTCGAGAAGGCGGTGCGCCAGCACGACGAGGAGGTCGCCCTGCGGCGCAAGTACGACGAGTTCAGGAAGCAGGAGGACGAGGAGAAGCGCTCGGTCCAGGAGGTCTCGGTGGAGGACATCGAGGAAGTGGTCTCCAAGTGGACGGGCATCCCGATCTCCTCGGTCAAGAAGGAGGAGGCCGAGCGGCTTCTCAACATGGAGGACTACCTCCACCATCGGATCATCGGACAGGACGCGGCCGTGGTCGCCCTGGCGCGCGCCATCCGCCGGTCGCGGGCCGGCCTCAAGAGCCCGCTCCGGCCCGTCGGCTCGTTCATCTTCCTCGGCCCCACCGGGGTGGGGAAGACCGAGGTGGCCAAGGGGCTGGCGGAGTTCCTGTTCGGCGACGAGAAGGCCCTCGTGCGCTTCGACATGTCGGAGTACATGGAGAAGCACGCCATCGCCAAGATGATCGGCTCGCCGCCCGGCTACGTCGGGTACGAGGAGGGCGGCCAGCTCACGGAGCGGATCAAGCGCAAGCCCTACAGCGTGGTCCTCCTCGACGAGATCGAGAAGGCCCACCCGGACGTGCTCAACATCCTGCTGCAGCTGATGGAGGACGGACAGGTCACGGACTCCTTCGGGGACACCATCGACTTCAAGAACGCGCTCCTGGTGATGACCTCGAACCTCGGCTCGCACCTGATCCAGAAGCAGGGCCAGGTGGGATTCCGCAGCCCGCAGGACCGGGACGCCGACTACCAGAACCGCCGCGAGACCGTCCTGCGCGAGCTCCGGGCGGTGCTGCATCCCGAGTTCATCAACCGGGTGGACGAGATCATCGTGTTCGACGCGCTGTCGGACGAGAACCTGCTGGCGATCTCCCGCCTCATGATCCGCCAGCTGAACGCCAGTCTCACGGACAGGGGGATCCGAATCACTGTCACGGACGACGCCTACCGCTGGTTGATCGAGAAGACCTGCGTGGATCGTTCCTACGGCGCGCGCCCGCTCCGCCGTGCCATCCAGAAGAATATTGAGGATGTGCTGTCGGAAAGCCTCATCCTCGGAAAGCTGCCCGAGAACGGAGAGATCGAGATCTTCGTCGATCAGGAGCGGCTGGCTTTCCGGGAACCGATCGGAATCACCCACTGAGGGCGCCGCTGGCTTCGGCGGCGGTCGGGCGACGGTGACGCCGCCGGGCGGGCCGGAAGGCCGCCGCGGCGGCCGACTGGCCGCGGTCGCGGCGCTCGGCCTGGCCCTCCTGATCGCCGGTCCTGACGCGATCCGCGGACAGGAGCCCGCGCCCCCGCCCGGGCCGGAACCTCCCGGCGAGCCGGCCCCTCCGCCCGCGGACGAGCCGCCTTCGCCCTCCGGGGAGCAGGCCGCGCCGAGCGAGGCGCCCTCTCCGCCGGGGGCCGGCCAGGAAGAGGGGACGCCCGCGCCGGACTCCTCCGAGCCGGCCACCGCGGTGATCGGCCAGATCGTGGTGGACGGCAACGTGCGGGTGTCCGACGGCGCGTTCTTCGGCAATCTGCACCTCAAGAAGGGCGATCCCTACGACGAGCGGGCGATCCGGGCCGAGTTCGAGCGGCTCTGGGAGCTCGATCTGTTCGACGACATCTCCGTCGAATCGCGCCGCAGGCCGGGCGGCGCCGTCGACCTGATCTTCCACGTGCGGGATCGCCCGCTCATCGGCAACGTCAACTACCTCGGCCAGAAGGCGATCACCGAAACCAACATCCAGGAGCGCCTGCAGCAGGGGAAGGCGGAGATCCGGCGCGGCCAGCCGGTCGATTTCTCGCTGCTGCGACGGGCCGAAGCGCTCATCACCCACATGCTGGGGGAGAAGGGCTACCTCGACGCCCGGGTCCGCGCGCGGCTCTCGACGGTGAGCCACGGGCAGCAGGACGTGACCTTCGACATCCGCGAGGGCGGCAAGACGAAGATCAAGACGATCGACTTCGTCGGCAACTCCGTGTACAAGGACCGGGAGCTGCGCAAGACGCTGAAGCTGACCAAGCAGGCCTTCTGGCTGACCTCCTGGGCCAGCAGCAAGCCGCTCTACCACCCGGCCAAGTTCGACCAGGACGCGGAGAACATCCGCACCGCCTACAGGAGCCGCGGCTACCTCGACATCCAGATTCAGCCGGAGGTGGTGGAGGTGGAGACGGCCGAAGCGCGCCGGGCCCGCGGCGACAAGCCCAAGCCCGGGAGCGAGGCGCCGGCCGAGGAGAGCCTGCCGCGCCGCGTGACCTTCGATCCGTCGGCCCTGGACGACCTGAGCGAGGAGGTGGAGGAGCCGCCGCCCCCCGCCCCGGCGCCCGAAGGGGAGACCGAGAAGGAGCGGGCCAAGCGGCTCAAGAAGGAGCAGAAGGCCCGCCAGGAGGCGGGGAAGGGCGCCAAGCGCTGGGTCTACATGACCGTGCCGATCCAGGAGGGCCGCCAGTACCGGCTCGGCACGCTCGAGGTGGAAGGCAACAACGTGTTCAGCGATCGCGAGGTCCTGGCCCGCTTCCCGCTGCGCCCCGGGATGATCTACAACGACAGCATCGTCAAGATCGCGACCAAGCGCATCGAGGACGACTATGGCGAGCGCGGGTACTTCTACGTCTCGCTCGATCCGCGCCTCGCGAAGCACGACGACCTGGCCGATCTGACCCTCGAGATCACCGAGGATCGGAAGTACTTCGTCGATCGGATCGAGTTCAGCGGCAACACCAGCACGCGGGACCAGGTGCTCCGCCGCGAGATGCGCCTGCAGGAGCAACAGCTGTTCAACGTCAAGCAGATGCGCCTGGGGCTCCGCAAGATCGCCCAGCTCGGATACTGGCAGGTCGGGAGCGACCCGGTCGTCAGCCCGGAGCAGGACTCCGGCAAGGTCCGCATCGAGGTGCAGGGGGTGGAGGCGAGCCGCAACGAGATCCAGGTGGGCGGGGGCGTGTCGGGCATCGACGGCGGCTTCTTCCAGGGCTCCTACTCGACCCGGAACTTCATGGGGAAAGGGGAGATCTTCTCCGCCTTCCTGCAGACCGGGCAGCGCGGCAGCCGCTACGCGCTGAACTTCACCGAGCCCTGGTTCCTGGGGCGGCCCTGGGCGCTGGGATTCTCGCTGTTCAAGCGGCAGCAGAACTACAGCGGCTTCCGCCGCGAGGGGGAGGGCGGGGCGATCAACATCGGCCGGCTCCTGGGGACCTTCTCGCGCTTCGACGTGGCCTACGGCATCGAGGACATCACCTACGTGCCGACCTCCGCTGGGTTCGGCCTGCCCAGCACCGCGCGGACCAGCAGCATCCTGAGCGTCTACACGTTCGACACCCGCAACAACTTCTTCCGACCGACGCACGGCTTCCGGGCGCAGTCGAGCGTCGAGTACGCCGGCGGCTTCCTGGGCGGCGACAACAACTTCGTGAAGTTCCGTCAGGACGGGACGATCTACCTGCGGGGCTTCGCGCGGCGCCACTACGCGGCCCTCAACGCGTCGTACGGCTACGTCGAGCCGTTCGGGGACAGCGCCTTCGTGCCCCAGTACGAGCGCTACTACCTCGGCGGGGAGCGCAGCCTGCGCATGTTCCGCACCCGGAGCGTCGGCCCGGTCCGCCGCGACGAGGACGTGAACAAGAACGGCTTCATCGACACGCCGGAGGACCGCAATCCCGACGGCATCTTCAACGAGGACACGAACCGCAACGGAGTGCTCGATCCGGGAGAGGACGCGAACGACAACGGATTCCTCGACCCCGTCTGCGAGGATCTGAACGGAAACGGAGTGCAGGACCCGAACGAATTCGACCGCGGCAACTGCCGGCTCGACCCCTCGGAGGACCTCGACGGCGACTTCACGCTCGACGGCGAGGACCTCAACAAGAACGGGGTCCTCGATCCGGGCGAGGATCTGAACGGGAACGGCGTGCTCGACAGCGAGGACCGGAACGGCAATGGGGTGCTGGACACCGGAGAGGACCGCTCCGACGGGTTCTGGACGCCGCGCTGCGCGGCGGACGATCCGAACCTGAACGGCGTGCAGGATGCGGGCGAGTCCGACCGCGGCAACTGCAAGCTCGATGCGGGGGAGGACACCAACGGAGACGGCGTCTTCGGCGCCATTTTCCCGGGCGGGACCCAGTACCTGCAGCTCAACGTGGAGTACGCCGTGCCGATCACCGACACGGTGGAGTTCGTGCTCTTCTACGACGCCGGCAACGCCTTCGACACCGGGGAGTCGATCCGGCTGGACGACCTGCGCGTGGACTACGGCGTCGAGATGAGGTTCTTCCTGCCGGTCTTCCAGGCGCCGCTCCGCCTGATCTACGGGGTCATCCAGGATCCCCGTCCGGGGGAGGAGACGTCCAACTTCATCTTCAGCATCGGCACGACCTTCTGATGGAGCCGCCCCCCGCGAGGCGTGTGGTATAGTACCCGGCCCTTTGGCACCTTCGAGGAGACACGCATGCGACGTTTTCAGGTCCCGGCTTTCCTGCTTCTGCTCCTGCTCCTGGCGCCCTTCCCGGGCCGGGCGCAGTCGGATACGCTGAAGATCGGCGTCTTCGATCCGGAGATCCTCTGGAAGCAGACCGAGGTCGGGAAGAAGAACAATCAGGACCTGTCCGCCTCCCGGGATCGCCTGCAGGCCCAGATCGACAAGAAGCAGGAGGACGTCGAGGCCCTCAAGGCGCGCCTGCGCCAGCAGCAGGCGAGCCTGAACGACGACAAGATCCAGGACATGAAGAAGGACATCATTGCCAAGCAGACGGAACTCGATCGTCTCAACGAGGATGCCACCAAGGAGATGAAGTACCAGCTGGGCGAGGTCCAGAGCCGCTTCCAGGAGATGCTCGTCAAGACGCTCGAGGTCTACGGCAAGGAGAAGTCCTTCACGCTGATCCTCAACAAGGGCGTCACCGACTACAACTCGGCGGGTATCGACATCAGCCAGGACCTGATCGCCAAGTTCAACGAGATGCACAAGGTTCAGGCCGCGCCCGCCGGCGGAAAGAAGCCGTAGGGCGCGGAAGACGCGGGGAAGGAGCCGCCGAGGAGGAAGTGACCACCTTCACGCTCGGCGAGATCGCCTCGCGCATCGCCGGCTCGGCAGTGGGCGACGCAGGGTGCGTCATCGCGGGCATCCGGCCGCTCGATCAGGCCGGTCCCCGCGATCTCTCCTTCCTGGCGCATCCTCGCTACCGGCAGGCGGCCGCCGAGTGCCGCGCCGCAGCACTCATCGTCCGCGCCACGGAGCGCCTTCCGGGCCGTAACCTGATCCTGGTCGAGAACCCGTACACGGCGCTGGCCGCTGTCATGGAGCTCTTCCACCCCGCGAGGCGCCCGGCGCCGGGGGTGAGCCCCGACGCCGTGGTGGAGGAGGGCGTGGTGCTGGGGAGCGGCGTGTCGATCGGCCCGCTGGCGGTCGTCGGCCGCGGGACGACGCTCGGCGACCGAGTCGCGCTCGGCCCCGGCGTCGTCCTGGGGGAGGGGGTCGTGGTGGGACGTGACACGGTGCTGCATCCCGGGGTCGTCGTCTACGCGGGCTGCCGGCTGGGGGACCGGGTCGTCATCCACGCGGGCGCGGTCGTCGGCAGCGACGGATTCGGGTTCGGAGAGGCCGAAGGAGGGCGGGCGAAGATCCCCCAGGTCGGGATCGTGCGCATCGAGGATGACGTGGAGATCGGCGCATGCGCCACCATCGACCGCGCCACCTTCGGCGAGACCGTGGTCGGCAAGGGCACCCGCATCGACAACCTGGTCCAGATTGGCCACAACGTCGTGGTGGGGGAAGGGTCGGTCCTCGTGGCGCAGACCGGCATCGCCGGCAGCACGCGCCTGGGGCGCGCGGTGATCATGGCCGGGCAATCGGGAGCCGCCGGGCACCTGTCGCTGGGGGATGGCACCATCGTCGGCGCCAAGTCCGCGGTCCTCAAGGACACGGCCCCGGGCTCCTTCGTGGTCGGCCATCCGGCGGTCGATCACCGGGAGTGGAAGCGGGCGCAGGCCGCCCTGCTGCGACTCCCGGACCTGCTGCGTCGCGTGCAGCGCCTGGAGGTGGCCCTCGGGGCGGGGAAGGTGGCCCGGGCGGCCCGCCGTCGCGGCCGCGGCAAGGCCCGGGCCGGACGAGGCGGCCGGCGCACCTGAGAGGGGGAGGGGACCGATGGAGGGGACGAGCGTGACACTCGACATCGACGGCATCCTGGGCATCCTGCCGCACCGCTATCCGTTCCTGCTCATCGACCGGATCATCGGCCTCGAGGAGGGGAAGCGGGCGGTCGGCATCAAGAACGTCACGTACAACGAACCGTTCTTCCAGGGGCACTTCCCCGGTGCGCCGGTCATGCCGGGGGTGCTCATCGTCGAGGCGATGGCCCAGGTCGGCGCGGTGCTGCTCCTGCGCGGCATCCCGGACCGCCGGGACAAGCTGGTCTATTTCGCGGGCATCGACCAGGCCCGCTTCCGGAAGCCGGTCGTGCCGGGCGATCAGGTGCGGTTCGAGGTCGAGGTGCTGAAGCTCCGGGCGCGCTCCGCGCTGCTGCGGGGGGAGGCGTTCGTGGACGGGGCGCGGGTCGCCGAGGCGGAGATGCTGTCGAGCATGGTCGATCGGGTCGCGGCGCCCGCCGCGGGCCGCCCATGAGCGACCCCGTCGCGATCCACCCGTCGGCGCAGGTCGATCCGGGGGCCGTGCTCGGCCCGGGAACGAC
>Ga0075428_100001532_pt1 | contig 24719 bp, 16 predicted proteins | sample RhiMetdeltSRZDD2_FD_75291 | JGI IMG/M metagenome (GOLD analysis project Ga0075428, IMG submission 75291) | Populus rhizosphere microbial communities from Tennessee, USA - Rhizosphere MetaG P. deltoides SRZDD2 | ecosystem: Host-associated > Plants > Roots > Rhizosphere > Soil | place: USA... | reverse complement strand
TCTCGGCAGCAGATATGACTGGGAAGTTCTGCAGGTTGTTAGGCCCCACATCGCCGTCACCGCTGTCGTTGGTGTTGATTCCATCGGCGTTCAGGTCAATGCCCAGGAAGTTTGTCGGCGTGCCGTTGGAATGAATCGAATTGCCCAGGATGCGGTTGCCTGTGCCCGCGGTGCTCAGCAGAGCGACACCGCGGTTCACATTAGAAGCGATGATGTTGCCTTCGCCCGGGCTGGTTCCGCCGACGGTGTTTGCGCTTGAACTCAAAGAAACCTGTATGCCGTCGGTCGTGTTGCCGAGACCGGTGCCACTACCCGTCGCGCCAACACCGATGTAGTTCCCCTGGATCGTATTGTTTGCGACGCCTGCATCGCGCAGGGTTATTCCGACACCGGTGTTGCCTGAAATGATGTTGCGCGCCGCCGCAGTCGTGCCGCCGATGAGATTCGCGGTACCCGTCGTGAAAAAGATGATGCCACCTGAGGAGTTACCGATCTTCGTAAGACCATTTGAGCTCAGGCCGATTGTGTTGCCCTGGACAACGTTGTTCGACGAGCTTACAAAGCGGACGCCTGAGAGCCCGTTGCCGGAAATGGTATTTTCGGAAATCGTATTGTTTGATGACGAACTGACCAGAACACCGTTTGCGCCGTTGCCCAGATCCGCATTGCCGGCGGCATTGGTCCCGATGCGATTACACCGAACGGTGTTCCCGCCATTGGTAATGAGCGAAATGCCGTCGCCGCTGAACCGATTGATGATCAGACCCTGTACGGTGCAATTTCCTGCATTTATAAACAACCCATCCAGACCTCCGCCGGAATTCGTGCCGTCCAGTTCGATCAACGGCGAGCTGCAGGAAGCGCCCTGCTGGGAGAGCCCGTCGATGATTACCCGTGTAGTAATGCTCGGCAGCGCTGCAGCTACGGAGATCGTTTGAACGCCCTCGCTTGGAATATTAAAAGAGATGACATTTGGATTGGCGTTTGCGTTTGCATCGACGATTGCCTGACGGAGAGTTCCGGTGCCGGCGCCGGGTGCCGGATTGACTCCCCCGTTGTCGCCGGTATTGATAACCGCGAACGTCTCCAATGTAACAGGAATGCAAGCGGAAAATTCCGATGTGTCCAGAGGCACGCTGTTGCGAGTCGCCGTCGCGGTAAGAAATTGTCCGAAGGTCGTTGGGGCGGCGGACAGGACTGCGTTAAACGCCGCATTACCGATGCCGTTGGTGCTTGTGTTAACAAAACCCAGAAATATCTCGCCTTCGCCGTTACCCGAAGGATCACACGATGAGTTTGCAAAGAACTCGATTCGATAAGAGGTGTTCGCTTCGCTGTTGAGCTGTCCAGTGACGGTCGTCGTAGCGCCAGTAGATAGCGCCGACGCCAGAACCGGAAAGTTCTGCCGGTGGTTCGTGCCGTCATCACCGTCGCCTGTATCGTTCGCGGTTAGCCCGTTGTCATCAAGATCTATTCCTCGACCGGCATTAGAAAAAATCGAATTGGCGAGGATCCGGTGACCAGTGGTCGGCGTGGTATCCCGAAAGATGGCGATGCCGTCGTTACCGTTGTACGCAATAATGTTTTTTGCGGAAGGAGTCACACCCCCAATGGTGTGGTCGTTATTGCTCAGCCCGTTTCCGATAATCTCTATTCCGGTTGAGCCGTTTCCCATTGGGGTAGTGCCGTCCGCGGCTACACCGAAGTAATTGCCCTGTACCACATTGTCGCGGCCGTTCAACGTCATTCCGCGGCCGCCATTTCCGGAAATCACATTGCGCAGGGCCGCGGTTGTCCCGCCGACTGTGCAGTCAACACCGGTCAGATCCACGCCGCTCTGGTCCCCAAGCGCGGTCATGCCTGTCTTATCCGGACCGATGTAATTTCCAGTGACTGTATATAGAGAGCCGGCAAACATTCTTAAGCCGAGAAAAGTATTTCCCGAGATCACGTTCCGCTCTGCGGCGGTGTCCCCGCCAATGGTGATGTTTGACGAAGTAAATCCGCCAATAGTTGATTGCACCAGGATGCCGACGGTATTTCCCGCGGCAGTCATCCCTGTGGGGTCAGTTCCGAGATGACAGCCTTCGATGGTCAGGTTGTGCGTCACTTGAGTGGAGATTCCCGCATTGTCGAAACGGTTGATGGCCAGACCTCGGACGAAGCTGAGGGGCGCGGTATCGGGGACATTTATAAAGCGCAATCCATCGGCCAGCGCTCCGGCGTTCTGCCCGCTAATCTCGATTACCAGATTACCGACCGACCAGCCCGGCTGAGTTGTGCCGTCGATGATCACGGGCGAGGTGATTTCTGGAAGCGGCGTGTTTGGTGTGATGGTATGAACGCCGCCGCCGGGAATATTGAAATTGATCGTGTCAATTAAGAGATCTCCATTTGCGGAGGTAATGGCCTGGCGCAAGCTCCCGGCGCCGCTGTCGTTAGTGTTCAAAACGGTAAAGGTTGCAGCGCGCACGCGTCTGATTGAAAGCGACTCCAGAAGGACCATGCAGCCTACAATGATCAACGCAGCCGATATGAATGTCCTCCGCTTGTCGACAGATTTTAGAATGTGAGTGCGATGCAGGCCGGTCATTTTTCTCCTCCAATTAGCGATATTCGCAACGACAGCAGTCGTTTCTTCCGTAGTCGCATTGCTTCGGTTACGCCCTTGGCTTAGAATCCGACCTCGCTAACCTGAGCGAATCGGCTTGTTTCAAACTCGACGGGCAAAATACTAGAAAGTTCCACACCACTGGGAGGGCTCGTGACTGACGACGAATTCAACGAATACCGTACACAAATGAACAAGCGCATTCTGACCAGCGGTCATCTCGGCATAAATCGGTTTTTCGCGCTCGATCATCAGGCCTATGAAGCCGGCGCACTCGATTCCAGGACCAAGGAATTGCTCGGGCTTGTAGCATCGCTGGTACTCAGGTGCGACGACTGCATCACCTATCACGTTCTTCAATGCGTCGAGCAGGGGGTCAAGCGCGAAGAATTCCTCGATACCTTCAACGTGGCGCTGGTCGTCGGTGGCTCGATTACTATCCCGCACCTACGCCGCGCGTTTGAGCGAATGGAGGAAGCACTCGTTAACCCAAAGTCCTAGCACCATCCTCCAAGGGAGGGCTGGCGGCGCACCTGCCGCCAGCCCAACGCTCACTGAATTGCCCGAAACACCCAGGCGCATCACTGACAGGGAGGAGTCAGCAGATCGTTCAAGGTGTTTCGATCAGTGATCGTGCAGCGAAGCGTTCCGGCCGGAGCCTGAATCGAGCCGGAGCCGGCGTGTACCGCCTTGTCGACTCGCCCGAGCACCCGACGGTCGAGCGGGTTGTGTTCTAACGTGTATACACAACCCTGACGGATGGCCTTCCCGACTCCGGTGAAGGTTATACCTTTACAGCAGAAGCGATACTGGCCGCTGATCGAGTTCCATAACAGGATGATGCTCGGATCGCTATCATCCTGGAGCGCCGTATCGAAGACCGTTACCGTAAAGCTACACGTAGCCGTATTGCCTGACGTGTCGGTTGCCGTGCAGGTCACGGTTGTAACGCCGACTGGGAAACATCCCCCCGAAGGCGGATTGCAAACCACCACAACGCCTGGGCAATCGTCGGAAGCCACAGGATTCGAGTAAGTGACCGCCGTACACGCTGGACTCGGGCAGACATTCTGATCGGTGACCGCTGTTACGTTAGCCGGGCAAGTGATCTGGGGCGGCTGCGTGTCGTTGACCGTGATAGTAAACGTGCACGTGCTGTCCGGACTATTCGGGCTGGCATCGGCGACAGTACAAGTCACCGTCGTTGTGCCAACCGGGAAGAACGAGCCCGAAGCCGGGATGCAAACAGGAGCACCTACGCCTGGACAGTTGTCCGAAACAGTCGGTGGCGGATAGTTGACCACCGCGCCGCACTGGTTCGGATCATTCGACCTGGTGATGTTGGCCGGACATGTTATCGTCGGAGGCTGAGTATCGTTAATCGTCACGGTGAAACTGCAGTTGGCTGAATTGTTGGCCTCCGTGCAGGCGACTGTCGTGGTCCCGACTGGGAAGAATGATCCTGACGCCGGGTTGCACGTTACGGCCCCGCAGCTGCCGCTTGTCGTGGGAGTTGGGAAATTGACGACCGCCCCACACTGATTCGGATCGTTTGGTTGAGTGATGTTCGATGGACAGGTGACCGAGCATGGTTGCGGACAAGACAGACCAGTTACGGAGAAGCTGTAATCCTGGCATCCGGGCAGGGTTCCGACTTCATGAACAACCAGCACAACGGTTGAATTGGCAGGAACATTGACCGAAAATGCTCCGCTCTCGCCGGCATTGATCGAGTGTCCGAGATCGCCCAGATAGTTCGTGCAGGGATTCGCCGGATCGAACGAGCCGAGGTACAAAACAGGGTGAACCCCCTGGTTCACTCCACAAGCCGTTGGGAATGTGAACGTCGCGCAACTTGCTGAACTGCTGTCATTGACAAACTGGTAGGCGTCGAAGGCGAAAGATGAGCCGGGGCTGGCGGTTCCCGGACAAGTCTTTGGCGCAGCGCACGTACTATCCACGCCACTCTGAGGTATCCTTCCGGTCTGCACACCGCTCGTCCCCGGATAGTCTGTGCTCCCCTTGCCGATGGTTCCGGTTATCGTGGCGGGCGGGCAAGGCACCACCTCACAGGAGATCCCAGTAATAGTCAGGGTGTAAGCACAACCTGTCGCGCCTGCCGGATCATTCTCGTTGACGACCACAACGAAGTTTTGCCCAGCAGGAACGTTGAAAGAAAACGAATTGTCGCTCGCGCCGCTAAACCCCGCGCCCCCATCGCCAAGATAATTCGAGCAAGGGTTGGCGGGATCGAAACTGCCGAGCCGCGCCGAGAACTGCATAGCCTGACCGAGTGAGCAGCCGGTCATGGTGAAGGCCACCGTCACGCACGCAGTGGCGCCTGGATTTACGAACGTGTAGGCATCGAACGTCCTGGATCCATCCGGCGTGTTGAGACTGCACGGATTCGAACTACCGCAGGTGATGTTGCCAAGCCCGTTAAGAAGCCTACCGGTCTGTTGCCCGCTTGTAGCAGGATAGTCCTTGCTTCCGCTGCCCAGTATGCCGTTGATGGTTGACTCGGGCGGACACTCAACTCCCCCCTGCCACCCTACCGGGTTTAGGTAATTGGCGCTCCGCTCCGGTTGGCGAACGCCGGAAGCCAAACCCGAGCGCAGGCTGACTGTTGCCAGACTGAAGAGCGCGACGAGCATCAACGTTGCAGTAACAATAATTCTTGTTGTTAGACGACCCATTTATTACTCCTTCTTAAACGCAAGCGTGGGAAGCAACTTGCGGGGGCAGATTGTTCTGCTCATCTTGCATTGATCCTTCAGTCTCTTTTCAGAACTCGGGTTGAAGCACCCTTCCTTCCAAGAGACCACGTTTGTCGGTTCGGTCTTTGGGTTCTCGAATTACCGCCAGGGACCGTTCCCCAGCTTGGGGTTATCCTATTGATGAAAACGTTCCCTTCTTCACAGCCGTCTTCGAGTCGAGCAAAGAGAAGCTGGTCACAAGGCTAACCTTCATTGAATTAACTTCGACATTGTCCAGACCGACTTGAAGCCTGGCCTGACGATCTTGAGCCCCAACTGTCCTGGAATCCGTGGACTGAATTCCGTCCTTGTGCAGCGCATCGACGTTGGCGGTGAACTCGTTGATCGTGATCCTTCGGGGCGCGGCCGCTGTCCATTTCAGGTCAACACACTGATATCCGGGAGAACAGCCTTGAGTCACCAGCTCTGCTGCGGTGATGAACACTGCAGGCTGGCTCGCGCTAGACGAGCCCGATGAGGCATGGACGCTCTCGCTCTGCGAGGTTATGACCTGGTGGACTACGGTAAACCAGGAAGCGATTCTAAATCTCACACTGACTGAGGCCTTGAAATCCCTGAGGACCGCAGTGCTACTCGCCCGTGGATGCGTTGCCAGGGACAGAAGAATCGCACGCGACGTAGGCTTGAGTTGCTGATTCCGCGCTACTCCTCTGGATCCGTCGCTGTAACGGACTTCCAGCAACACGTCGAACTCATCGATAGTAGTTAAGCGCGGAACTTGTGCCGTCCACCTTATTTCGATCTCAGTCGTAGCCTTGTTCTTTATCGCTGGAAGGGCTTTCACCTGAGTTATCTGAACGTCGGGCGCAGCAGCTTGTGACTGAATCTGTTTCTGTTCTCGCCCGTCGAGGGCCGGGGCCGGAAGGGCCAGCCCGGTAATCAGCGCGATTATCGCCAGGACGCGACTGCGCGGCACCGCCGACAGGATTTCCGCCGGGCGTCTCGATGCCGAGGCGATGTCCGCGGTTCTGCGCTGCGATGTGTCTCTCATCCTCTTGTCGCGCATCAAGGTGCCACCTATAATCCGGCCGTGGGACTTGCGTCCTCAGGTTGATGTTGGCGCTCCGGCTCGCTTTCCACGCAACGAAAGTACGCGACAAGCGGGACTTAAGTCCTTAAACGCGCTGAATAATTTTCTAAAACCTGCTTTAAGATTCTTATGGCTACGGAACCCTCGCGTTTCTATGCGTTTGGCGCTTTCCGCCTGGACGCGGATGAGCATGAACTATCGCGTGAAGGCGCGCCGGTTCCCGTCGCCTCAAAGGCGATGGATGTGCTGCTGATCCTGATCGAGAATGCGGGGCAGGTGCTCGAACGGTCGGAGTTGATCAAAAGGGTGTGGCCCGATTCGGAGGGAGCGGATGGCAGTCTGGCAGTCACTGTGTCGGCGTTGAGAAAAACGCTGGGTGATCGGCCGGATGGCGGGCCCTATATCGAGACTCTACCGCGTCAGGGTTACCGATTTGCGGCCAGTGTTACGGCCTCGTTCGAGAAAGCGATCACGTCTGAGCCTACAGTCGCCGCACTTGGGCGTACATCTGGCGTCGGAGTAGCTGAGCTTAGCGATCGAGTCCTGGCGCGAGGAGACGAAGAGAAAGGAGCGACGTATGCCGCTGCGCTCCGGAAAACTCAATTTCTACGTTGGCCTGCCACTCACAAGAAGATCGTGGCCGCGATATTCGCGGTTGTTATCGCCGCAGTGGTGATCGGCTATGTGGTGCGACTCTGGCGGACTGCCGAAAAACGGGTGCCTGTTCGCCGCCTCGCGATCCTCCCGTTTCGAAATCTCAAGCCGGATGACCAAACGGACTTTCTCGGACCCTCGCTGGCCAATGCCACCACCGCTTCGCTCCGGAGCTTCAGCTCGCTGATCGTTCGCCCTTCTTCTTACGTGGAGAAGTACCGTGGCGTCGATGTTGATGATCCGAAGATGGTTGCCGACGAACTAGACGTAGACACGTTGATGACCGGCACGTTTCTCAAAGAGGGCAATACCCTTAGAGTAACGGTGCAGCTTATTGACGTAAACAAGGGCGAGATAATATCCAGATTTCCATTCGAAACCAGGTACGAAAAACTGGCGACAGTTCAGGACCAGGTCGCTCACAACATCATCGAGCGTTTGCAATTGAACCTTTCGCCTACCGAAACCGAGCAACTCCGGCGAGAGACTACTGCCGATCCACGCGCTTATGAGTACTTTCTGCGTGGGATCGATTTGTACGCAAGAAGCGAATTCCTTGCGACGGTGCCGCTGCTGGAGAAAGCTGTCGAGCTTGATCCGAACTTTGCAAGCGCATGGGCGCATCTGGGAAGAGCATACACAGCGTGCGCCTCGTTCAATTTGAGAGGCCGCGACTTTCAGCTCAAAGCGCAGGCAGCTTACGAGCAAGCGTTGGCAATTGATCGCGACATGATCGAAGCCACGGTCTTCATGGCCAACCTTCTCACTGATTCAAACAGGGTTGAGGAGGCCGTTCCAATGCTGCGCAAGCTGTTGCAATCCAACGCGAATATCGCCGAAGCAAGGTGGGAGCTGGGCTACGCTTATCGGTTTGGGGGAATGCTCGATGAATCGATCATGGAAAGCGAGCGCGCGCGTGCGCTTGATCCAAACGTCAAACGGACCAGCTCGGCGCCAAACGCCTACCTGTACATCGGCCAGTACGAAACGTTTCTGAGCAAGCTTCCAACGGAGGATGGCTCCGCCTTTCTGGTTTTCTACCGAGGAATGGCGAACTACTATCTGAAACGTCTTGAACAAGCCGCTGCCGATTTTGACCGGGCCTATGAGATGGACCCGCAGTTATATACACGAATCGGTAAGGCGCTGAGTTACTCAATTAAGAACCAAAAAGACCTCGCGCTTGCGGTGGTGCGCGATGTTGAGAGAGAGATCGATCAAAAAGGCGTCGGCGATTCTGAGGCCATCTACAAAGTCGCTCAAGTATACGCAATCCTCGGAGAAAGGAGTTCCGGGTTGCGGGTGCTGCGTCGAAGCATTGAAACCGGGTTCTTCTGTTACGGCTATCTTAAGAGCGATCCACTCCTGGAGGGTCTGCGCGTTGAGCCCGAGTGCCAAACGCTGCTGGAGATTGCAAGGAATCGCCACGAAAACTTCCAGCGCACCTTCTTTTAGTCGGAAAACTTACGCCGAACTTGCACGTCGTGTTATAGAAAGTTCCCTACTGACTCATGTAAATTCTTGTCCACGTTTAGAAGCGAGCATATAATGCCGCGCATGACACCCAGCTTTGGTTCTGGTCTTGTGTGAGGCACGACACACCTATGAAGGCTTCGGCCAATTTCACGGATGATCGCGTTTACGAATTCGACTCGTTCATTCTGGACGAGAAGCTGAAAGTTCTGTTGCGCGACGGAGAACGCGTGCCGCTCACTCCGAAGGCCCTCGAACTGTTGATTGTGTTTGTCGACAAGGCCGGCCTCGTACTTGAACGAGACGAGTTGATGGAAATAGTCTGGCCCGACACCTTCGTCGAGGAATCGAATCTTGCGGTAACAGTGTCGACGCTGCGCAAGGCTTTGGGGGAAATGCCGGGCGGCGGCCAATACATCAGTACGCTACCCAGACGCGGGTACCGTTTCGCAGCCGAGGTGAGAACTTCCGACGGAACGGTGGACCCCACAATCCCGAATGCAATACGGCAGCAAGATCTTACACAGCTGGATTCCAACCTCCACTCCACCAAACCGGAAGTCATTGGTTCGCGAATCCGGCCCCTCGCAAACCGCTTGATCGGCACTAAGTCTCGTGCAATTGCTCTGGTATCAATTCTGTTGGTGGCGACTGCGGCAACTGCTTATCTGATCTTTAACTGGCGAGTTGACCGCGACGGCCAGGGCGAAATCAGACGTCTTGCCGTACTGCCATTCAGAAATCAAAAGCCCAGCGAAGACACTGAGTATCTTGGTTTCGCCCTCGCCGATTCGGTGATCAATAGACTCGACTATTTGAAATCGCTGGTTATTAGACCGTCCTCGTATGTCGGGAAGTACGCCAATTCGAAAAAGAGCCCCAAAGAAATAGCGAGAGAACTGGACGTCGACACTGTGCTTACCGGGACTTATCTGAAGGACGGTGAAGACGTTATTGTATACGCCGAGCTGGTAGACGTTCGCACCGATGACAAGCTGTGGAGCGAATCCATCAAGGTCAAGTCTGGCAACCTGGTGGAGATTCAGGACTATGTAGCGCAAAAGGTTGTGGGTGGATTGCGACTCAATCTGACTGATGCCGAGGGTAAACGACTACTTCACAGTGTCTCCGTCGATCCGGTTGCTTTTGAATACTTTCTGCGTAGCCGATATTTGCTATCGACGAACAACAACCAAAAAGCGATTGATCTGCTCGAAAAGTCTGTCGCACTCGATCAGAACAACGCTCTAGCCTGGGCCTATCTAGGGCGCGCCTACCACATCAACGCCTTGCAGTTCTCGGGCGACCGCAGCGAACTCTCCAGCGCCGAGGCGAACTACGAGCAGGCAATTGCTCTTGATCCGGAGCTATCACAAGCACGGCTGATGATGGCAAAGCTGTTCACCGAAACCGGCAGGGTTGAGCGTGCCGTACCTCTGTTGATTGAACTCGTGAAGACCCATCCGAATATGGCTGAGGCGCACTGGGAATTAAGCTATGCATATCGGTACGCAGGGTTACTTGAAGAGTCAACACAAGAGGGGGACCTGGCGCTAAAGATCGGTAGCAAGCTGGAATCACATCAATTCAACACTTACCTTTACACCGGCGAGTATGAGAAATTTCTTGCTAGCCTGCCCGTTAGGGAAGACGCTTACGTAGTGTTCTATCGCGGTCTCGCCCAGTACTATCTGGGGCAACTTACTGAGGCTGCGTCCGCCTTCGACCGCGCTTATGAACTCAATCAGGCGTCGGTCATTACTCAGATTGGTAAGGCCCTGCGGTTTGCAATTGCCGGCAAGAATCGCGAAGGTTTGCAACTGTTAAAGACTGCCGAAGCCAGGATCTCCAAGCTGGGGATAGGCGATGGCGAGATCGCCTACAAGTTCGCTCAGGCCTACGATGCACTCGGCGACAATGATTCGGCCCTCCGGGCACTCGATCGGAGCATAGATCAGGGGTTCTTTTGCTACCCCTACTTTGCCGCCGACCCGTTGTTGAAAAACGTTCGAAGCGAACCCCCGTGCGCTAACATCCTCGAAAAAGCTCGGCGCCGCCAAGAGGCCTTGAAACGAATGCTGTAAACACAGTCAATAAGAAATCACAACACTTCGCGGCGAAGTTGCGGAAACACCCTGGAAACCTTGCTGAGTAAGTATTCGCCATACGTTCCGCTGAAATCGTGAACGCTCGCTCGATCCCATCGCTCATGTCGATCATCGTCAGGCCGGATGTTCATTTCGATGGGCTTCACCTCGGCGTTGAAATTCGGATCAAAGAAGAACGGAAAGGAGAGACGGTCGTCTTCAGCCGGGCTCTTGACTCGATGAGCTGTCGATCGATAGAGGCCTCCGGTCATACGATCGAGCATGTCGCCGATGTTGCAGACAAACGAGCCTGATATAGGCGGAGCTTCCACCCAACCCAACTTCGACTTGACCTCCAAACCGCTTGTTCCCCCCTGCTTGAGAATCGTCAACAGACCGTAGTCGGTGTGCTCTCCAACTCCCCAGCCTTCGCTCTCGGTCGCGCGGTTATCCATCGGCGGGTAGTTAAAGATACGAAACATGATCAGCGGGTCGCTTGTATAACGCTCTGAAAAGTATGTTGCGTTCAGTCCGAGACTGAGCGCGAGGCCCTCCATCATCGCGTGCCCGACCTTGGTCATCGCGGTGAGATATTCGAGAACCGTTTCGCGAAACGTTGGGATACTCGCCGGAAAAAGATTGGCTCCGTGCATCGGGAGGCGTTGTCTTACAAGGGGATGATCGTCCGCCAACTCAGCGCCGAAATAGAGACCCTCCTTGCGATCCGGCCTGCCGGAGGTCAGCTCAACTCCAACCGGGAAATACCCCCGCCACGCTCTGCCGCCCTTCTCCATTCGGATCTCGAGCTTCTCGTCGATGTCCTGAGCGAAAAAGTCGCGACTCACTTTCTCAAGCCTTGCTTGAAGGTGTTCATCAACGCCGTGCCCGATGATATAGAAGAACCCTGACTCGCGGCAGGCGCTAGCGATCTGACCAGCGACTTGGAGACATTCGCCTGCGCCAGACACCAGGGGCTCGATGTTGATCACGGGAATTCTGGTAGAGTCGCGCGCCATTGCGCTTCAAGCCTACAAGGCGGGTTCGGCCTTTGTCACGTCCGCCAGCCTGGGTCGCAGTCCTGGGAAATCCCAATGCTTCGAACCTAATGCCTCAATCTGTTGTCGACTCGCGTCACTCCTCCAATGCCCGCGGAATACTCAGCCGGTTCGGACAGTATAAAAAACAAATAGTGTGATTCCCGTCGTCTCGAATTAGCATCCCGCGTCAGAGCGCGAAATCGGAGCCGCACCGAAGTCAGCTTCTCTGAGATGCGCCATGTCTCTCCGAAATATTGATCACGGAGCGGCAACCCGAGCTCGCCACGAATTCGATTGACAATCTCTTCGCACGCTCCGAGCTCACCAACACGAGAAGCATCGCTGTAGCCCAGACCATGTAACAACTCGTGAAAGAAGGTGAATCCTTCGTCAAAGCTAGCCTTGACTTCCGAAGACGCGCTCATCTCCTGAAAGTCGTCAAAGTCCAGACGTAAGCGCCATATCTGCGAACTCCCACCATCTTGGGCGTCGTAAACCACCCGTTCGGAAACCGCCTGACCGAAGGTGACCGACGGCAATCCGGAATAGTCCTCGATAACAAAAATAGCGTTAGAACAAATAGCCCTCATCAATATGCGACGCGCTTCTACTGATCCACCTTTCGTACTTGGAGGGTCGCCCAAGATGAGTGATCCATCACAGACAAACCCCAGCGTATCGTAACCGGTAATTCGACGAAGGCTCAGCGACAGACGAAGCTCGTGTTCCTGAGTGATCGAGAAAACTGACCTTCGTTCGCACCAGACACCTGAAGCTCGCGGCGACCCGCCAAGCGGGTCCGCCGACACGCTTGGCTCGGCCACGGAATAGAGTGACGCGAAGAATATCAACGCTCGAGTAAATAGTTTGGCGTTCATTTCTTAGATTGCATCTCCTTTCGCGCCCGCTAAGCGCCGATTAGCCAGGGTTAAGCACACCGGCGCTGCGCCGATCGGGCTACATCTTCGTAGTTTCGCCAGCGGCGAGCGACAAACATGTCGGTTGATTGCGTATGCTGGAGGTCGAGCAGCTGAGGTTACGCCGGTTTGCTCTTCAATGTATTCTTGCGCCCAGGAGACCGGCTAATTAGCGTTTGGGTCAACTTGTGTGGCTTCATTGCGCCTCGTGCGTTCCTTGTCCTGGCCGCCAGTTGGCCATTTCCTGTTGAGGTGTGGTCGGTTTCTTCTGGCTCGGCAAGGAGCATCGTTACGACTTCCGCTTCGGCCCTGAGCCAATCGCTAAGCTCGTCACCGAACTCTGTTCCCCTGAGCTCATAAAACTCATAGGCGCGCCTGGCGATCACCTCTCGAAGATCGTCAGCGGATAGCATTACACCCGTCAGATTGCCTGGTGAGTGCGTGTCGTTTGTTACTTCTTGATCTTGCCTCGCTTGTTGATTCATCTGGTCACTCCTTCTAACTGAGATTTGAAATTGCTCGATTGGGCGCGTAGTTCAACATCAGCAAGGGCAACCGCCGTGCCGGGGCGCGATTGTTTGGATTAGAGAAAACGGAGTTGTTCAGGCGTATCGACTTAAGCGTTAAGCGAAGGAAGCCATCGTGTGAATTGGCTGATTGGGGCTAAGATGGAAACTACGAAACTGTCGCTCGCGATGTAAGAAACTACAAAACCGTAGGTACCGAACGGCACAGTCTCAAGAGCCGCGCGCACGAAAGGCCTTCGTGCGGCTGTTTATTTGTGTTGATCGTCGCCGCTTCTAAGCAAGACAAGCCAGCGCCTCAGAAGCTTCCTTCGTCAGCAGAGGGTCCATAGATCGAAGGCACCGGAATGTCGTTGAGCCGCAGGTACACACCGAGCTGGGCGCGATGATGAACGTTGTGATTCAACACAAAGCTCCGCAGCGCTGCGATGCGAGGCAAAGTAAAAACTGTCTTGCCGCCCTTTAACAGTGTCCAGGATTTCATCAAGTCTTCGTCGGTTGCGGCGGCGAGCGCCTCGCGCGCGGCTGCGACGTTTCGGTCGAACCTTTCCAGCAGATCCGGCACTGACTTAGCGGGTTCACTTCGGGGTGGTGGTTCACCCTCTGGTGCAACGTCGAAGGATTCCTTTTGGACCGTAATCGCGGCCCAACTCGGCAGCGTAGCCAGGTGCGTAGAAAGGGCCACCATCGAAAATGACTTCTCGTGCGGCTTCCAGGCAAATTTGTCCTCGGGAACCCGCTCGAGGGTCTTTCGCGTGTTCGCCATCTCGTGATCGAACTCGGGGAGCAAAGCTTGATTTAGTGGCATATGGTTCCTCCTGAGACTTGCATTGTAGTTTTCTTACTGACATTTTGCTTCGAGGATCAAGCTACAAAACTCTACAACGCTTCGTACCCGGTTGCCAGCAGTATTAGTCCGCTGTGACCCACCAGCCCGCGCTTTCTTGCAGATTCCATTGCAACGGCGTATAAAAAGGAGACGTGGGAGAAATGGACTGATTTTTAATGACGAAGAAAATCCTCGTCGTGGATGACACTCCCGACGCTCGCGAGTTGATGGCATCGATTCTTGGGCTCGAGCAATTCGAAGTAGTGATGGCGGCAGATGGCGTAGAAGGAATCGAGCTGGCCCGATCCGAGTCGCCCGATCTAATCATCACTGACCTGACCATGCCTCGGCTGCCAGGCCTTGAAATGATTCATAGACTTCGGGAGATGGCTGAATTCAAGACCGTGCCGATCCTGGCGGTTACCTCTACCGGTATGGAGAGGGCAGTTGAAGCCATAAAGGCGGGCGCCAATCGCGCCCTCGCGCGCCCAATCGAAAATCATCTCTTATTAGCGTTCGTATTTGATCTCTTGAAGAAAGACGAATAGCCGGCAACGCGACATCACGCTATCTCCGTTGGAAGCGTTGTTTGACAGTGGCTCATCCCAACTGTTAGGCTGCATACGAACTGAGTCCAGCTCACTCTCTTCTCAGCTTTCTGGAATAACCCAGATTATCTGAAGCTAACAGCTACCAGAAGGACCGCGATCGCCAGCAGCTTATAAAAAAGATCGTTGAAAGCGCTTCGGCTTAACCGAAGCTGTCACTCGAGGAGGTCTCCTAATGTTACTCGCTATTGGAAACAAGGTAATCTATCCGAGTCAGGGTCCGTGCCTTATCAGCTCGATTGTCGACAAAGTTGTCAATGAGCAAACCATGACTTTTTATGAACTGAGCGTTCTAAGCGATTGCCGCGGAAAGTTGCTGGTACCGGTAGACAAAGCCAAGACAATCGGGATCCGGCCGTTGTTAAAGAAGTCTGACATTGCCAAGGTTCTGGAGCGTCTCAAAAAACCTTCCAAAGCGTCCGCGGATCGCAAGCAGCGCGTCAGAGACAACTTGAAGCTGCTTCTGTCGGGATCCGCATCTGACCTGGCCGAAATCGTAGAGTCGCTCAACGAGCTGGTAGAGGCAAAAACCCTGTCTCAAAGCGAACGCGTAACACTCGAGAGGGCGAAGCGATTATTGGTCTGCGAGATTTCGGAAGTGACCGGAGAAACAATCGAAGAGGTTGAACAGCAGGTGGACGGAGCGCTCTGCGCCCGAAGACCGAAAGCGTGTGCGGCTTAGTTTTTGCACCTGGACCCAATAGAACCCGACAAACTGATTAATACTGCGACAAGGACACGATCCCTCGCACTACATCATCAACCTGCGGGAGAATCTCATCTTCCAGCTCGGGACTATACGCCACAAACGTATCAAGCGCGGCGACTCGTCTTACCGGGGCGTCAAGATGCTCGAACAGCTCATCGGCTATCCTGGCAGCGATCTCAGCGCCATAGCCCCACGATTGCGCATCTTCGTACACCACTAAAACCTTGCTGGTCTTCTGAACCGATTTGCTGATTGTCTCCCAGTCGTATGGGCTCAAGCTGCGCAAATCGATTACTTCGGCGCTGATGCCGTGCAGCTCCTGCGCTTTTTTGGCCGCAACCACCGACCGAAATACAGTCGCCCCGTAGGTGATGATCGAAACATCGCTGCCTTCGTGGACTACGTTCGCCTTCCCAAACGGGATCATGTAATCGGGGCCGGGATAAGCACCCTTGTTGTGAGTCTGGCGATACAGATGTTTGTGTTCGAGGAACATCACCGGGTCATCAGATCTGATTGCCGTTCGCAACAGACCGTTGGCGTCAAGCGCGTTTGAAGGCATCACGACTCGTAGGCCCGGCGTATGTGTAAATAGCACCTCGCTACACTGGCTGTGACAGATCGCGCCGCCTTTCAAATAACCGCCGATCGCGACCCGAATCACCATCGGGCACTTGAACGAATTGTTCGATCGCCAACGCAACAACGGAACTTCATTGCGGAGCTGGTGATAGGCCGGCCAGATGTAATCGAAGAACTGAATCTCGGGAATCGGTTTTAACCCGCGCACCGCAAGCCCCACCGCGCGACCAATGATGTTTGCTTCGGCAAGCGGAGTGTTGAAGACCCGCGCTGTGCCAAATCGCCGCTGCAAATTGAAGGTTACTTTGAAGACACCGCCTTTCCCCTTAACTTCTTCGAGGTACTGGTCACGGCTGCAATCGGCGACGTCTTCGCCAAAGACCAGGATGCGTTCGTTCCGCGCCATCTCATCGTGAAGACACGCGTTGATCAGATCGAGCATTGTCTTTGGCGCGCGCGTGTCTTGCTGGTTAGCGTCTGAAGAGACATCGGCGCTACCAGGTCCCGCGCCGTGAGAGTTGTCGAACTCGCTCGAAGTCGGATCGACATCAGGCGCGTAGACGTACAGGGTAGCGCTTTCCTTCGCGGGTTTTGGCGCGGCCAGAGCTTCGTCGGCTGCGCGGTTTACCTCATCGTCGACTTCTTCGGCAATGCGCTTCAGCTCAGCTTCTGAAGCGAGACCTTCGCTTATCAAAAACGCGGGGAACGCGCGAACCGGATCCCGCTGCGTTTCGTCTTCAAGCTCTCCGGAGGGACGATACTGTTTCTCATCATCCGATTGAGAATGCGAGTACGGTCGAATCACCTGGGCGTGAACAAGTGCCGGCCCGCGGCGCGCGCGGCAATACTCGACGGCGCGCTGCACAGTTTCATAACTCGCCATTGGATCGCAGCCGTCGACTTCCTGGATAAGCAGGTCCGGAAAGCCGGTCAGCAATTTCGATATGCTCCCGCCGGCCGTCTGGACCTCTACGGGCACCGAAATCGCATAGCCGTTGTCTTCGATCATATAGAGCACCGGCAGCTTCAGATTGCAGGCGGTGTTCAACGACTCGAAAAACTCGCCTTCGCTGGTTGTGCCGTCGCCGGCAGATACGTAGACAATTGCATCCTTTTGGAAGCCGTCGACCAGTTTTGCCGGATCATCGCTCATCAACTCGGCGCGATACGCGGCCTCGGCGCAGCCAACAGCCTGGAGAAATTGCGTTCCGGTGGGCGATGAGCGAGAGACTATGTTGAGGGCCTTGCTGCCCCAGTGGCTTGGCATCTGGCGGCCGCCGGACGAGGGATCGCTTGCCGCGCCGACCGCCTGCAGAAGCATATCGGTGGGACTAACGCCCAGCGTGAGGCAAAGAGCGCGGTCGCGATAGTAAGGAACGAACCAATCGTGACCGGGTTTCATTGCAAGCGCTGCGGCTACGAGCACGGCTTCGTGTCCCGCGCCTGATATTTGGAAATAGATTCTATTTTGCGCCTTGAGCTGAAGCTCTTTGTCGTCGATGCGCCTGGACATATACATCAAGCGATAGATCTTGAGCATGGTCTCGCGATCGAGACCGTGATGTTTTTCGATCTTCGGTTGACTGGCCATTGAACCCCTCTTATTGCGGTTTAGTCCGTAGTCCGTAGCAAGAAGTTAGACCAAAACACTACAAACTAGAAACTACAAAACTACGGACCACGGACTACGGACTAAACTGTCGCCGCTGACGCCGGGCGGTACTCGGCGAGCTGCCCCGCTATTGCCGAAGCCGCGACCGTGTAAGGCGACGCAAGATACATTTGCCCGGGACCGCTCCGGCCCGGGAAGTTCCGATTCTGCGCGCTGACGATGACCTGGGTTTTCAATGTGCTGACCCCGGGGCCGGCGTTGATGCAAGCGCCGCAACTCGGCTCTACTATTTGCGCCCCGACGTCGCGCAGCACCTCGATATAACCGCGTTCCTCGCAGTACTGCCGCACTTCGACAGAACCGAATTGGATAAAACACTTTACGTCCGGATGCACACGCTGTCCTCGAGCAAGCGCCTCACGAAAGACCCGAACGTACATGTCGAGGTCTTCTTTCTTGCCCGCTGTGCACGAGCCGCCGTAGGCGATATCGATCTTAACCGGCTCCGGCAACTCATCGATAAAGATGCCGTTGCCCGGGTCGCCCGGAGTCGCAATCATCGGCCGAAGATCGCTGGCGTTTATTTCGATAGTCAGCGAGTACTCGGCGCCGGGATCGCTGGTCATGCCTTCGCACATTCGCTCGGCTTCGTCGCGTGGGATTCCGCGCTCCACCAAAAACTCGACCGTCTTACGATCGGCGGCAACGATACCCGTAAATGCTCCGACTTCCGCTGCCATGTTAGTCATCGTAGCTCGTTCGTCGATGTTCAGATCTTCTACCGCTTCGCCGGTGTATTCGACGATCTTGCCGATCGCGTCGCCGTTTCGCACGAAGTCGGTGCGAAGGATCGCGAGCATGAAATCCTTGGCGGTAATGTTGTCGGGCTTACGGCCCGATACTCGGATGCGGACCTGTTCAGGAACTCGAACGCGAACATCTTTGGTTATCCACGAATTGAAGATATCGGTGGTGCCAACCCCGAATGCGATTGCCCCGACCGCGCCTGAGTGCGGTGTGTGCGAATCCGAACCGATGATGATCTGCCCGGGCAGCGCATAGCTTTGCAGGATTACGCTATGGCAGATGCCTTCCGAGCCCTGACGATCCCGCTGCGCGCCGTGCAAGCGGATGCCTTGCTTCTTCGCAAACGCTTCCTGCTTGCGGATCAGCTCGTGCGCCAGATCGAGCAGTCCCGCGGCTTTGCGTTCGGGAGGCATCACGTCATCGAGGAACGTCAGATGGTCCTGGAAAAGATATACCGATGACGGATCGTTGATCGGTTCGTCGCCGACGACTTTCTCGTAGAAAATCGCGGCCATCGGCGTAACGTATTCGTGGCTGAATCGAATGTCTGTACGCACAAAGCCTGCGTCGCCCGGTTTGACCGCTTCAACGCCAACCCGGTCCTTTGAAAGATCAGTTACGAAGTGATTCGCAAAGATCTTTTCTGCCAGCGTCATAGGTCTGCGGGCGGTCGTGATCGGCGGCAGCGAAGTCTTGCCCTGCAGCCTTGCGACGTTGAACGGGAAGAGTCCGCCGTACTCGATGATCTGGCGAGTGATTTCGTCTTCGCCTGCTGTGAATTCCTCCAGCGGGATTTCCTCACCCGCCGCGACGCGCTGGATCAGATCGAAGTTTGTCGATGTAAGCAACCCGAGGTTTTGACAGTTCTGTTTGTAAATACGCTCGTGGTTTTCGGCGATGACCAACCGTATCCCCGCGGCTATTTCGGCGTAAGGCGAGGCCTCACGGCTTGAACCTTTGCCGCGCCGTTTTCCGGACACTGACAGTACAAAGCCGCCGTTCTTGACGTCGTTTCGCTTGACCGGGAACTCATCGCCGCACTTTAGACCGAGATAAATAAATTCGCCCAGCGTTTCATCAAAGTAATAGCAGATATACGCGGGGGTCATCTCATCAGTAGATATGTCGTTACGCAGTGCCGGAATATTCTCGGTGTCAAGATCGGTTCCGTCGAGTTGCGATCTTACGATTGCGGGATCTTCGGCAAGAAAAAGGATGCGGCCTTTTAGCAGGACTTTTGACGGGCGCTTCTCGATCGTGCGCGTCAATAAACTCTCGATCATCCAGAACTCCTCAACTAGAGTGATTGGCCTAAAGGATTAACAAGAAGTCTTTTAATCACGCTCTATTTTAACTCCAGGATGCGATTTTCCAAAACCGGCGTGCAGTTGATGATCGCTTGCCCGAATCCCACTAACGCAGAGACTGTGCGAAAAGTCCCAACACCCCCAACTTCAGTTGGGGGTATTGCTGAAGTTTTCACACAGTCTCTCGCAGTTGGTGGGATTCGGGAAAGGACGCTGCTACTGAGCTCCAGATTTCCGGCGGGCGAGACCGGCAATTGCCATCGCAAGATCTGCCGGCGCAACGGGTTTAGCAACGTGACGCTGGTAGCCCGCCGCAAGGACGCGAGCCTTGTCCCCTTCTCCCGCGTAGGCTGTAAGCGCAATCGCCGGGATATCACCGCCGCGTTCGGGTTCCATCCCGCGGACCCTGTTGATTAAGTCAAAGCCATCCTCAACCGGCATTCCAATATCGCTCACCAGCACGTCTGGCACTGAACCGTTTGTTACGTGACTGAGCTTTTCAAATGCTTCAGCCGCCGAAGCTGCCGCGATCACTCTGGCGCCTCGAAGTTCAAGCATCGCGACAAGCAACTCCCGCGCGTCCTGCTCATCATCGACGATCATCACCAAAAGTCCGGCCAGATCTCTTGGTTCTTCGGACGTCGGCTGTGAACTATTCGTGAGAGGTTCCGAATATGCGATAGCGTTCTCCTCTGAAGCGAGTAGTGGAAACGACACACTGAAAGTTGCGCCCTGCCCTTTTCCAGGGCTGTCGGCGCCAACCGCCCCTCCGTGCAGCTCCACAAGATGGCGAACTATCGCAAGACCCAGCCCCAAGCCTCCGTGCGTTCTCGAAAAGGTGCTATCGGCCTGGCTGAAACGGTCAAACACGTACGGTAGAAACGCCGGGTCCATTCCCTCGCCGCTGTCGGAAACGGTTATCCGGGCGCGAGACCCGGTGCGCTCGAGCTTCACCGAAACCTGACCAGCGGTGGGGGTGAATTTGATCGCGTTTGACAACAGGTTCCACACGATCTGTTGAAGCCGGTTTGGGTCTCCCGAAACCGCGCCTACCCCGGTATCCAGTGAAACCTGGAGTTGGATACTCTTTGCATCAGTAGCCGGGCGAATCGATTCGAGAGCCGCCTCTACCACTGAGTCGAGCTCGACAGGCTGCACTTCCAACCGCAGCTTACCGGTGATGATTCGGGAGACATCCAGAAGGTCTTCAATGATCTGGGCGAGAGTCTTGGTATTGCGCTCGATCGTCACGAGCGCCCTCGAGGAGGCAGATTCATCGAGCGAACCGGTTTGAAGCAGCTGGGCCCACCCAAGGATAGAGTTGAGCGGCGTACGCAGCTCGTGTGAGACGGTCGCCAGGAACTCATCTTTGAGTCGATTCGCCGCTTCGGCTTCAGCTCTTGCCTTCTCCTCGCGAATCAACAGCTTGGCGCTCAGTCTCTGAGCTTCTTCTGCTTCGAGGCGAGCAGCCTTCTCGCTGACCAGCAGTTTCTCTTTTTCCTCTTCCGCGTGCTTTCGATCTGTGATCTCGACAAGCAATTCCGCCGCATGGTTTCGAGCCTCAGCGTACAGTCGTGCGTTCTCGTAAGCCACGGCTAACTGGCCGGCCAGCGTCAAGGCAAGCCGCTCATCTGCCTCGCTAAACTCGGACGCATCAAGCTTGTCCATCAAATACAACCAGCCTACTGTTTCGCCAAGCAACGAGAGTGGAGCCGAGAGCAGCGAATCTGCTGGAACCGGATTCGGAGCGTAGGTTGGTCGTGGGTGAATGTTGGACCAGCGGATCGGCCCGGTCATCGACGAAAAGCGATTCAGTGCGTTCTCATCAAATTCTCTTCTCTTCAACCTCTCCGTCCTGTTCACATCCAGACGGTCTCCCGTTAAACAGCGGACAGGTTGGCCTGCCGTTGGGTTGATTCTCACAAAAGCACTACGCGCCCCGAGAATATCGGCCGCGGCCTCGCAGACCAATAGCAAAAGAGTCTCCGGATCGCGCTCGGCGGTCAACCTCTGCCCAAGCTCAACGAGCTTACCAAGTCGCTCGAAATTAGCGTTCTCCAACTGAATATTCTTTTCGTGCAGAAGCGCCGCCTGTTGCTTTACCTGTTCCGTTTTCTTATACAGCTCCACAAAGACAGCCACCTTGGATTTGAGCGCTGCGGAGTCGAGAGGTTTGATGATGAAGTCAACCGCACCGAGTGAATATCCGGTCGAGAGATCCTGTTTGTCGTTGTTGTCGTAGGCCGTCAAAAAAATGATCGGAAGATCCCGCGTTTTCTTGCTGCCGCGAATCAACTCGGCAGTTTCGAGCCCGCTTATGCCAGGCATGCGCACGTCGAGCAAAATAACCGCCGCGTCGTTGTAGAGAAGATACTGAAGAGCGGCCTCGCCGGAAGCTGCACGAACCAGGTTGCGATCGGCGCCCTGCAAAATCGTCTCGAGAGCAAGCAGATTGCTCTCGTTATCATCGACCATCAAGATATTGACCCGCGGCGGACCTGTTTCAGTCGTGATATCACTCACCAGAGTTAACCTCGCTTCCTTTCAACGCCGACAAGCTTCCGACCCTGACCCGAACCGTTCTTTTGGTAAAGGCGACTCGTTTCGTCCATGAGCTCGTAGCGGTCTTCGTAGGCCGTAGTCTCCAGCGATTCCGACGGGCCCAGCGCCAGAATGCCAAATCGACTGAGACTGTCATAGATTAACCTGTCGACCCGTTCTCGAAGTCTGTTATTGAAACCGCCAAGAACACCGCGACAGACGATAACTTGAAACTCGTTGAACGAGCCGTCCGTCGCAAGGTTATGCTCTGAAAAAACTATGTTCCTCTTCAGCGACGGGTCGATAAACAACCGGTTGCCTTTTCTCGTGAAGTAGTCCTCGAACGACCCCTTTCCTCCGGCCTCCAAATAGTCAGCCGCATATTGCTCTGCAACCGACGAACGGAACACTCCAAGCCGCGCTTGCCGCACTACCTCCTCGCTAAGGTCAGTAGCGTAGATGCGGGAACGTTCATAAAGACCCTCTTCTTTGAGAAGGATGGCCAGCGAATAGACCAATTCTCCGGTCGAACACCCTGCTTGCCAGATGCGAACGAATGGATACGTTTTGAGCTGGGGGACGATCTTCGTTCGGAAGACCCGATAAAAGCCCGTATCGGAGAACATGCCCGGGTTAGCGCTCGCAAAGCTGCGCAGGAATCGTTCGAAGAGAGAAGATTTGCGGAGCAGCTTATCTTGAAACCGGGAAATCGTGGGAACTCGACTCGCAAGCATCGCCTCGCGGATTCTCAGCCTTACCGTTCCCGGCTCGAAATCACGGAAGTCATACCCGTAGTATCGGTGCACCGCCGACAACAGCAAGTCGATTTCCAGCTCTTCGAGTTTGGAGTTTTTCTCTCTTTCGGTCATGCCCTTGCGGCTTTGTTGCCGTGCAACCAGACTCGCAACATCGACAGCAACTGATCAATGTCCAGCGGCTTGGAGATGTAATCAGATGCTCCCGCTTCGATGCATTTCTCTCGATCGGCCTTCATAGCCTTGGCAGTCAACGCGATGATCGGAAGCGATGCAAACTTTTCTATCTTCCTTATCGCCTGCATCGTCTCATATCCATCCATCTCCGGCATCATGATGTCCATCAGCACCACATCGACATCCGGATTCTGCTGCAACAGTTTGACTCCGTCACGTCCGTCTTCCGCATACAGAACCTCCATCTGATAACTCTCGAGAGTGCTGGAGAGCGCAAAAATGTTGCGGACGTCGTCGTCCACAATCAACACTTTCTTCGCCGCAAGCACTGGATCCTGACGCATCACCTGTTGAATCATCCGGCGCTTGGGTTCAGGCATATTCGCTTCCACCCGATGCAGGAACAATGCAGTCTCCGCCAACAGCCGTTCCGGGGAGTTAGCCTCCTTTACGACTATCGCGTCGGCTACCTGTCTCAACTGGCTCTCTTCTTTCTCAGTCAGGTCTTTGCCGGTGTAGACAATGATGGGTAGATCATTCCGGTCAAGTTCTTTCTGGATCTTGTCGATCAAATCAAACCCGCTCATATCCGGCAGCTTGAGATCCAGCACCATACAATCGAACTCTTCGTTCTTGAGCGCCTCGATGGCTTCGGTTGCCGTCGCTACATCGGTAGTCTCGACATCCCCGCCGCCGATCAGTTCCACTATGCTCATACGCTGAGTGTCGTCGTCCTCCACCACCAGAAGCCGCTTCATATCGCGTTCTGCGAAAGCAGTGATCTGATCGAACGCTTCCGCAAGCTGTTCGCGCGTGACCGGCTTTTGCAGATGCATGAACGCGCCAAATGCACGCGGCTGCCGCTGTTGCTCGTAAGCGGTAATCACATGCACCGGTATGTGGCTCGTTTCCGAATCGTGCTTCAGGCGATCAAGCACTGTCCAGCCTTCTTGATCCGGCAGTTTGATGTCCAGCGTTATGGCGTCCGGCTTGTACTTGCGGGCCAGCGTGAGCGCGACGTCGCCTCGCCCGGCCACGAGCCCCTTGAATCCCTTCTCGTGGGCCAGATCCAGAAGAATCTGTGCAAACAGCGCATCATCCTCGACAATCAAGACTAATCGTTCACCCGGCTCGACCGTGCCGCGATCGTCGGCAATCTCGAATATCTCGCTGTACTCAACCGAAGGATAGGGGGTTGCCAACGACAGCGGCCCGCTCGGAGCGCCCCCGGCGGCAGACCTTGTTCGAGTATCCGTTTGCTGAGAAATGGTTGTGGCGGCAGCTTTGTGCACCCGAGGCAGGTATAGCGTGAACGTGCTTCCCTCTCCGGCAACGCTGGCAACCCGGATCTCACCCCCGAGTAGCCGCGCGATTTCGCGACTGATCGAGAGCCCCAACCCGGTGCCGCCGTACTTTCGACTGGTCGTGCCGTCCGCCTGCTGGAACGCCTCGAAGATTATCTGCTGTTTGTCTGCGGGGATGCCGATTCCGGTATCCACCACCGAGAAGCCGATTACGGTCTCGGCCTGATTGAGGCTGTCCATTCCAAAGTGCCCGCGGCGATCCACCGTTTTCACGTGAAGCGTGACCCGCCCCTTCTCAGTAAATTTGAACGCATTCGACAACAAGTTCTTCAGGATCTGTTGTAAACGCTTCTGATCGGTCAGAATGGAAGAGGGGAG
>Ga0075428_100001529_pt1 | contig 24749 bp, 21 predicted proteins | sample RhiMetdeltSRZDD2_FD_75291 | JGI IMG/M metagenome (GOLD analysis project Ga0075428, IMG submission 75291) | Populus rhizosphere microbial communities from Tennessee, USA - Rhizosphere MetaG P. deltoides SRZDD2 | ecosystem: Host-associated > Plants > Roots > Rhizosphere > Soil | place: USA... | reverse complement strand
GAGTTCTCCAAGTCGACGACCAACGCCTCCGCGCCGGCGGCTTGAAGATCTGTGGCATGGTCGGGGTTTCGGATGAAGCCGGCGACCGAGTCGCCGCGCTGGGAGAGCAGCTGTTCCAGGATCAGGGCGATCTTGCCGTGCCCGCCGGCGATGACGACGCGCATCAGGCCGCGAACACCTGTGCGTCGTCGGCAAACGCCTTGAATTCCAAGGCGTTTCCGGCTGGGTCGCGCAGGAACATGGTCCATTGTTCGCCGATCTCGCCCTCGAAACGTACATACGGTTCGATGACGAACTCGGTGTTGGCCGCGCATAACCGGTCTGCCAGCTTCTGGAATTCAGGGATGGTCAGGATCAGGCCGAAGTGGGGCACAGGGACATCGTGACCATCGACCGGATTGTGAACAGCCTGGGTGCCGCGCGGCGCGAGGTGGGTGACGAACTGGTGCCCCTGAAGGTTCCAATCCACCCAAGCGTCGGCGCTGCGGCCCTGCTCAAGGCCGAGAACTTCGCCGTAGAAGTGGCAGGCGGCCCCGAGGTCGTCCACGGGCATCGCCAGGTGAAAGCGCGGAATCGGGGAGTCGAGAACGGTCATGTGCTGATGCTACGGGCGACCTTGCAGACGGCGACTATAGGTTCCCAAACTGCGTGGCGGTTGGTGACCCCGTCAGCCGTACCTACAGCGAGGACGACAACTGACCGTTACTTCGGTCGTGCTGCCGGCTACCTGTGGAGCTGCGAGCGTGACCTCGTATAGGTTGCCGGTCGCCATGTCAAAGATGAAGCCGCACAACGATTCGTGCGTGGTGACGAACGGACTGGTCTCAATCCGACGCATCCATCGATGCGGCCATTGCCCTTCGCCCAAGCGGATCGGGTCGGTTGGGATGATCGGCGCCCTCGCCGGTGCTGATCCAATTAGAAACTCAGCGCAGTTTCTCCCCGGAAGCGCCCCACTGGGGCCCGACAACTCCATCGCGGCGAGTGAGCGGCCGTATCTACGGCGTATTCACGCTCAAGGAGTGAATCATGACAATCAAGCGACGCTACCTACCGCCGATGTTGTTGGCGGTGGCTGCCGCGGCATCCATGGCAGCCGCACCCACGGCACTGGCCGGACAGACATGCACTTATCTCAGCGCCGACAGCAGCGTGTGCCAGACGCCCGGAAATGTGCAGGTCGTTACCTCGCCGCCCCCGGTGCAGTACGCCCCGCAGTTCCCGTACTTCGGCGGCAACCTGATCATCCTCCACCAACACGAATCTCACCACGGCCACGGCGGACATCGCTAGCCCGGCGAGCAGTCAGGTGATGGCGCGCGAATGGCGTCGCGGAGAGGACCCCCGCGCTGCACCGCAGCGGGCCCAACTCGATCTCCGCGACCAAGCCGCCAGCTACGGCCGTCATTGCAGGCGGGCGCGCAACTCCCGCTTGAGCACCTTGCCGTAGCTGTTCTTCGGTATCTCGTCGACGAACTCATAGCGCTTCGGGCGCTTGAACCGGGCGATGCGCTCCAACAGATGAGCGTCGAGTTCGCCCTCCGACGCCGACCCGACGATGAACGCGACCACGACCTCGCCCCACTCCGCGTCGGGCGCGCCGACCACGCACGCCTCCGACACCCCACGGTGCTCGATCAGCGCCTCTTCCACCTCGCGCGGATAGATGTTGCTTCCGCCGCTGATCACCACATCCTTGGAGCGATCACGAAGCGTCAGGAACCCCCTGGCGTCGAAGGACCCCATATCGCCGGTGTGCAACCAGCCGTCGCGCAGCGTGGCGGCGGTCGCGTCGGGATTCTTCCAATAGCCCGACATCACAACATCGCCGCGGCAGACGATTTCACCGATCTCGTCGATCGCCGCCGGCGAGCCGTCCGCAGCCAGCACCGCGACATCGACGCCGGATCGCGCATAACCAACGGACCCCAGAATCGCGTCGTCGGCATCGAGATGGTCGGCTCGACGCAGGCCTGTGATCGTCATCGGCGCCTCGCCCTGACCGTAGAGCTGCACGAAGATCGGGCCGAACGCCGCCATCGCCTTCTTCAGGCTGTCGACATACATCGGACCACCGCCGTACACAACCGTTTTCAGATTGCGCGGGCACGACCGGCCGGTCTGTACCAGGCGCTGCACCATCGTCGGCGCGAGGAATGCACTGCAGCCCGGATGCTGTTCGCAGAGGTCGAGGAACTCGTCGGGTGCGAACGCGCCCGACGCCGGCACCACCTGCCGCGCACCGCGCAGCACATACGGCGGGACGTACAAACCCGAACCGTGCGACATCGGCGCGCCGTGAATCAGGCTGCAGTTCTCGTCGGGCGCATCGAAGTCCGCGAGATGCGAGACTGTCATCGCCATCAAGTTGCGGTGCGACAGCATCGCACCCTTCGACCGGCCCGTGGTGCCGCTGGTGTAGAACAGCCACGCCACCGTCGACGGGTCGGTGTTCTTCGGCGGTTCCGACGGCGTTGCGCTGAAACGGCTTTCGTAGGCGTCCGACCCGATTATGTCGATCGGTACTTGGGTTAACGGCGCGAGACCCGCGGCGATCTTCGCCGACGCGAACACCTGCGTCACACCGGCGTCGTCGAGGATCTGCTCCATCTCACGTGGATGCAACTTGTAGTTGATCGGGACGAACACCCGCTCGGCCGCCCAAATCGCGAACATCAGCTCGACGATCTCCGGACTGTTCTCGCTAGCCACCGCGATGCGCGCGCCCGACGGGTCGAGCCTGCTGATCGAGGTGGCCAGCCGCAACGCCCGATCCCGCAGTTCGCTCCACGTACTGCGTTGCTGCTCACCAAGATACAGCGCGCCGCGGTCGCCGAAACGGTCGGCGGCCTGGTCGAGCAGTGCGAACAGGTTCAACGCGGAACCCACTCGGACGTGAGCGCGAAGTCCGACAAGTACTTCGTCGAACTCCAGCCGCCGTCGACGACGATGGTCTGGCCGTTGATGAAGCTGGCGCCGTCGGAGCACAGGAACGCCACGGTGCTCGCGATGTCGTTCACCTCACCCAGCCGTGGGTACGGCGTCATCTCGGTGTTGATCTTGCGGAACCGCTCGTCTTCGAGGCGCGTCGCCACCATGGGAGTCAGCGTGACGCCGGGAGCAACCGCGTTGCACCGGATGCCCTGCGGTCCGTACTGGCAGGCGATGTGCAGGGTCAACGCCGTCAACCCACCTTTGGCCGCGGAATAGGCGCCACCCCGCAGACCGCCGACGACGGCGAACGTCGACGTCACGTTGATGATCGCCGAACCCGGCTGCATGTGCGGGATCACGTCGCGCGCCAGCCGGAACGGTGCCCGCAGCATCAAACCCAGGAAATAGTCCAGGCTTTCGTCGTCGGTTTCATGCAAAGGTTTGGGGCTGCCAACGCCGGCGTTGTTGACCAGGAAGTCGATGTGTCCCCACCGCTGCACCGCCAGGTCAACAATCCGTTGGGGCGCATCGTCGGCAGTCAGGTCGACGGCAAGCGTTGCGACGCGATCGCCGTCGTTTATTGCCTTCTCCAGATCGGCCAGCCTGCTGTCGTCGCGGCCCGTGCCGAGGACCGCTATGCCCGCTTCGGCGAGTTTCACGGCGCACCCGAAGCCGATACCGCTGCTCGCGCCCGTCACGATCGCTACCTGCATCTCACACATCCACCTTCGTCAGCTTCGCCCGGATCTGGTGTTTGAGCACCTTGCCTGCATCGTTCTTCGGCAGCGACTCCCAAATCTCTACCTGCTCAGGCACTTTGAACTTGGCCACTCCTTTGTGCATCAGCAGCTCGCGCAGGCCCGCGAGATCTGGCGCGGGCTGATCGGACGCCACGATAACGGCGCAGGCACGTTCCCCGGTGCGTTCGTCGGGAACACCGACGACGGCGATCTCGGCGATGCCCACGTGGCTGACAAGAATGTCCTCAATCTCCTTGGGCGAGATGTTCTCCCCGTTGCGGATGATGATGTCCTTGGCCCGGCCGGTGACCACCAGGGACTTGTCGTCTTCCCAGCGGCCGAGGTCGCCCGTGCGAAAGAACCCCTCGTCGTCGAAGGCTTCGGTCTCATCCTCGGCATGGAGGTACCCGACGAGCATCTGCGGGCCGCGCGCCCGGATCTCACCGTGCACCAGTTTGATGTCGGCCATGCCCGCGTGGCCGTCGGTTTCTGCCGCGTGCTCGATGTCACCCAATGCCCCAACCGTGGTGACCGGGACTTCCGTCGACCCATAGACCCGGCTTACGGCCGTATGCTCGAAATACGCTGCCGCCCCGCGGATCAGCGACGGTGGCACCGACGCACCACCACAGATGAACACCTTGAGATCCGGCAACCGCGTCTCGGCCTGCTCGGCGGCGGCCAACAAGCCGACGAGGAACGGGGTGGCTCCGGCCATATGTGTGCAGCGCTCGGTGACCATCAGTTGGACTGCGGTGTCCGGATCCCACCGTTCCATCAGAACCGCCGTGGTGCCCAACAGCAGTGGGCATTCGAAGGCGTAGATGGATCCACCGATGTGTGCGATGGGTGACGGGACCAAGAACACGTCGCCGTAATCGACCCGCCAGTACTCGCCGATCTGTGAGATGAGCGCATGGATCGAATTATGGGTGTGTAGAACACCTTTCGGTCGTCCGGTGGTGCCTGATGTGTAGAGGATCATGCGCACCGAATCCGGATTCAGCACCGGCAGGCCCGTCGCCGCGCCGTCGGCGAACAGCGACGCATACGGCGTGTGGCTTCTGGCGTCACCCCGCAGGACGACCACCTCGGGCGGTGAGGCCATGTCGGAGGTGACCCGGTCAAGCATCGCGACGTAGTCGTGCTTGCCGAAATCGGCCGGTATGAAGATCGCGCGGCTGTCCGCATCGGACAGGATGAACTGCAGTTCGCGATCTCGCAGCGACGGCAGGACGGGGTTGACGACCATACCGGCCAGCGTCGCGGCCAGGTAGATGATCGCGGCCTCATGCCAGTTGGGCAACATGAACGACACCACACTGCCCGGTGGCATCCGCGCCAGCAGCATGTGGGCCAGCGCACTCGCCCGCTCATGCAGCGTTTGGCAGTCGAGCCGAATGTCACCGTCGACCAAGACCGTTCGCTCGGGCGTACTGCGTGCGGCGTCGCGAACTGTGTCGGCGAGGGTGCTACGAACCCACAGCCCGCGGCGGTAAGCCTCGGCCGCGCGATCTTCGTCGACCCTCACAAACCCGAACCTAACCCTTGACCCGGCGCATAGTCATCGAATGGCGATACCGCGCCGACGGATGGGTGTTCACGGTGACCTGGGCGATCTCACCGTCCGAGGTCTTGTACGTGCGTTGCATTTCGAGTGCGGCGCTACCTGTTTCGATCCTGAGTAGGGCGGCCAGTTCGGGCGTTACCACCACCGCGGAGATTTGTTGATGCACCTCGACCACGCTCACCCCGAAGAGGTCTTCGATGAGCGGGAAGATCGGACCGGAGTGCCGTTGCAGCAGCCTGCCCACCGCGGCGAAGGCGCGGTTGATGTAGTACTCCGTCTTGCAGACCGGTGCATCGGTGCCGTCGGCCTGCCGGTAGCCGCGCACCGCCAGCCATTGCGAACCGACGGTCAGGCCGGTCCGGGCGGCGAGATTGTCGCCGATCGTCACCATCGCGTTCGACTCGATGGTGAACGGTGCGCCAGTGGCGAAGGCGAGCAGGTCGTTGATCGACATCACGTCCTGCGCATAGGAATTCGTCGCCGGGCGTGGGACGACGAGCGTGCCCGCCCGGGGCCGTGACGCAACGAGGTTGTCGTCACGCAACCGGCGCAAGGCCTCACGAATCGTGAAGCGGCTCACCGCGAACCGCTCACACAGTTCATGTTCGGTCGGCAGCTGTGAGCCGACCGGATACACGCCGTCGACAATCTCCTTACGCAGGGTGCGCGCGACCTGCAGGTAGCGGTGCTCGGCCGGCGTGACTGTCATGTGTCCACCCGGCGCAGCGCCAACACACTGCCATCGCCGTCCGCCGACACGTAGAGGCTGCCGTCCGGCCCCACAGTGATACCCGCGAACGAACCTTGTGGTCCGGAGAACGGCGGCATTCCCTTGAGCGGCTTGGGTTCCACACCGGGCGGCGGCCCGACTGGCAGGCCGGAAGCGATCGTGCGGCGGTCGCCCGTGTTGAGGTCGAATGAGATGACTTCCTTGGCGCCGGCATCGACGATATAGAGCTGCCCGTCGTCGACGACGATGCCCTGGGGGCGTTGCAGTCCGTCGACCACGGTTTCCGCGTTCGACCCGGACAGCCGCGCCACTCGGCCCGCACCGGACTCCGCGACCAGGGGTCTGCCGTTGTGGTCGAAGGCCACGCCGACTGGATCGTGCAGGCCGGATGCCAGTGTCTCGACATTGCCTTCTCGAAGGGAGTGCACGCGACCGGTGCCCAGTTCGGCAAAGACCACCGTGCCCCCAGGTCTGACCGCCACACCGTACAGCTGGTCGAAGTCGGTTGCGAGGTAATCGGTTTCGTTAACGGCGGGCCGATACGTTGCCACCTGTCCGCCGGACGTCGTCACCACAAACTCGTCGGACCCCGTCGCGGCCAGGCCGCGCAGGAAGCCCGGATAGCCGGGCGAGAACAGCATGCCGGCCGTTTCCAACGATCCGTCGGCGCGCACCAGGTAGAAGTACGTGCCGTCGGCGACGTAGAGATTGCCGTCGTTGGCCACAGCCAGATCGAGGGGCCAGTTCAGCCCGCCCGGCAGCACGGTGCTCGTGTCACCGCCCGGCAGGATCTCAGTGATCTCGCCGGTGAAGTTCGAGACGAACAACCGGTCACCGACGAACGTCAGATTGTCGAGGCCGGGGGTCAGCTGCGCCAGCACGGTCTGGGAGCCGTTGCGTGGATCGATGCGCAGCACCTGCCCGCTGGCCACCTGGGTCGACACGATGAAGCCCTCGGAATCGAACTTCACCGCGTCGGGCACCCCGAGATCACCGGCAACCCGTTGTGGCTCACCGCCATTCGGGTCGATACGCCAGATCTCGTTCGCCGTCATCAGCGGGTAATAGAGCATCCCGTCGGGACCGACCTCCATCGCGTTGGGCGACGGCAGGTTCTCGGCCAGCATTCGGACGATGGATCCGCTGCCGTCGAGCTCCATGAGCCGGCCGCCGTCGCGGCACTCGTTGATGAACAGCCGGCCCGCATGCACGGTGATTCCGTTGGCGCAGGGCAGGTCGTCGCGCAACACGCGGGTCGTGCCGCCGGGCTCGCGCACACTGACCCGGCCGTCCATCACTTCCGTCGCGTACAGGTTGCCGCGCGGATCGAAGGCAACGTCGTCGGGCGCGATGATGTCGCCGCCCTTCGCGCTCACGGTGTCCAGCTGGCCGGTCTTGAGATCCAGTGCGCTGATCTGACTGCCTGTCACTTGCGCGACGTACACGCGTCCGTCCGGACCGGTCCGCAGACCGTTGGCACCGAACAGCCGGCTGGGCGGGGTCAGCCGCTCGAGCCGCCAGCCGTCGGCGAGGGTCGGGTTGGCGGCGGAGTAGCGGGCCTGCAGCACCGAGGTCATGACCTCGGACGGTATCAAGCCTCTTTAGTCCAGACAATAGTGTCAGCCCGCTGCTAAGCCGACCTTGACGGGGACATTCCCGCTGCGGAATAGTGTTCTGCAATATGCAGAGCACCGTATGTTGTCCGGACAAATGACGTGACCATGGACGATCTCTTGAAGCTGGATGGCCGCATCGTCGTGGTGTCGGGCGCTGGCGGGGGTGGCATCGGGACCACGGTGACGCGACTGGTCGCCGAGGCCGGCGCGACTGTCGTCGCGGTCAGCCGGTCGAAGGAAAACCTGGACGAGCACGTGTCCCCGCTCGCGCAGCGGGGGCTGTCCGTCGTGCCGGTGGCGGCCGACGCGTCCACCGACGACGGCATCGCGACTGTGATCGAGCATGTCCGGCGCACCGACGGCAAGCTGTACGGGCTCGTCAACGTGGCGGGCGGTGCGGACCCGTCGACGTGGATGCCCTCCACCCGGGTGACGCGCGACGACTGGCGCGCCCTGTTCACCCGCAACCTGGAGACGGCGTTCTTCATGAGCCAGGCGGTGGCCCGCGAAATCCGGCAGCACGGCGACCCCGGGTCGATCGTCTCAATTTCTTCGATCAGCGGCATGAACACCGCGCCATTCCACATCGCCTACGGAACGGCCAAGGCCGCGGTGGCGGCGATGACTCGCACGATGGCCGTCGAGCTGGCGCCGGACAACATCCGCGTCAACGCCGTCGCGCCGGGAGTGACGGAGACGGCCGCCTCGCGGACCTACACCGGCGAGGACCCCGACCGCGATCGTCAGGCCATCGCGATGGGCCGGCGCGGACGACCCGAGGAGCAGGCCGGCGCCATCCTGTTCCTGCTGTCGGATCTGTCGAGCTACATCACCGGACAGACCCTGCTCGTCGACGGCGGTCTCAACCTCAAGTGGACGCACCTCGGCGCCGACAACACTTCACTGTTCTTGAAGGACGACAACTTCCGCAGAGCCATCAGTCGGCACGAGGAGGAAGCATGACGGACACCGAAGTCCAAGCAGCCGAAGAGCTTTCGGAACCTGTGACGATCGGGGTGGAAGCCTACATCTCGGAGGACTACGCCCGCGCGGAACGCGACAAACTGTGGCGAAAGGTCTGGCAACAGGTCGGTCGCGTCGAAGAACTACCGGAAGTCGGCAGCTATCTCACCTACGACATTCTCGACGACTCGATCTTGGTGGTGCGCACCGGCCCAAACGAATTCACGGCACACCACAACGTGTGCATGCACCGCGGCCGCCGGCTCGTCGACACTCCTGAAGGCGAGAAGAACGCCCGCGGACGCGCCCGCAAGTCGTTCGTCTGCGGCTTCCACGGCTGGACGTACGGGCTCGACGGGGCGTGCACGCACATCCGTGAGCAGGACGACTGGAAGGGCCAGCTGACCCCGCGGAATACCCATCTCGCTCCCGTCCAGGTCGACACCTGGGCTGGCTGGCTGTTCATCAATATGGATCCCGACTGTGAACCGTTGGCGGACTACCTGTTTCCCGCCGCGAAGATCCTCGACCCGTTCGGGCTGGAGAACATGCGCTACAAGTGGCGCAAGTGGCTGTACTTCGACTGTAACTGGAAAGTCGCGATGGAGGCCTTCAACGAGACCTACCACGTGTTCACCACGCATCCCGAGTTCAACAAGTTCGGCGAGTTCAAGGGTTGGGCCAAGGCGCAGGGCAAGCACAGCAACATCGGCTACGACGCGCCGAAGGGTTTGGACGAGACGAAGTCGAAGATTCGGCTCGGCACCGGCGACCCGCGCATATCGACAGCCGAGATGCAGGTCTACACAATGGAAGAGACCAACGCGACCACCACTCAGACGCTGGTGAACGCGGCCAAGCGGCTCGTCGACGAGCTGCCCGAGGGCACGCCGGCCGACAAGGTGCTCGAACACTGGCTGTCCTCGGCGCGACGCGACGACGAAGCGCGCGGGGTGATCTGGCCGACGATCCCGGCCGACATTCTCGGGCAGAGCGGCACCGCGTGGCAGATCTTCCCGAACTTCCAGATTGGCCAAGGCTTGACCAGCGCGCTGTGCTACGCCGCACGGCCTGACCCGAGTTACGACCCCAACAAGTGCATCTTCGAGGTGGCGGTGTTCGAGCTGTATCCCAAAGGCCAAGAGCCGCAGACGGAATGGCAGTACACGCCCAAGGACAGTCCTAACTGGCTGTCCGTTCTGCCACAGGACTTCTCGAACATGGCCGCAGTGCAGCAGGGCATGAAGTCGCTCGGCTTCCCTGGAACCAAACCGAACCCGTATCGCGAACGCAGCACAGTCAACCTTCACTACCAACTGTCCAAGTACATGGGCACCGGCGAACCACGAGAGCTCTGAGATATGACCTTGTTTGACACGTGCGGACCGACGCAGACGCCAGATGACATCGACATCGACGCCCTGCGGGATAAGTACCTGTACGAGCGCGATAAGCGGTTGCGCGCAGAGGGATCCAAGCAATATCTGGAACTCAAGGGTGAGTTCGCGGAGTTCGCGGAGGTCGATCCGCACACGCCGGTGACGCCTCGGGCGCCTATGTCAGAGGACATCGAGGTCGCCGTGCTAGGCGGAGGCATCGCCGGGCTGCTGGCGGGCACGTACCTCAAGAAAGCCGGCGTCGACGACGTGCATGTCATCGAGATGGGCGGCGACTTCGGCGGTGTGTGGTACTGGAACCGCTTCCCGGGAATCCAGTGCGACAACGATGCTTACTGCTACATCCCGATGTTGGAAGAACTCAACTTCATGCCGTCGAAGAAGTTCGCTGACGGGGCTGAGATCTACGAACACTGCCGGCGCATCGCCAAGCATTTCGGACTGTACGACGGCGCAATCCTGTCCACGCAGGTGCGCACGGTGCGCTGGGACGAGTCGATCAAACGCTGGCGATTGAGCACCAACCGCGGCGACGACATCCGTGCCCGCTTCGTGGTCATGACGCCCGGCTCCTACAACCGGCCGAAGCTACCGGGGATCGCCGGGATCAAGGACTTCAAGGGACACGTCTTCCACTCGGCGCGCTGGGACTACGACTACACCGGCGGCGACGCCAGCGGCGGCCTGCACAAGCTGGCAGACAAGCGCGTCGCGCTCGTCGGAACCGGTGCCACCGGCGTGCAACTGGTCCCGCATCTCGGCCGGGATGCCAAGCACCTGTATGTATTCCAGCGCACCCCCTCGTCCGTCGACGAACGCGGCAACGCGCCGACTGATCAGGAGTGGGTTAAGTCGCTGCAGCCAGGCTGGCAGGAGGAGCGCAAGCGCAACTTCCATCGGTGGTCACCGTTCGAAGGTGTGGTCTTCGACGCGGCGGATCAGGTGTGCGACTTCTGGACTGAGTTGGGGCGCAACATGACCGCGCGGATTGCGGCGAGCGAGGATCCCGCGTCGCTGGGCATTGAGCAGATCATGGCGATCCGGGAAGAGGAAGACTACAAGATCATGGAACGGCTGCGCCGCCGCATCGCCGCCGTCATTGATGACCCCGAGACGGCTGAGGCGCTCAAGCCGTATTACCGGTTCCTGTGCAAACGGCCGTGCTCGAGCGATGAGTACCTGCCGACGTTCAATCGTCCCAACGTCACGCTGGTCGACGTGTCGGCGTCGAAGGGTGTGGAGCGGCTGACCCAGAACGGGGTCGTCGCCAACGGCGTTGAATACCAGGTCGATTGCGTCATCTTCGCGAGCGGCTTCGAGATCTCCACGGAGATCAGCCGCCGTTATGCGATGGACGTCATCGAAGGACGCGAAGGCCTGTCACTCTTCGACAACTGGCGCGACGGCTACAAGACGCTGCACGGGATGACCAGCCGCGGTTTCCCCAACCAGTTCCACACGGGCTTCATCCAGGGCGGCGTCTCGGCCAACACCACCGCGATGTTCGAGCAGCAGGCCAAGCACATCGCGTACATCATCTCCGAAGCCGTGAGTCGGGGCGCTACGACCGTCGAACCGAGCCAAGAGGGCCAGGACGATTGGGTCAGCACCATTCGCGAACTGTCGATGGACAACTCGGCGTTCGAGGTTTCTTGCACTCCCGGCTACTACAACAATGAGGGCGGTGGTGGCGGAGAGGGCATCCGCTCATTCCTCGGCGAGCCTTACTCGCCCGGCTTCTACGCGTTCGAGGACCTGCTGATCCAGTGGCGCGACAAGGGTGATCTGAATGGCCTGGTGCTGAAGTGAGTTTTCATAGTGGTCGAGTGGCCAGTTATGCCACGCTTGAACGCCGAAAAGCGTGCAATAACTGGCCACTGGGCGCGAGAACTCCAGATGCCTGACTTGAGATTCGACGACCGGGTCGCGGTCGTCACCGGAGGCGGCAGGGGATTGGGCCGCTCATACGCCCTGCTGCTGGCATCGCAGGGCGCGAAGGTCGTCGTCAACGACCCCGGCGGCAGCATCGGCGGCGACGGCACCGACGCGGCGCCTGCCGACGAGGTGGTTCGCGAAATCACCGCGGCGGGTGGGCAGGCGACAGCCAGCACCGAATCGGTGGCGACCCCCGAAGGGGGCAAGGCGATCATCGATGCGGCGCTGGACGCGTACGGACGCGTCGACATCCTCGTTCACAACGCCGGAAACGTTCGTCGGGCGTCGCTGAAGGAGATGTCGTACGACGACTTCGAGGCCGTCCTCGACGTGCACCTGCGCGGCGCCTTCCATGTTGTGCGCCCTACGTTCCCGCAGATGTGCGATGCCGGTTATGGCCGCATCGTGTTGACGTCGTCGATCGGTGGACTCTACGGCAACCACGACGTGGCGAACTATGCGGTGGCCAAGGCGGGCGTGATCGGGCTGTCGAACGTCGCTGCGATCGAAGGTGCGCCGCACGGCGTCAAGAGCAACGTGATCGTGCCCGCGGCGGTTACCCGAATGGCCGAAGGCATCGACACCTCCGCCTATCCACCGATGGGCCCGGAACTGGTGGCACCCGCGGTTGCGTGGTTGTCGCACGAATCCTGTTCTGTCACTGGGGAGATGCTCGTTGCATTGGCGGGTCGGGTTGCCATGGCCGTCGTCGTGGAAACGCCCGGGGTGTATCGGCCGTCGTGGTCCATCGCGGAGGTGGGCGAACACATCGCGGCGATCCGGGAGGCGTCGGCGCCTGTCCTCTTCCCCGTCGTTCCCGACGGGCACGGCGATCACATCCGCTATAGCTTCGCGATGGCCACGCAGGAGGCGCACCGTGTCTAGCGGCCCACTTTCGGGCGTGTTGGTCGTCGACCTCACCGCCATGGTGATGGGGCCGTATTGCACGCAGATCATGGCCGACATGGGCGCCGACGTGATCAAAATCGAGCCGCCAGAAGGGGACAACACCCGCTATATCTCGGTTGGGCCCGCTCCCGGAATGAGCGGCGTGTTCGTGAACGTGAACCGCGGCAAGCGCAGCGTCGTGTTGGATCTGCGATCCGAGCCGGGCAAGACCGCGCTTCGCGCACTCGTGCTGGAGGCCGACGTCTTCATCCACTCCATGCGGTCCAAGGCGATCGCCAAGCTCGGCTTCGGTTACGAACAAGTAGCCGCGCTGAACCCTCGCATCATCTACACCAACTGTTACGGCTATGGCCGGCGCGGGCCGCAACGGGATCTGCCCGCGTATGACGACACCATCCAGGCGGAGTGTGGGATCCCTGCGGTGCAGGAGCAACTGACCGGCGAGGCCAACTACGTCGGGACGATCATGGCCGACAAAGTGGCCGGACTGACCGCGCTCTACGCCACGATGATGGCGCTCTTCCACCGGGAACGCACCGGTGAGGGCCAAGAAGTCGAGGTCAGCATGTTCGAAACCATGGCGTCGTTCATGCTGGTAGAGCATGCTAACGGGGCAATGTTCGATCCTCCGCTCGGTCCGGCCGTATATCCGCGGACGGTCGCGCCCAACCGCAAGCCGTATCGCACCAGCGACGGCTACATCGCCGCGCTGATCTACAACGACAAGCACTGGAACGCGTTCATCGACGCCGTGCAGCCGAACTGGGCCAGCGACCTCTACGGCACGCTGGAACTGCGTGCCCGCAGCATCGACACCGTGTACGGGTTGGTGGCCGAGACCATGAAGAAGCGCACCACCGCGGAGTGGTTGGCGCTGTTCCGTGAACTCCAGATCCCCGCCGCACCGCTCAACACGCCCGATGCGTTGTTCGACCACCCGCACCTGAACGCCGTCGGCCTGTTCGAAACGGTGGACACCCCCCACGGCCCCGTGCGGTTTCCCGGTGTGCCTACCTGGTTTTCATGTACGCCGGGGCGGGTCGCAGGGCCCGCGCCGCTGCTGGGCGAGGACACCGAGCAGGTGCTTGGCGAGCTTGGTCTGGCCGACGTCGAAGCTGCGGAGTCGGTGTAAGCATGGAATTCGAGATGGGGCAGAAAGCCGCGGAGCTTCGCAACGAGCTGCGCGAACTCGTGAAAGCCCATGTGCCCGAACACTATTTGGGTGCTTTCACGGATAATCCCGCTGACCTCGAGACCGCCCAGCAGTTCTGCCGCACCCTGGCCGACCGCAACCTGCTGTGCTTGGCGTGGCCGGAGGAATTCGGGGGCGGCGGCGCGTCGGTGTGGGAGCAGACCGTCGTGCGCGAAGAGATGTGGGCGCACCACGAGCCCCGTGGCGCCCAGTACATGGGGGTCAACTGGGTCGGGCCCATCATCATGCGCCACGGCACCGAAGAGCAGCAGCGCAAACACCTGCCGCCGATCGCCCGCGGCGAAGTGATCTGGTGTCAGGGCTTTTCCGAACCGGAGGCAGGTTCGGACCTGGCGTCGCTACGCACTGCGGCGCGACGTGACGGCGACGGCTGGCTGGTCAGCGGTCAGAAGATCTGGACGTCTTACGCCACCATGGCGCAGTGGTGCTTCCTGCTCGCCCGCACCTCCAAGGGGGAGAAGAAGCAACAGGGCCTGACGATTTTCCTTGTGCCGATGGATGATCCGGCGATCCAGGTGCGACCGATCCGCTGCATGATGGGTCCACACCATTTGAACGAGGTGTTTTTCGACGACCTGCGCGTCACCGAGGCCGATGTGCTCGGCACCGTCGATGCGGGCTGGTCGATCGTGCAGGACGTGATGTCGTTCGAGCGCGTCGGCATCGCACGCTACGCCCGCTGCGAGCGATTGCTGGCCGCCGCGCCGACGGTGCTCGGCGAGCGCTGGCACGACCTGCCTGCAGAGTTGCGGGCGCGCTGGGTTCGCATGCTGACGCATTGCCGTCGCGCCCGGTTGATGGCGTATCGCGTGGTCGACTTGCAGAGCAGCGGGCGCATCCAGCCCGGCGACGCCGCCGCGTATCGCATTGCGGTCACCAAGCTGGACCAGGACAGCGCCGAGGTCCTGATGGACATAGCGGCCGAGGTTTCGCACGACGACCCCCGTGCGAAGTGGTTCCTAGGTGAGGTCGAGGACCACTGGAAGTATTCACAAGCCTCGACCGTGTCGTCCGGCAGCATCGAGATGCAGCGCATCCTGCTGTCGCGGGCCTTGTTGGCGGGCGCGAAATGATTCTCGATCTCAGCGACGACGCCAAAGAGTACGGCAAGCAAGCACTTCGGGCCTTCGAAGCCGCGGGTGGGGATCAGCTGGTGCAGCAGGCCGAGGCCAAGCCAGACCTGCGCGAATCGCTTGCTGGTCCAGCGTTGAACGAGCTCGGCGCGTGGGAGCTCGACCCGCGCATCGACCGCGACGGGCTCGAGGCCGCCGCAGCCCTGTGCCGCAGCGCAGGGTACTGGGCGCTGCCGTACCCGGTGGCCGAGCGCCTTGCCAAACCGACCGACCTGGATGTCGACGGCTTGATCGTCGTGGCGGAGAACCGTCCGTCCGGTGTAGTGGCCGGACTCGAAGCGGATTGGGCCGCAGTCTCTTTGGACGGTAAGCGAAGCAGGGTGGTCGGGCAGGGCGCCGCGGGTCCGGGTTTCGTGGCCGAGCTCGAGCTCTCGGGCATCGACGAGAACGGTGCAGGCGACCTGGCGCTTGGCCTCGTGCTGCCGTGCTGGACGCTGCTCGGCATGCTCGACCGCGCCATGGAGCTGACCATCTCGCATGTCAGCCTACGCAAGCAGTTCGGCCAGACCTTGTCGTCTTTCCAAGGTGTGCAGTTCCAGCTGACCGACGCCGAGGTCGAACGCAGCGGCGTGGAGATCCTCGCCAAGTACGCGCTGTGGAGCATTGGCAGTGGTCGGCCCGAGGGGCTCGATGACGCTCTGGCACTGCGGATATCGGCGATCGAGGCCGCCGAGGTCGTGTTCCGGGTCTGCCACCAATTGCACGGTGCCGTCGGATTCTGCGACGAGACCACCCTGTCGTGGCTGTCCCGCTATAGCCAGCCACTGCGCCGGTTGCCGCTGGGGTTGTCGGCGACTCGTGACGTGCTGACGCACCGCGTCGGCGGCACCGGGCTGACGGGCCTCTTCACATGAAGTACGACTTGCCGGACGAGCTGACCGTGGAGGCCGACGGTCCGGTGCGCACCGTCCTGATGAACCGCGCTGACGAATTGAACTGTGTCAACGAGAACCTGCACTGGGCACTGGCCAACGTGTGGCGGCAGCTGGCAGCCGACAAAGGCGCCAAGGTCGTCATCCTGTCCGGAGCGGGTCGTGCGTTCTGCGCTGGCGGTGATTTGAACTGGATCACTTCGTTTCTCGACGATCCCGTCGCTCGCGACGAGAGTATTCGGGAAGGCGCCCAGATCATCGAGGAGATGCTGCGCTTCCCCCTACCCGTGATCGCGGCGGTCAACGGACCGGCGGTCGGGCTGGGCTGCAGCGTGGCGGTGTTGAGCGACATCGTGCTCATCTCGGAGAACGCCTACCTGGCCGATCCACACGTTGCCGTGGGGTTGGTTGCCGGCGACGGCGGCGCCGCGTTCTGGCCGCTGTTGACGCCGATCATGCGCTCACGCGAGTACCTGTTCACCGGCGACCGCATTCCCGCCGCCACCGCGGTCGAACTCGGATTCGCCAGCCGGACAGTCTCGCCCGACGAACTGATGACCGAGGCGCAGCGTCTCGCCGAGCGGCTCGCCGCGCAGCCCGCCGAGGCGCTGAGGGGCACCAAGCGCGTCGTCAACATGTACCTGTCGCAGGCGCTGGCCGGCCCGCTGCAGGCAGGCTTCTCCGCCGAGGTCGCCACCATGCAGACCGACGAGCATCGGCAGCGGCTGATGGATTTTCAGCGAAAGTCGAAGCGCTCATGACCGCGGATCTCAACGAGTTCCGGGCCAGTGTCCGAACCTGGTGCGAAGAACATGTCCCGGCAGACTGGCGGCGGGCTCAGACCGGTGTCGGCGACGAGGAGTTCGTCCGATTCCAGAAGGCCTGGTTCGCCGAACTGCACAGCGCCGGATACGCGGTGCCGCACTGGCCGCACGAATGGGGCGGCGGGCTGTCGGTGGCCGAACAAATCGTGCTGTATCAAGAGCTGGCGGCCCACGACGCGCCGAGGCTGGTGCTGGCTTTCGTCGGCATCCACCACGCCGCCGCAACCCTGCTCGCAGCCGGCACCGACGAGCAGCGTCAGCGACACCTGCCGGCGATACTCGACGGGAAGATCTGGGTCCAGGGCTTCTCCGAACCGGAGGCCGGATCCGACCTCGCCAGCTTGCGGACGTCGGCCCGGCGCGTCGGCGACTCCTACGTCGTCAACGGCCAGAAACTATGGGCCAGCGGCGGCAAGCACGCCGACTGGTGTCTGCTGCTGGCCCGCACCGACCCGGATGCGCCGAAACGCAAAGGCATTTCGTACTTCCTGCTGGACATGACCACGCCGGGAGTGGAAGTCCGACTCATTCGTAACGCCATCGGCGACTCACACTTCTGCGAGATCTTCCTCAACGACGTCGAGATCCCGGCAGCCAATCTGGTCGGTGCCGAGAACGCCGGATGGCAGGTGGCCCAGGCCACTCTGGGCGCCGAGCGCGGCCTGACCATGCTGGAGCTCGCCGAGCGCCTGGGCAATGCGGGCTTTCGCTGGCTGGTCGAGGCATCTCCGGTCGATGACCCGATCGTTGCCGACCGCCTGGCGCAGTTCGAAACCGAGATCACCGGACTGCGCGGCCTGTGCCGGAAAGTGGTCGAGGACAACGAGGCTGGAACCGCAGGCCCCGCCGACGCGTCGATCGTCAAGCTGTACTACAGCGAGCTGCTGCAGCGGCTGACCGACTTCGGCGTCGAGATCGGCGGCATGGCCGCGCACACCCAGCTGGCCAAACCAATGTCCAGCGGGTGGGAATCCGGCTCCTGGATGCTGGATTTCATCGGCTCGTGGGAATGGACGATTCCAGGCGGATCGAGCGAGATCCAGCGGACGATCATCGCCGAGCGCGGACTGGGGCTGCCTCGAGAACCGAGCGCGGTCTGATGACACACGAATTCGCGGAGTTCCACGAAGAACTCAGGTCCGTAGCCGGTGATGTGCTGGCCAAGGACTCCTGCGTTGACTGGTCGGTTCTGGTCAACGCCGGGTGGGTTGGGCTGGAGGTGCCCGAACAATTCGGCGGTGCGGGCGCCACGTTCAGTGAGGTCGCCGTCATCTGCGAGGAGATCGGCCGCGCCGCCAGCGCCAACAGCTACTTGGGCAGCGCGGTGCTGGCCGTCGGCACCCTGAATGCCTTGCAGCCCAGCGATACCCGCGACAGACTCCTGTCAGATGTCGCGTCGGGCGCCGTCAGGGCAGCCGTTGCGCTTGAATCGACGGAGTTCGTCCCCGATGCCGAGGGCGCCGACCGCGTCCTGGTGATCGCCGACGGCGGCCTCGCAGTGGCAAGCCCGGCGGTCACTCCTCAACCGGTCCTCGACGAAACACGTCGGCTGGCCACCGTCACCGCAGACGACGGTGCAGAGATGCTCCAGTTCGAAGGCGACCACGCTGCCGCCGTTCGTCGCCTGCTGGACCGGGCTGCCGTGGCCGTTGCCTGCGATAGCTTAGGGCTATGTGAGGCAATGCTTTCCGCGACCGTCGGCTACGCGAAGGTGCGCCACCAGTTCGGCAGACCCATCGGCTCCTTCCAAGCCGTCAAGCACGCCTGCGCCGACATGCAGGTGAGTATCGCCGTCTCGCGCCAACTCGTCAGCGCCGCAGTCGAAGCCGTCGCAGCGGAGCGACCCGATGCCGCCACGGCAGCCGCGATGGCCAAGTCATACGTCTGTAGCGCCGCCGTCGACGTCGTCGGTAAGGCCATGCAACTGCACGGCGGCATCGGCTACACGTGGGAGAGCGGCATCCACGTCTACCTCAAACGCGCCGCTCTCAACCGTTCGCTGTTCGGTTCACCGGCAGCACACCGCAAACGACTCGCTCAACGCTATCTATAAAGGAGTTTCGACTAATGGGCGTACCCGTCTACAAACGCATTCTCGACCTGTTCGAGGCCGAGGGTGTCAACACGCTGTTCGGCATTCCCGACCCGAACTTCGTGCACATGTTCGCCGAAGCCGACGCCCGCGGGTGGTCGGTGGTGGCGCCGCATCACGAGTTGAGCGCCGGCTTCATGGCCGAGGCCGTCTCGCGCATGACCGGCGGGCCGGGCCTGTGCATCGGGACACTGGGACCGGGTATGGCCAACATCGCCGGAGCGATCCAATGCGCCAAGGTGGAGAACTCGCCGGTCATCTTCCTCGGCGGCCAGCGGGCCCGGATCACCGAGCGGCGGGTGCGCCGCGGTCGCATCCAATTCGTCCGCCAGGAGCCACTCTTCGCGCCATCAGTGAAATACAGCGCGTCGATCGAGTACGCCGACCAGACCGACGAGATCATCCGCGAGGCGATCCGGCGCGCGATGTCCGGCACGCCAGGACCGAGCTACGTCGAGTACCCGGCGCACATCCTGCTCACAGAGCTCGATGTGCCGGATCCGTTGCCGCCGAATCGGTACCGGCTGGTCAACCAGGGGGCGGGCGCACCGGAAGTTGCCGAGGCCGCAAAGCTGATTCGAGAGGCCAAGAGCCCGATTCTGTTGGTGGGACACGGTGTTCACACGTCGCGCACCCAGTCTGCGGTCAAGGAACTCGCCGACCTGATGGCCTGCCCCGTCATCCAAACATCGGGCGGCACCTCGTTCATCCCGGGGCTCGAGGACCGCACCTTCGCCTACGGCTTTTCGCCGTCGGCCGTCGACGCCGTCGTCAACTCCGATCTGTGCGTCGCGCTGGGCACCGAGCTCGGCGAGCCTGTGCACTACGGCAAGACCCGACATTGGGCGGAGCGCAACGACATTCGCAAGTGGATCTACGTCGAGCAGGACCCGATGGCGATCGGCGTGAACCGGCAAATCGACGTGCCGCTCGTGGGTGACCTGCGCGGCGTCGTCCCGCAACTGGTCGAGGCGCTCAAAGACACACCGCGACAGCCGTCGCCGAATCTGGACGTGCTGATCAAGAAGGACGCCGAGGAATTGGCGCAGCTCGCCGAGAACGCACCCACGGGCAGAACTCCGGTTCATCCCGCACGATTCGTCGTCGAAGCCACCAAGGCGTTCCCGAAGGACGGCATCCTGGTGCGCGACGGCGGGGCCACCGTCATCTTCCAGTGGACCTACTCGCAAGCCAAGCCGCGCGACGTGATCTGGAATCAGAACTTCGGCCACCTCGGCACGGGGCTGCCGTATGCCGTCGGTGCCTCGGTGGCCGAGGGTCGCAAGCGTCCGGTCATGTTGCTCACCAGCGACTCCGCGTTCCTGTTCCACATCGCCGAATTGGAGACGGCTGCGCGGGAGGGTCTACCGCTGGTGTGTGTGGTCGGCGTCGACCATCAGTGGGGCCTGGAGGTGGGCGTCTACAAGCGCACGTTCGAGCAGCCGTCGCCGCAGCCCGGCGTGCACTGGAGCAAGGATGTGCGGTTCGACAAGATCGCCGAAGGTTTCGGCTGCCACGGCGAGTACGTCGAAAAGGAGGACGAGATCGGCCCGGCCATCGAGCGCGCCTACGCCAGCGGCAAGACCGCCGTGGTGCACGTGTGCATCGACCCGAAGGCCAACTCGGAGGAGATGCCGAAATACGACGAATTCAGAACCTGGTACGCCGAGGGCACGCAGTAAGGAAGGGTAGAGGAATGCGCGAATATCTCAAGTTCTATATCGACGGCCAGTGGGTGGACCCGGTGCGGCCGAACACTCTCGACGTCGACAACCCGAGAACGGAGCAGGTCTCCGGCAAGATCTCGATCGGTTCGTCCGCAGACGTCGACGTCGCGGTGCAGGCGGCGCGGCGGGCGTTCGCCTCGTGGTCTCAGACCAGTCGGGAGGAGCGCCTCGACGTGCTCCAAGCGATGCTGGCCGAATACCAAAAGCGCGCAGGCGATCTCGCCGACGCGGTAAGCGAGGAGATGGGTGCCCCACCCTCACTGGCGGCGGGCCCTCAGGTCAACCTCGGCATCGGACATCTGGCGACGGCCATCGACGTCCTCAAGAACTTCGAGTTCGAAGAGCAGCATGGAGCCACGCTGGTGGTCAAAGAGCCGATCGGTGTCTGCGGCCTGATTACGCCATGGAACTGGCCGATCAACCAGATCGCCGTCAAGGTGTACCCGGCGCTGGCGACTGGGTGCACGATGGTGCTCAAGCCGTCCGAGGTGGCGCCGTACTCGGCGCAGATCTTCACCGAAATCGTCGATGCCGCAGGCGTTCCCGCGGGAGTATACAACATGGTGTTCGGCGACGGCCCCGGCGTCGGCTCGGCGATCTCGAGCCATCCCGACATCGACATGGTGTCGTTCACCGGGTCGACACGTGCGGGTGTGGAGGTCGCGCGCAACGCCGCGACGACGGTGAAGCGGGTGAGCCAAGAGCTCGGCGGAAAGAGCCCCAACATCGTGCTGGACGACGAGGACTTCGCCAAGAGTGTGACCGCAGGCGTGTCGGTGATGATGATGAACAGCGGCCAGAGCTGTAACGCCCCGTCGCGCATGCTGGTGCCGAACTCGCGCATGGACGAGGCCGTCGCGGTGGCCCAGGGGGTCGCCGGAGCGGTCACCATCGGAGACCTGAACGACAAATCGGCGATCGGGCCGGTCGCGTCCAAGGCACAGTTCGACAAGATCCAGGGCCTGATCCAGAAGGGCATCGACGAGGGTGCCACGGTTGCAATCGGCGGAACCGGTCGGCCCGACGGCCTGGACACTGGCTATTTCGTCAAGCCCACCGTCTTCGCGCACGTGACCAATGACATGACGATCGCTCGCGAGGAGATCTTCGGGCCCGTGCTGTGCATCCTCGGCTACGACAACCTCGATCAGGCCCTCGACATCGCCAACGACACGGAATACGGCTTGGCAGGCTACGTTTCGGCTGCCGATCTCGACAAGGCGCGCTCGGTGGCCCGCCGGATCCGTGCCGGCTCGGTCGCGATCAATCATGCCTTCGACATGAATGCGCCGTTCGGCGGCTACAAGCGCAGTGGCAACGGGCGCGAGTGGGGGCAGTTCGCCTTCGACGAGTACCTGGAAACCAAGGCCGCACTCGGCTACGCGCCGGAGGCGACGGCCGGCTAGGGCGGAATGGACGCCAGCACAGCGGAATTGACGGCGCTGCTCGACCGCGACAAGGTCCGCGACTGTATCGCGCGCCTTGCTCGCGGCGAGGACCGCCGTGATGCTGGACTCATCAGTGGGTCCTTCTGGCCGGACGCGACGATCGATCTCGGTGTGTTCGCCGGATCCTTCGACGAGTATCTGGCGTGGGTGGTTCCCGGCTCACCGCTGATTCCGGTGACTCAGCATGTGTTGGGACAGAGCGTGATTGAACTCGACGGCGCTACAGCCTTTGCTGAAACGCACGTGACCGCCTACCACCGGCTGACCGCAGACGATGGCGACCGCGACACCGTCATCGGTGGGCGTTACCTCGACCGGTTGGACAAGCGCGGCGCTGAATGGCGGATCGGCCAGCGCACCATGCTCTACGATTGGTATCACGACTTCGGCCGATCGACCGACTGGGCCCAGGGCCTGATGGGGTTGCAGTTCAGTACCGATCACTACACCGGCAGCGCCGACCTTGACTACAGCGAAACGTTCTTCGGCAAAGGCCCGAAATGGGAGCGCTGACAGGCAAAGTCGCAGTGGTCACCGGTGCCAGCCGTGGAATCGGCAAAGGCGTCGCCGTGGCGCTCGGGGCGCAGGGAGTCACGGTCTATGTCACGGGCCGTACCATGACGCCGGGTTCCCATCCGCTGCCCGGCACTGTGGGCGACACCGCGAAAGAGGTCACCCGCCGCGGCGGTCAAGGCGTGGCCGTGCAGGTAGACCACGGTGACGACGCGCAAGTCGCGGCGCTCTTCGACCAAATCAAGAGCGACCACGGCCGACTCGACATCCTGGTCAACAACGCGTTCGCACTTCCCGAGGACCTGACCGAACCCGGCGAGTTCTGGGAGAAGCCGCTAAGCCATTGGGACATGGTCGATGTCGGCGTCCGCTCGAACTATGTCGCGGCCCGGCACGCGGCAACAATGATGGTCCCGCAGGGGTCCGGCCTGATCGTCGCCATCTCGGGCTACGCCGCGGTCACTTACACCTACGGCGTCGTCTTCGGCATGTGCAAGACGGCGGTCGACCGCATGGCCCGCGACATGGCCGTCGAGCTCGAACCGCACAACGTTGCCTCGCTTTCGCTGTGGCAAGGCCTTACCTTCACCGAGCGGGCCCAGCGCAACTTGCGTCGCAGCCCGGAGATGACCAAGCAGACGGTCACCGACCCCGCGGTCGGATGCTCGCCCGAGTTTCCCGGCCGGGTGATCGCGGCGCTGGCGTCCGACCCAGATGTGATGAAGCGGTCGGGCGGCACCTTCATCACCGCGGAGGTCGCCTGGGACTACGGAATCACCGACGTCGACGGGAAAGTCGTCCCCTCACTGCGCGCCGAGCGTGGCGAACCCGTCTGGCGTCCGATCGCTGAGGCGGGCCATGGACGCTGACCGCATCGCCCTGCTCGTCGATAGGCAGGACATCCTCGACTGCCTCACACGGTTCAGCCGCGGCATGGACCGCTTCGACCGCGACGTGTTCCTCTCGGCATTTCATCCGGACGCGGTCGTCGCGGCCGGTGACTTCGTCGGCGGTCCGGCAGATCTCTTCCAGTGGGCCACGGCCATGCACGAGCGCGGGCAGATTGCGACGCACCACAACCTGCTCAACCACACCTGCGAGATCGACGGCGACACCGCACACGCCGAGACCTATTTCCTGTTCGCCGCGCGCAACCGCGACGACACCAACTGGATCGCGGGCGGCCGCTACCTGGACCGGCTGCACCGGCGCGACGGAGCGTGGCGGATCGCCGTGCGGACCAACGTCATCGAATGGTCAGGCATGGTCCCGACCATGCCGTTGCCGTTCGCCGAAGTGCCCGACATCCACGGAAATGGGGCTCCGTCGCGCAGCACGGCCGATCCGTCCTATCAGCGGCCTTTGGTCAACCGCCGCGAGAGGTCGTCCTAGACTGCGGCCATGCCCGGCGAAAAGTACGAATACGGAATCGATTTCGACCGCATCGCCGCGATCGACATCCACGCTCACGTGGAGGTGGACGGTCACGGCCACAAGGCCTACGACGACGAGCTGGTCGACGCCGTTGGAAAGTACTTCAAGATGGCGCCCAGTGCGTTGTCGAGCGTGGACGCCCTGGCCGACGAGTACCGGCGCCACAACACCGCCGCAGTGGTGTTCACCATCGACGCGCGCACGGCAATGCGGCACGTGCCGAACTCGATCGAGGACCTCGTCGCGGGCGCTATCCGCAACAACGATGTGCTGATTCCGTTCGGCAGCGTGGACCCATGGCATGAGCGACGCGCGGTGCACCGGGTCCACGAGCTGGCGCGCGACTACGGCGTCAAGGGTTTTAAGTTCCACCCCAGCATGCAGGCGTTCGAACCGAACGACCGTCGCTTCTACCCCATCTACGAGGCGATCGCTGAAGCGAATGTGCCCGCGCTGTTCCACACCGGCCAGACGGGAATCGGCGCCGGACTGCCCGGCGGCCATCGCATCAAATTGCGGTACTCCGATCCCATGCTGCTCGACGACGTCGCCGCTGACTTCCCGGAGCTGATCATCGTGATGGCCCACCCCGCGGTGCCGTGGGTGGACTCGCAGATCTCGATCGCCACCCACAAGGCCAACGTCTACATCGACCTGTCCGGCTGGTCGCCGAAGTACTTCCCGCCGCAACTGGTACAC
>Ga0075428_100001526_pt1 | contig 24770 bp, 14 predicted proteins | sample RhiMetdeltSRZDD2_FD_75291 | JGI IMG/M metagenome (GOLD analysis project Ga0075428, IMG submission 75291) | Populus rhizosphere microbial communities from Tennessee, USA - Rhizosphere MetaG P. deltoides SRZDD2 | ecosystem: Host-associated > Plants > Roots > Rhizosphere > Soil | place: USA... | reverse complement strand
GTCAGTGTCCTTGTATCCTTGCCATTGGCCTGCGGGGTCATCGACGTAACTCGAGCGATAAGTGAGATCCACAAGCTCCGCGCCGGTCTTGGCTTTGGCGGCGGCGGCGCGAGCGAACTTGCGTTCATCGAGAAAATCGACCTGCACGGGGACGCCTGCGAGCAACATCGATTCGCTGCGCGGAATCCATTCGAAATAAGGGCTGCGCAGGAGTCCGTAGTAGGTTTTGACGGCGGTGAGATAGTGGCCCCAGGCGTCGCCGTGGCCTTGCGGATACATGCGCCTCGCATCCTCGGCATTGATGAACCCGTCGCTGTTTTGATCGGTGATGTTGTAGCTCTGGGCGTAAGCGACTTCGCCCTGGTCCTTCGTGAAATTCCAGAACAGGCGATTGTAAGCCGGCGCGGCGCGAACAGTGGCGGCGCGATCGTCGCGGCCGCGCAAGAGGCAGAGTTCCTCTTCGAGGAGCGAATCGAGCTGGTTCTGGAACGTAAAGATGGACGGAGCGAGCGTGCCGTAGCCCGAGCCCTCCGTGCGGAAACCAATAGTGGGATCGGCGGCGTCAGCAAATGCTTCGTTGCCGAGCAGCATATAGAAATCGGCGATGCGGCCGGCCGCGAGCAGAAGCGCGTTGTTGGCCGGAGCGAAGTTGACGGGCGGAGCACCGTCGATGCTGAGACTCCGGGCGCGGCGCAGGACGGTCTCGTAAGCGGCGATGAGGCCGACGCTGTTGATCGCATCGGCGGCAGGATTGAAGGCAATGTCGCCTTCATAGCGCGAGCCCGCCTGCTGCAACATGCTGGCAAAAGTGACGGTCTCAGCCTCGTGGAACGCTTTAGTGCGCGCCTCGAACGGATTGAGGCCAAAGACGACGCGTTTGACCCAACCTTCGGCCAGTTGCGCCCGGCCGCCACCGATCTGGCCGACCCATTCGCTCCAGTTGGTCTGGCCGTTAACGCGGTAACCGCGATAACGGCAGATGAACCAGTTGTCGGAAAGGGTGAGCAGGCTGGAGAAGCCGCCGTCACCAATGGTAATGTCGTTGAAGCCGTTCACGCCGGGCGGAATGGAAGCCATGCGAATCCAGCCGTTGGCGTTATCAACATTGCCGTTCGGCAAGACCGTGGGCAGCAAAGTGCTATCAAAACCTGGATCGTCTGGTTTGTAGTACCACTCGAACTCGAGATTCTGCGGTTCGCCGCCGAAGTCGGCGCTGTGGCGGAGGGTGAGGCGCTCGTCGAAGACGTTGTCCGGGTAAAGCACCTTAAGATCGCCGCGGAACGGCCCAGCATCGATGCGGATCACGTGCAGACCCACCGGCAAACCGCCGAGACGCGAATCGTTGTTTTCGGCGATGGTGACGTATCCGGAGCCGGTGCCGGGCCCACCGGTGAGAGCCTTGGGAAGATCGCCCAGCGGTTCGTGGATGATATTGGTGGTGATCGCGCCAGTGAGAGTGTTGGTGGTGAAGCCGTAGGCGAGACCGACGAGCAGCGATTTGTCCGCAACGCCGTCGCGGTTGAGGTCGAGACGGTTGGGATTGCGGGTCAGGTCATAGAGGTTGTCGATGGCCTGATGGAATGCGCTCTCGCCGCTGAGGGCTTTGATGCGATCGCGTTCGCGAGGCGACAAAACATTGATGAGGACCAGCGGGTTATCCGGGCCGCCAAACTTGATATCCTCGTCAAGAATGCCTCCAAAGCTGAGCCGGTTGTTGAGCCGATCGTAACGGAGGCGGGAACGAATCGCATAAGGCAAATCGACGAACACTTCGCGGCCGCGATCGTTGGCGGTAATGATGGGGGTCGGGAGCTGAAAGATGGAGGGCAGGATGAGCGTGCGTTCGCTCACAGGATCAAAAAGGCGAACGAGCGAATTGAGCGCGTTGGTGTCGAGCGGATTGGCCTGATCAAAGATGACGGCGGCATTGGCGAAATTACGGATATCGGGCAAGCCGAACTTCTCATTGATAAGGGTTTCACCGATTTGCAGCGTTGGGACGGCGGTTGGCCATGTGATTTGGTAGGTGACATTAATCGGCACGCCGACGGTACCTCCGGGCCGGCGGTCCAACAGCGGAAGGCAGGTGCCGAAAGGAGCGTCCTGGATGCCGTCACGGTTCAAGTCGTAGAAAAAGCCGGGCAGCAACGGATAAAACCAGCGCACGACAATGTTGGTGCCGGTGTTCAATGCGCCGGCGGCGCGGGCGTAGATTTTGCCGTTATAATCTTCAAACCATGGACCTGAGATGGCGGCAGAGGCGTCACACAGCGTCAACTTATTCAGGGCGCCCGGCGGCTGAAGCTGCAGGCCGGCGACGCCGCTATATATGAAGTCATCTTCGCCGTGTTCGGCGAGAACCTGGAAGACCTTCATGGTCCAGATATCGGTGCCGGGGCGTTTATATTTGACCAGGGTATACGGCTCGGACACGCCCACGATGGCATTCAGGTCGTTTCGCAAGGCATGAAGGGTATCGCCATAAAGTGCGGCGTGCTCTTCGTTCGGGTTGTAGCCAGCCAGCCGGGCGTCAGGCTGGTTGTAAACGCGCTTGCTCGGGAAATCGAGGCTGTCGAGTGCGACACCGTTGGGGCCAGCGATGACAAGCTTGTCGGGATTGGCAGGCCACGCGGCGACATAGCGAACCGGATCGTCGGGCCAGGCGATGCCGGTGACGCCGCTGGTGCGATACCAGATGACTACAAGGTCGTCATCGGCGGCGGAGGTGTCCTTGTTAACGGGAATAATCGGGCCGGTGCGCGTGGAGCGCTGATGGGCGCGCTCGTCGCCCTCGCCATCGTAGAAAGCGCGCGGGAAGAAGACATAACCGTTTTTGCCGGTGCGATCGTTGTGCCCTGAACGTGTCAGGGTATCGCCGATGACCGCCGGTACATTGTCATCGAGATGCGCCGGGTTGTTCCAGAGCACGGTGCGTACGACCTCGAAAACCATGGGATGAGTTTCCGGATCCGGCAGAGGGCCGCCGGTGTTGAAAAACTGGAAGACGGTCCAACCGGGGCTGGAGGCGTTGAAGTGTTTGTTGGCAGCGTCGACGCTCGCGCCGTTGATTTCCGTGAAGGCTATACCTGCAAAGCGCAAGGGAAAGCCCGGTAGATTTGGTTCCACTTCCGCGGGGGCGTCGGCAACGTGGAATTGTGGCTGCGAGGGCCAGAGGGTGCGCACCACAACAGTGGCGACACGAGTGGTATTGGTCGCGTCCATTGTGAGAGGCCATTTGAGAATGGCGGTGACGGGCCGAACGGCATACATCTTGTGCTCCGCGATGCTCCACACGAAGGAGTTGAGCGCATCGCTGTCGGCATGAAGCTTCTCCAGGATATTAATTGTGGGCTGCCCATAACCGCCGCCGTTGGTCCGCGCCGGGTCCTGCGCTTCGAACGGGATCGAGATTGGCTGGCCAACATTGAAGTTGTTGTGTTCGTAAACGCGATCCAGGTCGAGACGGGCGACAAAAATGTCCTGGGCGTTGGGAGAATTGAGCAACACGTAGCCAATCTGGACGGTGTTTTGGAAACTGCCGGAGATGACGACACTGCCCGTGTTGTCCACGGCGAGTGACCCGGCGAGCTCGTTGCCGCTGGCGCCGATTTTCTGCGCCCAGTTCCACGCGCCGCCGCCGGCGTCGAGCTGGGCCAGGAACACGTCGGTGTTTCCCGCAGACACGAGCAGATTGGTGCCAATCGTGGTGGAGAGAGTAAAATCGCCCGCGATGTAAATGCGGCCGAGAACATCGGCCGCGATGCTGCCGGGCAGGCCGACGCCGCCCTGAGCGTACCAAACGACATTTGCCTCGGTGTTAAGCTTTGCGACAAAGATGTTCGGTGTGGCGCCGATGTTCAGGTTGCCAAGAGCGCCGTTGTAGTCGGCGGTGCCGGCGAAGCGTCCGAGCAGGTAGAGTTGATTGCCGCCATCGATCGCGAGAGCCGATCCGAGATCGCCGGCGGTACTGCCGGCGCGGCGGGCCAGCAGCCATGCGCCGTCGGCATTCACTTTGGCGACAAAGATGTCATTGGATCCTGCGCTGGTGAGTCCAAAGGGACCAAACGAAGCCGTGCCAGCAAACTCGCCTGTGAGATAGAGATTTTCGGAGGTATCACTGACAATGGCGTTGGCGACATCCGGGCCGGTGCCGCCCGCGGAACGTGCCCAGAGCCAATTTCCGTTCGGGTCTATTTTTGCGACGAAGCTGTCCGAAGCGCCCGCGGAGTTCAGCGTGGTGTTGGTGAAATTAGCCGAACCACTGAACTGACCGGCAAGATAGACGTGGCCGTTGGTTCCAATGGTCAGAGCGTTGGCCGCATCAACCCCCGCGCCGCCGGCGGAGCGCGCCCAAAGCCAGGCTCCCGTGCTGTTCACTTTGGCGACAAAGAGATTTGTTTCCGCGCTGGCGACGAGATTGATCGAACCAAAGGTGTTGGTGCCACTAAACTGGCCTGCGACATAAACATTCTGCGACGCGTCAACGGCGATGGCATTGATTCTGGTCCAACTTCCAGTGGTCGCGCCGACGTTTGTCGCCCAGCCCCAATCTCCTCCGCGGCGCAGCATCGCCACGAAGGCATTCGTGGCGGACCCGCCCGCAGGCACGAGGGTGGATTGGAATGAACCCGAGCCGGAGAACAAGCCGGCCACATAGGTGTTGCCCAAGGTGTCGACGGCGTGCTTTGCGGAAGAGGAGCCGCCGCCTGTGATTTTGGCGGCGACCGGCCAGCCGAAGCCGACGACCAGCGTGGTGAAAGTGTGGTTAAGGCCGTAGTTCGTGCCCGATGAGTTATAGGCGACCAGGCGGTAGTAATAAGTGGTGCCCGGATCGAGATTGGTCAGGCGGAAATCGACCGGACGGGTCGCAAGCCCGCCAAGATTTTGCGCACTCGTTTTGTTGCCATAGGCGATCGAAGGACCATATTCAAAATAGGCCAGAGTGGTGGCATCTCCCATCGGGTTCACGGTGCCGCGCAAAGTGGCGGTGGTGGCGAGCACTGGCGTGGCCGGTTGAGTGGCGACGCGAGGCTGGAACAGACGGGCCCCGGAGAAGACATAGGAGGGACCGTTGACGAGCACGCCATGACGATTACCCGGTCCGGAATCGAGCACCGTGTTACCACTGATCACATCGAAGCGATAGTACGCGAAAAGCCCGGGTTCGGTACCGAGGAGCGCGCGTCTGTAGTTGGCGGCAATCTCATCCGGACTGCGAACCGCGTGCCAGATACGTACTTCATCCAGGGCGCCTCTGAAGAAATTACAATTACAGACCGTCCCCTGGCGGCCAATGTAGATAGGCTCCGGGCGCTGAGGTATCGATCCGGGAGCCAGTACGGTGCGATCGAGGACGCCGTTGATGTAAAACATTTTATTGGTGCCGTCGAACGTGACGGCGACGTGGGTCCAGACGTTCAATGGAATAGTCCCGGAGGATTGGTCCCATCTACCGACGCCGAAGAATCCAATTTTTTTGGTGCCGCAGCCACTGCCATCAGAGCCGATGGCGAAAATGTAATCATCGAGACCGTTGCCCTGCCCGCGCGACAGGATGGTGAGGCACGAGTCGACTTGTGGGAACACCCACGCCTCGAGCGTGAGCGCGTTGGGCGGTGTGGGCGCGTTGGGCGTGATCGTGACATGATCGTCGACTCCGTCGAAACTCAAGGCCGTGAGCGGGCCGGGATGGAACAGATCGAAGGACTGATTAGGGCCGAAGTTGGTGCCGTTGGCATTGGCCGCGACCAGGCGAAAATTGTGATTTGTGTTCGCGTCAAGGTTGGTGCGCAGCAAACTCACGGGAACGGTTCCCGAATTGACCGGCAACGTCTGTGTCGCCGTGCGCGCGCTGTAAACCGGATCATGCCGCAGGAAGGCAGAGGGAGGGATGACCTGCTTCGGAATCCCCGGTCCTTCCCAGGAGACAGCCATCGCCGCACCGCCGTTATTCTCGAAGAAGTATGCGACAAAGGAATGATGACCTCTCTGCAGAAAAAGAGAGCCGGCACGCTCGGTGCCGGCGTGAATTCCGTCGTTATTTATGAGCTGATTGTTGTCAATGAAAAGCAGCGAGCCATCGTCGCTATAGAGGTAGAACGTGTAAGTGCCAGAAACGGGAATGTAGATGCGTCCCACAAAGCGGGCGGCGAAATAATCAACGGGGCCTCCGGCCCAAAAAGGCTCGGACGGGAAGTTAATATTGGTGAAGCTTTGGATGAGAGTCGGTGTGGCGTTGAAGTTGATCGGGGCGAAACTCGAAAGCGAGTAGCCGAGGTTGTAGAACGAGGCAACATTTTCGGACGAGTCGGGGACGGGCGCCACGCCCTGGCCGTACTCGAACCACCACGAAGTGGGTAAAGTGCCGTCGCCCTTGACCGAGCCATTCAGAGTCGCGCTATCCTCAAAAATCCCGGAGGCGGCGAGACTATCAACCATAGGCACGCCGACGGGAGCCGTCGAGCCGACCCAGGCCGTGCCGTTGAGCAAGACACCATTAGCCGCTCTGGGACTGGAATCGACCAGCGTCGGGCCGGCGCCCTCATTCATTTTGTAATAGGCGACAAGCCCCGGTTCGGTTCCGGACAGACTTGCATTAAAGTTCTGCGCAATCTGCTCGCCGGTTCGGACGACATTCCAGACGCGAAATTCATCGAGTTGCCCTTCGAAATTGCCTGCGCCCAGGTTCAGCGCATATTGGCCTGCAGTCCAGGTGCTGGCGCTGTCTTTGGATTGCTCGAGCACACCGTTGCGATAAATGCGCATGAACGCTCCGCCCTTCGCCACCAGGGCAAAATGCTGCCAACTGCCGATGATGCTCACCGGTGGCCGATAGGACAGGCGACCCGGCGCGTTGGGCGTGCCGAAGTCCCAGTAAACGACGCCGTCGCCCCACGGGACATGCGCGGAAATTCGACCGCCGTTCTGGACGTCCGGCTCCAGATAAAACGTGGAGGATTGGGCTTTCAGCGCACTCACCCTTTGCCAAAATTCGATGGTGACTTCGTTGCCAATGGGGAGGGTGGAAGGAGCACTGATGAAACCACCGATGCGCACCATATCGTCGATCCCATCAAATTCCAGCGCCGTGCCGCGGCCAGGGTTCAGAGTGGCGAGTGAATCCATGTGACCAAGGCTTGTCCCGTTGGTGCTCTGCGCCTGCGCGCGGAAATGAAGACGCGTGCCTGCAGGCAGGCCCGTGAGAGGTGCCTGCACGGCGCGGGCGCCGATGCGGGCTGGCCCGTTGACGAGAGTGCCGTTGGCGCCAACCGCCGAATCCAAAGCAATTGTTCCGGATGCTTCGTCGAACTGCCATTGTCCCCAGAGACTGGAACGCTGAGGGTGACCCGCAAGATCTGACCGGTCCTTCCATTGGCGAATGGTTTCAGTGCTCAACGCCGTCGCCCAGATGCGGACGTCATCGAAGGCGGCGTTGGCGTACTCGTCGGGCGGGGGCCAGTTGCTGCGGCCGATGTAATTGGCGACGCGAGACACCGCCCGTGGCTGGTGAACATTGCCGCGGCCCCAGACGGCGCCATTCAGATAGAGCGTAGCTGTGGTACCCGAAAGCGTGGCCGCCACATGCACCCACTCGTTTAATGGGATTGGCGAGTCGGACACGATCGCCTGTCCGACCGTGCCCTGGGTGACGTTAAAGATGACCTTGCCATTGTTTTGCTGGGAAAGAAGCAGAACAACGTTGTCCGCGTTCGGCCCGTTGCCGAAATCGATAACCCTCGAATAGTAATTGTAACTGCGCGCGAAAACCCAGGCTTCAATCGTCAGGTCACCTTGAAACCACGTCCCGGGCGGGACATCGACGTAATCGTTGACGCCATCAAGATTGATCGCCTGGTTGGCGCCACCCACGGCGGTCATTGGGGTCGCATTGGTGAGGATCGGACGCGCGGCGGTGGACCAGGTCGGCGCACCGACAAGCAGTCCGTCGCCATTCGACGGACTGGAATCCGCGGCGATTATTCCCGTGCCCTCATCAAAATTCCAATGTCCCACCAACGCACTGTATCGCGGGTGTGCCGGAGTCACCGGTGTGGTCAACAGATTTGCAATCTCCGTTGGCGTCAAAAGTGTATTCCAGAGGGTGACGTCATCGACTTGCCCCTTGAAAAAGCTCCCGGCCACCTCGCCTATCGTGAGTTTTTCGACCGTGGTGCACGGGCCGGGATTGCCGGTAAACGGACCCGAGGCGCGCAATTGACCATCGACAAAGATACTACCGCCCGTCGAGGCAACGGTGAACGCGACGTGGTGCCAGTCACCGTCGTCAACGTTGCCGCCTTCGACAGTTTGGATGACGTCGGCTCCGCCGCCGCGATGGTAGAACGCACTCACCCGTCCAGCGCCAATGGCTAACTGCCACCCATTCAGGCTGAAATTGACATATTTGTTGAGGATAGTTCCGCTGCTGTTCGGAGCGGTCTTGACCCAGACCGCGACGGTCATCGGATAAGCGTTCAGCCCGTTGTAGTGGGGAATTACAACTCTGTCCCCGGCACCATCAAAGGAGAGCGCGGTCGAACCGGGCCCCCATCGAAATGAATTCGAGCTGGTGGCCTGATTTGGGTTGACGACGGCGCGAAGCTGGGCTGCGGAGCCCGTGATACCGATAGGGGGACTGGTTAGTGGCGTGGGAACCGACAACGCGTCTTCGACCGGGTTCCAAATCGGGCCGACTAGCGTCCCCGGGTTAGTGCGTTCGATACCAACGAGATTCGCCGTGTTGGCGCCTGCGCCTTCGTTGAAGGGAAAATAAGCCAGCAACCCGCCTTCGGTCCCGGCGAGTTGCCGGCGATAGTTGGCGGCAACTTGCGCGGCTGTGCGGGCGTGGTCCCACACGCGCACTTCGTCCAGGAAGCCGTTAAAGTTGGCGCCGCCAGCGCCGAGTTCTCCGTAGTTTTGGCCAAAATAGAGGTAACCGTTAGCGGCAAAGTGCCCTCCAGCGATATTCGTGGCCACGCCAACGCCGTTCACGTAAATCCGGCGTTCACGGGTGGCCGACTCGTAGACGCAAGCGATGTGGTACCACTGTCCTGCCAGGAAAAGGCCGGTAGCCGTATCCAGATCGTCTCCGAAGAACCCGAATCGCAACGCCTGGTTATCCAGGAATACAAGGTGCAAATAACGGCGAACTTGCTGGCTGTCGCCCAACCCAATCGTGTGGTCGTTGCGGCCTTCGAAATTTCGTTTGGCCCAGAACTCGATCGTGAAGGAGCGGTTGGCGAGATTGACGACCGGTCCGGCGATAACGTGATCACCCGTGCCGCGGAATTGGAGGGTGGCTGCGGAGGCGGCGGTCGCGAACGCGAAGCTCAGTACGATGAGAAAGCGCCAGAGCACTGGCGCACTCCAGGACCTGGCGGAATTCGCACAGGCGTTCCAGGAGAGCGCGGCAGCGTCGTGGAGTGCGCCGGTGCTCTGGCGCTTTGGCTTGGATCGTAGGACTTTCATGGCGATTCCAGTTACGGAGTTGGGCTGGGGTTGAGTTCCGCGATAAGGGATTGTCGGTTCAGTCGGAATGTGCCGCGGACATACAGGTTGGTTTTGTGCAAGCCGGAAATCACTTCCCGGTAGATCCCGCCCATCACGTCGTAGCCGTAATCGAGCGCCGACGTTCCCGCGGGCGGCGTCGCCGTGAATTCCAGCTCGATTTGGCGCGTGGTTGCGTAAGCTTCCACCGCCGGGCCGTTGAACCGCACGTTAAGATTATCGTGGTCGGGGTGATACTTGTGTTTGAATGGATTCGTCGGATCGTCGTGCCCCTGCGTCAGCACGCCGCTGAGCTTTTGGTCCGTGGCAAAGAATCCGGTCAGGTTGAAATAGTTGTTGGTCTGGCGCGTTGGGAAATCAAAACCGATCGTGCTGATGCGGCGTCCCACCGATGACCCATCGCGCACGCCGGCCCCCTGAAAAGCGGGAATCAACCGGTCATCCGTGAGGAGAACATAGCGGCCCGGCGTTGCCTGCGTGCGCAGTCCGCCGGGGGCATTGGTGTAAGTGCCGTCTTTCCACATTTGCGTTACCTGCTTGAGCAGGCGCGCCTGGCCGTTGCCATCGACATGCACCAAGAGGCGCAGATCGAATGGCGATTTTGTCGGCGTCGTGTTGGTGGGACTGGCCGAATGCGCTTCGGAGACGGCGTTCACCGTTACGCTGCCGAGCCACAATCCCGCGTGCGTCCTGGCTTCGTTGATGGCCGCGGTTTGCGGCGAGCCGCTTTGTGCCGACGCCGCGCCCGCGGTCGCAAGTTTTTCAGCAGACACGGGGACCCGGTGGCGAGTTCCCGCGCCGTCCGTAATCTCCAGCGTGGTCGCGAAAGGGGTGGACGCAATCGCGCTGCGGCGAAGGCCGAGTCGCAGTTCCTCCCGTTGCCCCCCCGCAACGCTGAAGACGTGAGGCGAAGGCAACGCGGACCAAACATATCCCGCCGTGGGGTTGAATTGCCGCAGCGAAAGCGCCGAACTGGCGGGCGAAGCGCGCAGCGAAATGCTGCGCGATGTTGAGGAGGAGTTGCGCACTGCAAGGCGCAGTTGATCGAGCTCCAGGCCGTATTCCAGTCCATCGCCGATGTCGAGTTCCACGCGCAGCGGCGCGGTGAAATCGGACGCACCCTTTGAGAACACCCAATAAGCCTCGCCGCTTCGCATCAAATCGGCGTTGGCGACCAGCGCCCATTGCCCGGCGGCGGTCAGACGATAAATGCCATGCGGGGCATTCTGCGCCGCGTCAAAGTGCGCTGCGGACGACGCGAAGAAATTCCGAAACGTGGGAGGGTTCGCAGGATCAATGGGAAAACCGCGCAGATTGAATTTATCAGGTGCCCAGTCGGCGTGGCGCGCGGAGGGGCGTCCCGTGAGCGTGAGCGTAAAGGCGGCGTCCGCCTTGATCAGGTAAGCACGGTTGGCATTGACCGCGAAAAGGTTGCCAACAAAGGCTTCGGGGCGCGAGGGGTGAAACCAGGCCAGCCACCCCGCTTTGCTAAAGACTTCTTCCGAAGAGTTCTGAATGAAATCCACGGCCGCGACCCGCTCCGCACGCGTCCACACACTGGCGACAGGCCGATTTGAGAAAATGAGGTCAGCTGCGTTCGCCGCGGGCTCGACCTCGAGATAAATCGAATTCCAGCCAGCCTGGATGTTTAGCGTTTGGGTCACGGTTTGCGCCGCGAGTTGCAGCGCACCTGCGAGTAGCACTCCCAAAGTCAGGAGCTGCGTGGAGCGACGAATTATACGTGAGGAGTCCATATGCGTTTGAGGTTCAACCACCGGGCAACGGCGGCGGCTGTCGCGCCGCGCGATTGGTTGGTTCGGGAATGGAGTCGACGAGAGATTGATTGATTTCGACGCGGGAATTGCGCCGGAGTTCCTCAAGAAACTCAATCTGCTGTCGCTGTTGCCGCGCCTGGGCGAGTTGATAGCGGATTCCATCCTTCACCTCGCTCAGCGGGCGCACCGTGGCCGGGCGCGTTTCGGAAAGCCGCACAATGTAAAACCCACGCGAGGTCAAAATGAGCGGCGCAACTTCGCCGACGGTTTTCAAGCGGAAGGCTGCTTCGACGATTTCCGGTTCCCATCGCGATTCCGAATCGTTCCACTTCAGCCAGCCGGAATCTCCACTCCTGTAACGGGTAGCCTGATCTTCGGAGTGCTGCTGCGCCAGTTGCGAGAATCCTGCGGCGTCGGCCTCGCGCACCCTTTCCCAAACGCCCTTTGCCCTTTGTTGAGTCTCCGCGCGCTTGTCCGGCGTGGCTTTGAGGTTGGCGGCGAGGAAGATCACACCCGCCCGGACCGATGCCGCGGTCGTGTATTTCTGGGCATCGCGTTGGTAGGCCGCTTCGATGTCTGCGTCCGAAACCGGAATGCTCTGTTGCGCGCGCCTGGCCAACTCCTTCTCCTGAAAACGGCTGGCGAGCATGCGTTCGAACGCCGCCAGAATTTCGGGATCGCGGTCATAGCCTCCGGCCTTGGCCTGCGCTACGAGCGTCTCGTGCCGGATCAACTCCTCCAGTGCCGCCTCCCTGGTCATGCGTGAATTGCCACGTAACAACGCGCGCTGGAAAGTTTCCAAGGCGATCGGTGCGCCGTTCACTTTGGCGACGACGGTCGTCGCGTCGGGGCCGGCGAATGCGTCGATGGCGCTGGCCGGCGCGGGCTCGTGCCGTCTGCACGAATTCAGAAACAACGCGCAGCAAAGCAGAGTGGAAACGGGGAGTATTCTCATGACGATTTCCTTTGCTTGAGCCCTGTCTTCTGGACGATCTGGTTGATCTCTTCCAAATGGTCCTTGAGCACGTAACCGTCGACCTTGAGTTGGGAGGCTGCTTCGCGGAACCGGCGGCGGTCGTGCGCCGTGACGATGATGATGCGCGCCTCCGGCCAGTCTGCTTTGATTTGGCGGGCTGCGCTCAAGCCGTCGAGTTTCTTCATCTCGATATCCATCAGCACCCAATCGGGGTGATGGGCCGCGAAGGCACGAATCGCTTCGGCTCCATCGCTACACTCGAATTTTTCGTCGGTGGACGGCAGCACGTCCCTAATGCATCGGCGCATGGCGGCGGAGTCGTCTACAATCAACATCTTCATGCTCAGGGCCGGTCGCTCTTCGGGATGTAATGGGTACTGCGGGTGCCACGCTGAACGAACCGCAGTGATTTGTATATAGAAGGACCCTACCGAGCGGTGTGAAAGCGAACCGTTAGAAGGTGTAGTGGTAAACCACTACGCGGCGCCTGGGCCTTTACAGACGATCTTTGTTTTCGAACGCGAACTTCAGGAGACTGTGGCTGCCACGAAGGTTAAGTTTCTCAGAAATTTTCGCGCGGTGGTTTTCCACGGTGTGAAAGCTGATCTGCAATCTCTCGGCGATTTCCTTGCTGGTCAAATCTTCGGCAACCAGCTTGAGAATGCGCTTTTCGGCCGGGGTTAGGGTTTGCAATTCCGGTCTCGCGTCCAGAAATGTCTGCCTGCGCAGGCTGCGATTGAGCAAAACAGATGACAAAGACGGGCTGATGAATGGTTCGCCGGCGACCACCGCGTGAATGCAGTTCAACAAGTCACTGGCGGCGTTTTCTTTGAGCACATATCCGAGGATACCGGCATTGATGGCCTCGTTGAAAATGCGGTCTTCTTTATACATCGTCAGGATCACAAGCGAGACGGGCAGCCTGGAATCCGAAATCTTTCTTGCGATTTCCAAGCCGTTCATTTGCGGCATATCCAAATCGAGGACTGCTACCTGCGGCTTCAACTCCCGGATGCGCTGCAGGGCGGTCGCGCCGTCGGCTGCCTCGCCTACCAGTTGAATGGATGGATCTTCCTTCAACACGTCGCGCAATCCTTTGCGGAAGATAGGATGATCGTCGGCGATAAAAACCGTGGTGGTCTTTTTCATTTTCGACACGGGATCTCCACGCACAGCCGCGTGCCCTTGCCGGGCGGGCTGTCGATTTTGAGGATGCCACCGAGCAGATGGATGCGCTCGCGCAAATTTGTCAGGCCGAAGGTTGGCTTACCGCCGGCTTGACTCATCACGGCGGAATAATCGAAACCGACGCCATCGTCCTCCAGGATGATGCGTATCCACTGTGAGTCTTTACGCACACTGAGTCGAGCAGTGGCCGCTTGCGCGTGTTTAACGACATTGTTAAGCCACTCCTGCACGACACGGTATATGCTGATCTGGGCGTCTGCCGAGAACATGTCGTCCACGTTATCAATCGAGGTGGTGATTTGCAGGCTGCCCGTTTTTGCGATCAATTCAGCCGCATCCTCGAGTGTTTTGGTGAGGCCGAAACGGTCCAGTTGATAGGGCCGCAGTGCCCGTGCGATGGATCGCACCTCGTCAATCGAGGCGGAAGCGCTTTCAGAAATTTCGTGCAGTTGTGCGCGCACTTTCTCGGGTGTGTTGCCGTCTTTGAGGGCCATGGCAGCGTAATTCTTCACCACCAACAGACTCTGGCCAAGGCTGTCGTGCAATTCGGCCGCGATGCGTTGGCGCTCATTTTCCTGGGACTCGAGCAAGCGTCGCGAAAAGGTTTCCTGGGCTAGGCGCTCGCGTTTCAGGCCCTGCACTCGCCACCGATAAGCGCTCGCGACCGTCAACCCGAGCGCGAGGAAGACACCCGATCGAAACCACGAAGTCTGCCACCACGACGGAAGGACCGTCATGGCCAGCTCCGCGCCCGTTTCGTTCCAGACACCGTCGTTGTTCGACGCCTTTGCTTTGAATGTGTAACTGCCGGGTGGCACGCGCGTGTAATGCGCGATGCGGCTGCCACCTGCTTCCAGCCAGTCGGTATCGAAGCCCTCCAGTTTATATTTGAACCGCACCCTTTCCGGCGCCACAAAACTCAGCCCGGCGTAGTGAATTTCCAACCGTGCGCCCCCTGCCGGAATCATCGGCCCGCTCCCTGCCTCGCGCGCAACGTTCTTTCCATCCGCGACAACTTCTTCAATGACCACCGGCGGCGGTTGTGGATTGAACGGTATGTTCTTCGGGTCCACCACACATGCGCCCTTCACCGTCGCAAACCACAGCCGTCCATCGCGGGTCTTGCACGCGCTCGGCTGCCGCCCGCCGACGCACTCACTGCTGCCCATTCCATCGCTCTTGCCGTAACGCACCGCCGTGATTGATCTGCTGCGCCCGTCGGCAAACGCATTCAGCTCGCTCCGCGCGACGCGAAAGATTCCCTGGTGAGACCCCAGCCACAAACGCCCATCGTCATCCTCCAGTATGCACGTGATCAACCGCGGTAACGGCACGTGCGGCGCAGTGAAGTTAAAAAATTTGCCGTCGCGGAACCGGCTCAGGCCCTTTCCCACCGTTCCAACCCACACCGTGTCCTCGTCATCCACATACAATGACCACACATGGGCCTCGCTCAACCCGTCGGCGCAAGAAAGTTCAGTCCAGCGTCCTTCCGCTCGCCGCAACAATCCGCCGCCGTTTAGCCCAATGTAGAGATGGTCCGCTTTGTCTTCGGCTATCGCGCGCACATCCATCGACGGCAGGTTCTGGCAATCCGCAAGCTTCAAACGGTTCCCCTCCACTCGATAAAGCCCCTGCGGCGTGCCGACGTGCAGCTGGCCTGCGCGATCTTCATAAAGCACGTTGATCTCCGACGAGAGCGCGCGTCCTGCAGGATCTCCGGTAAGCTGCACTAACTCTCCGTCCTGGTGCCGAAACAATCCCGTTTGATAAGTAGCGATCCACATCGCTCCGCGCCGGTCGGCCAACATACCCCACGGTATTGCCATGCCAAAAGGGGATGCGGTCGCAGCCGCAGGAGTGCCCGGCGCAATCCAGTCGATGCCTCCCAAACCGCAAACCCAGATCTTACCGCTATCGTCTTCCGCTATGGAACGAACCACGTCGGACCGCAACCCGGTTCCATGGTCGTAAACCGTCATTGCCCGCGGCCTGAGACGCCGCAAACCGTCACCTCCGCTTCCAATCCAAAGATTTCCTTCCCGGTCTTCAAACAAAGCACGAACCGGCCAATGGATTGTGCTCTCCGTGAGACGCAAAGGGCGAACCCGGCCGTCCGCGCCGAAGCAAAAGACCCCGTCGTCCCAGGTCCCCACCCACAAGTCTCCACGCTGGTCTTCGCACAGCGCAGACACCTTCTTCAATGGCTCGGGCGCGTCGATGACCCGTTCCCAGCGACCCTCACGAAACTTTTGGGCCCGGTGGTTCACCACCCAAATGCCTCCATCTCGCGCGGAAAGATTCCGGTATTCGATCGACGGGCCTTTGCCGATGTTGAGCCTGGCTCTATCACCAGGTCGAAAAGTCGCCCCGTTTGGATTCCAGTTCGTCCCCCTGAAGCTGTGGCCTGCCGGCTCGCCGGCTTGTTTAGGCCACGCGTCGATGTTGATATAGTTTGTGTTCCGTCCCTCCACGAACCGTTTGCCATCAAACCATCTTAACTCCCTCGACAAGTCCGCCCACAGCAGCCCTTTCCCGTCCTCGTGCAACGTGCCGACCTTGCCAGCGATCCCATTTTGCTCGCCAAACTCGGTGAAACGCCCATTGGCCATTCGCGCCAGATGACCGAACTCCGAAATGATCCAAAGCCCTCCTCGCGAATCCAAGTGCAACTGGTGAATGCGGCTGCTTTTGAGTTGCGGCGTATTGGCTGCGTCGAAAACCACGAATCGTATCCCGTCGAACCGCGCTAGCCCGTTGAACGTCGCCAGCCATAGATACCCGTCCGGCGTTTGCACGATCGCGTTGACGGTGTTCTCCGGCAGCCCTTCCTCCACATGCCAGGCATCGGCCAGCCAATTGCCCATGCCTGACCCCTTCAATTCTCCGGCGGCAAGGATCAGCAGAAGAACCGCAAAGCGCGCGCCCTTCCGTAAAAGCAACAGCAATTCGCAAGCGCCCTGGATTCGACTGCGCAAAACACAACGGGGCGTATCACGAAGCCCACCAGCTGCGCAAAAGAGTAGTCGAACCGCAGGGTCCAACAAAAAACGTTGAACGCCCGTTGCCATGTGCCTGCAGAGTGCCTGAACCGTCTCGACCTGCGCGCATCGTATCAGGCTCGCCGCAATTTGGCCAGTACATTCCCGCGCCAGCACTGTCATCCGTAGCGCGGGTTTCTAAGCCGCTGTATCGCGGACTTCCCGTCGGCCGCAACTCATTCTCGGGCGCCGTCTCGCTGCAGTTTGCGACCCGCCCCAACCTGTGCTAAATACAAGCAGGGATTCGGGCGGCAGACGCTTCTTCCGCGGGGTCCTTCACCCCCACCTCCTTGGCGTGGGCTGCCCGGATCCGCGTAATCTTCGGGTGCGAGGTGGGAGAGGGCTTTCCGGTTCAATTCATGCCGATCTTTCACAAGTGCCAGCGTTGCACCGCCTGTTGCCGGTTGGCCCGGCCAGGTCCGCCTCGACGATGCCGAAATCACCCGCCTGGCTGCCTTCCTTGAACTCTCCGAACACGACTTCATCCAGCGCTACACTCGCCTCACCCAGACCGCCGCGGCCTTGCCCTCCAGGACAAGCCCAACGGCGAGTGCATTTTCCTGAACGCCAACAATTGCTCCGTCCAACCGGTGAAGCCGCGCCAATGCTGCGAATTCCCGAATCTTTGGAACTTCCCCGGCTTCGAGCAAGTTTGCCACGCCATCCCCGCGAAGTCACCCCGGAGCAGCGCCAGCAACTCCTGGCCAAACTGAACGCTTAGACCTTCAGGTCAACCCTCAACTTCCCCATTTCCTCCACTTACGCGGCTGGACACGTCTCTGCACTTGCTCCACAATCCAAAAGACATGAAGACACCGATCGCCGTCACCCTGATTATCATGGGCGCATTATTGATCATGACCCCCGCATTGGCCGATTTTTTCTACCAGCGTAACGTCGTGGCCCTCATTGCAAACTCGGGCGCCAACCACGTGACGCTGGCCGGACAGATGAGCGAGCTGTACCGATTTGGCTGCTGGTTGACTGGGACCGGGATGGTCGGCATTGCCGTGCTTTCTTCAATGTTCAACAGGCGACAGATAAATGCGCACCCAACCCTGGCCGCGCAACCCGCCTGACAAGCGCCTTATCGAATTTCGATTTCAGCCTGAGCACTCTCTCACTTTCTCACCTGTGTACGATAAAACCGGTTGCTGACTATTATCCCTCGGCGAAAGTAAAAAACAGCGACTCTCATTAACACCCCGCTTCAACGCCTGTCATTCCAATGAGACGATTTGGCGGCACTTTTGATCACACCCCCGGCCAGCAGTTTATCTGGCCAAGACTTTCTGGCTGCGGTAACTTTACCCTATGGTTGACCTGCCCAGGCCCGAAGTAATTCTGACCCACGAAAGTGACCTGGACGGTCTGGTTTCAGGGGTTTTGTTGCAACGATTGGCCCGCAAAGTTTTCAATGCACACGCACCCCTGGAGGCATACCACTACCACACTTGGAAACAGCGGGAGCCTCGCGAGGCCGCAGCGTGGGTGGCCGACTTGAGCTTTGAGGCGCGCCTGGACAAGCCAAACTGGCTCATTGTCGATCACCACGCCACGGAGACTTCGCCGAGGCGCGCGCATCTGATCCACGACATCAACAAGTCGGCAGGCCTGTTGTGTTACGAGCTTTGCCGCCCCGCAGGCCTCGGGTCTCCTGAACTCGACCGCCTCGTGCGCTTGAATAACGTCGCGGACTTGTTTCTGGAAGATGATCCGGAGTTTGTCCTGGCCAATGACTACGCGAATCTCGTCAAAGTTTACGGGTTTTGGAACCTGCACACGTTGATCAACGGCGAAATCGAACGACTGCTCGACCACCCGCTTCTCGAAGTGATGTCAGTGAAACGGCGCGTGGAAGATCCCCTGGGCCTCGAGTGGAGCCGCAAAAACGTCCAGGAGATCAGTCCCACCGTTGGCTATGTGGATACCGTGCTGGGCAACACGAATCTGATTGTGCACCAACTGCTGGAGAAAGCAGCGACGCCATACCCCGTTCTGGTCACGCTGTTCCGGCGCACCAATGGCATGATGATCGCCAGCCTTCGCAGCCGCGGCGGTGAGGCGCTGACCGTCGCTGAAAAACTGCAGGGCGGCGGACACGCCAACGCGTGCGGCGCGACCTTGCCCAAGTCGATTCGTAATGTTTCGGATGCAATCCAATACCTGCGGCAGGCGCTGAATCCAGCCAAGCCTGGTCGCGACACGCCCCTCAACAGCATGGAAGCGCTGTTTTCCGCGATTGAATCCAAGGGCTAGTTGGTAGGTCCGCGCTCCGTCGCGCCGACCTTACCGATTTTGCAACTTTCCATTTCGGGGGTTTGCCTTTTCAATCGGCGCGATGCTGCCGACATTCCTGAAGCTGGGTGGACCAATGATATGGGTGATCCTGTTCGCCAGCGCCGTGGCGATCACGGTGTTCATCGAACGGGTGCTGCATTACCACCGCGCTCAGATCAATTCCATGGAGTTTCTCAATGGCGTGCGCAACGTGCTCAAGCGCGACAACGTCGTGGAGGCGATCTCGATCTGCGACGCGACCCCCGGGCCGGTCGCGCGCCTCGTCAAAGTGGCCATTCTGAATCGAGAGAAAGGCCGCGAAGGCGTGCGCGAAGCGCTCGAAGAAGCCGGCCTGGTGGAGGTGCCGCCGTTGGAAGAGAAACTGAATTTGCTGGCCACGATTGCGCAGATCGCGCCGTTGCTCGGCCTGCTCGGCACAGCTCTCGGGTTCATTCGCGTGTTCGGCCGGCTGCAGGCACAAGGCACCATGGCCACGGTACAACAACTATCGGGCGGCATTTGGGAGGCGTTGATCTGCACGGCGGCGGGCCTGGCGGTCGCGGTGCCGTGTTACGCGGCCTACAACTATTTAGTCAGCCGTGTGAACGCGATCGTTCTCGACATGGAGAAAGCGGCCACGGAGATCGTGAACATTGTAACTGAGCGGTAAAGCGGCATGCGATTTCCCCGGCACACAAAAGTTTTTCGCGGCCAACTCGACGCCGCGCCCTACGCAGGAGTTTTCTTTTTGCTGGCGATGTTTTTGCTTTTGAGTTCGTCGATTGTTTTCACGCCCGGCGTTCCGATCGATTTGCCGGAAGCAGCGGACGTTCCCGGTGTCACCGGCCCGATGCTGGCGATTGCCGTGGATCACGGCAGCCGCATTTACTTCGACAATCAAGTCACGAACGAGGAGCGGTTGCGGCAGCGGCTGCGCGACGCGGTCGCCAACGAACCGGAAGTGACATTGGTCATCCAGGCCGATGGCGAGGTGGATTGGCGGACGGTGGCGCGATTGATCCTGGTGGCCAGGGAAGCTGGAGTGAAACGAGCTGTTCAAGCTACGCGCCCACCAGTTGTGCCTGTGCCGCGCATCGGTGAAGTGCAATGAACGCTGTTCAAGTCGAACATTCAGGTTGGTCGCGGCAAAAATGGACCTACGTCATCACAGCCGCGCTCCTGGTCCAGGCGGTCGTCATAGCGTTAGTGGGCCGGCGGGAAACGGCGTCCCCAGCACCGGCAGCGTTCGGTTTGGCGATCCGCATGGCGCCCGTCGCAGGTTCTCCGGGAGACCTGACTGATCCGGCTGCGTTCGCGCTTCCGAATTGGCGTGGATTTTCCCGCGAAGGCTGGCTGGCGTTTGATCGTCCGGAGTTCAAGCCGGTGGATTGGACCGAGCCGCCGGAGTGGCTTCGACTGGACGCCGCGGACCTCGGCAACAGCCTGCACGATTTTATTTTGTCAAACACGATTCCGCCGCTGCTTATCGCGAACAAACCCTTGCCGGCATTTCCTGCGCAGGAGAGCCTGGCGGGTAGCGCGCCCGTGCGCGCCAATTCTGACATTGTGATCGAGGGAGAGTTGGCGGGTTGGAACATCGTCAGTGCGATCAGTTTGCCGTCGTGGCGAAATAGCGATCTCCTCACCAACAGCGTCGTCCACGCGATCGTGGATCGCGGAGGCCGAACCTTGGCGGCGACTTTACTCGCGGGAAGCGGTTCGGCGGCTGCGGATGCCCTGGCGGTGCGGACCACGCAGGCGGCGCGCTTTCGCCCGGAAAATCGACAAAAGAGCGGCGCAGAATTCACGAGCGGCACTTTGGTCTTTCGATGGCACACGCTGCCGCCCACCAACGCCCCCGGCGCGATCCCGCTGGGGGGGCCGTAGTTATGGCTCCCGACGCGGTGCTGGCGGGTTACGTGGTGGTTTTTCTTGCGGCTGTTTCAGCCGTGGCTCTATATTATCAGCAGCGTCAGAAGCGTTTTGGGCCGACACCCAGCGAGGACCAGATTTTTCGGTGTGAGAAATGCGGGTTCGTTTACACCGACGACGCTGACGTGGATCGCTCCAGATGTCCGCATTGCGGCACGCTGAACGAAGCGATAAAATTCTGAAGTGGAACCGGGTTGGGCGGAGTCATTCCTCTCAATCCATTTTAGTTTGTATCCCGCCCGAGAGCGGGGCTGAGTCGAAAAGAGCTATTATGGGAATGTGGATCGGCCGAAACCGAAAAGCCCGTGTCACTTACGGGTTTGATGAGATCGCCCTCGTGCCGGGCGAAGTGACAATCAACCCGATGGAGGTCGATACGAGCTTCAACATCCCGCGCAAGGATGGAAGCGCGATCACGCTCAAAATTCCGATCATCGCCAGCGCGATGGACGGCGTGACCGACGTGCGATTTTGCGTCGAGATGGGGAAACTGGGCGGTTTGGGCGTGATCAATCTCGAAGGCGTTCAAACCCGTTACGAGAACCCGTCTGAGGTGCTCGACATGGTCGTGAAAGCGAACAAGGACGAGGTGACCTCGTTGATCCAGAAGCTTTACACAGAACCGATCAAGGAGGACCTGATCGGGCGGCGCATTAAGGAGTTGAAGCAAGTGGGCGTGCTCGCGGCGGTCAGTTCCATTCCACAGAAGGCGGAGCGATTTGGCGCTCTGGCGCAGGAAGCGGGCGCGGATATTTTCGTGATCCAGTCCACCGTCTCGACGGTTCGGCATATTTCGACGCAGTATAAGTCTCTCGAACTCGCGGCGTTCATCAAACAAATGCGTATCCCCGTAATTATTGGGAATGCGGTGACCTACAACGTGACTCTTGAGTTGATGGAGTGTGGAGTGGCGGGCGTGCTCATCGGCGTTGGTCCGGGCGCGGCGTGCACGAGTCGCGGTGTTCTGGGGCTGGGAGTTCCGCAGGTAACTGCGACGGTCGATTGCGCGGCGGCGCGGGACTATTACTTCAAGCAGAACGGCAAGTACATCCCGATTATCACCGACGGCGGCATGAGCAAGGGCGGTGATGTTTGCAAAGCATTGGCCTGCGGATCGGACGCGGTCATGGTCGGCAGTGCGTTCGCGCGCGCGGAGGAAGCACCGGGGCGCGGAAACCACTGGGGCATGGCCACGCCTCACGCCAACCTGCCGCGTGGCACTCGAATCAAAGTGGGCATTACCGGGTCGCTCCGGCAAATCCTTTTCGGTCCCGCGACGGTCGACGACGGTTCGCAAAATCTCGTGGGCGCCATTACCACCTGCATGGGCAACGTGGGCGCGGCGAACATTCGCGAGTTTCAGGAAACCGAAATCATCATCGCCCCGAGCATCAAGACGGAAGGCAAGCTCTTCCAGACCGTGCAGAGTGTCGGCATGGGAACGCGGTAATCGTCCCCTAAATTTCGATTTCGGTCTCGGCGCGGAAGCCTCAGCGAAAAAGTAGCATCTTTGCGCATTTGCGCCCGGAGAATTTGTTGCGAGAGTGAGTGTGGAGGTTATTTATGCCAAATCGAACTCTCAAAGGAAAACGGGTCGCGATTCTTGTCGCCGACGGTTTTGAACAAATCGAACTCACCGAACCACGAAAGGCTCTGGATGAAGCAGGCGCGAAGAGCGAAATTGTTTCGCCCGCCAAAGGGCAAGTGAAAGGGTGGAAGGAAACGGAGTGGGGCGATCGGTTCAAGGTCGATGTGCCGCTGGACCGCGCTGAAGCGGAGCAATATGACGCGTTGCTTCTGCCCGGAGGAGTGATGAATCCCGACAAGCTGCGCATGGAGCCGAAAGCGATAAAGTTTGTGAAGGACTTTTTCAAGCAGGGCAAACCGGTGGCGGCGATTTGCCATGGGCCGGTGATATTGGTGGATGCGAGTGTTTTGAAGGGGCGCACCTTGACTTCATACCCGGCGATCAAAGCGGATCTCGCGAACGCCGGCGCGATCTGGGTTGATCAGGAGGTATTCGTTGACAACGGTCTCGTGACCAGTCGCAAGCCGGACGACCTTCCGGCCTTCAATCGTAAGATGATTGAAGAGTTCGAGGAAGGAATACACCAGTTCCAGGTTGCGGGAGAAGAACTCGACGTGGGTTCGCCTGCTTCGGTTCGCTAAACGCGATAGCGCGTGCGCGCGGCGCGATGCGCGAGCGTGCGTGCGACATCCAGGACATCAGCGGCCGGCACGTTGCGGATGCGCGGCCCGCCGCCGGTGTGGGTTTGGCCTGCGGAGTCAACGATCAACGTGCACACTTTGTGACGGCGGTCGAACGGGGTCTGCCGGACGACGACGGACTGGACGTTGCGGATAGGCACGATGTGGGTCGCGCGACTGAGCCAGCCCGAGCGCATGCGAAAGAAACGGTCTCCCAGCCAGTAACCCAGGTGACGATAGCTCATGACGTTGAGAGCGTAGATCGCCGGAATGAACAACAACGGCCAGAGGCCGTGCCAACTGCGTTGAATCGCGCATGAAAGCGCCGCGAGCAAGAGGCAGACAGCTGTTCCTTTTTTGGTGCCGCGCACAATGGCTCGCCGCGAAACCCGTTGCCATGGGTCCCTGGCTTCGTCGAGGTCCGGAAAAAAAATCGGCAGCAACAATTCAACGTCGCGTCGCGGCACGACTGGCAGGAGGACGTCGCGACCGCTCTGTTCGTCCTTGTTCTGGCCGGGCAAGCCGGCACCGGCCGTGTCCGCGCGAAGCGTGGCCAGCCGAAACAGACGGCGCAGCCAGGATTCCTCGATTTTTAATAGTTGGATGCGCTTTCGCGGCAAGCTGCTGGAGCGACGCGTAAACAGGCCGTGTGAACGGTAGATGTCTTCGCCGCTGCGCGAGAGAGTAAATCCGTAGAAGACGACGATTGAGCCAATGACTGAAAACAGCATGCCGATGCCGATCAGGGTGACTGCAGCGATTACGACAAGGCTCCAGTGCAAACCCCCGCCATGGCTGTGCCATTCGACGGCGCGTTGTGTGAACCACTCGACCCAGCGTTGGTAGGTTTCCTGGGGAACAACGTCGTCGACGAATTGCCAAAGAACGACCACCACAGCCAGGGCGGATGCGGTGCGGTTCGAAGTGATGCCGGCGAGGACAAGGTCACGAAGGGAGAGTTTACGAATAACCTCGCGGTCAGGGGTTCGCGCTGGCGCATCGGCCGGTTGAGCCGTGGGCATGTCAAACACGGCGGCGCGCAGGCGCTCGGCTTCGCCGCGAGCCAGAACCGATAAAGATGCTTCGGGCCCACGCCCGCCTGCGGTTTCGACGAACACGTCGGCCATGCGAAACATGCGGTGAAGAACCCCTTGCTCGATACGAATATCCTGAACGCGACCGAGCGGGATGTTGCGTTCGGTCCGCCCGAGCAAACCGTGGCGCGTGATCAACTCCCCGTTTTCGATGCGGTACGTGAAGGTGAAATAGCGGATGACGGCCCATGCGACCGGCAAGCCAAGAAAGATCGCTGCGACCCAAATGTAAGTGTCCGGTCCTCTTCTGCGCCCGAAGATGTACACCACAATGAGCGGGATGATAATATTCCGCACTGCATTCCAGAACGCGAAGACGAGCGTCAGCGGGTGCAGTCTTCCTGCAAGTTGTGGACCCGCGTCAGGAGAGATGACCGGCGGCGAAGGCGGTTGCACCGGTGGGACCAGAGGCGGTGGCGGCGGAGGCGGCTCAAAAGAATCAGACTCCATCATCGCCTCCGATGGCCACGAGTTCATCGCGCAGTCGAGCCGCTTCACGAGCATCCAAACCCGGCACGACGATGCTGGCGTGTTGTGTGCCCGCGGTGTGCAACAACAACGACGCGAGCCCGAAGGAGCGCTCGATGGGGCCACTGTGCAAATCCACATGTTGCAAGCGGGACAATGGGAGAAGCTGATGGATGCGAAACCAGATGCCGCGTTTTGTTTCGAGCACTTTGCCGTCGATGCGGTAACCCCAGGATTTGTAGGAGCGCGCGGGATACCAAAAAAGCAACACGACCCGAAGCAGCAGGAGCAAATGCCAACC
>Ga0075428_100001525_pt1 | contig 24773 bp, 23 predicted proteins | sample RhiMetdeltSRZDD2_FD_75291 | JGI IMG/M metagenome (GOLD analysis project Ga0075428, IMG submission 75291) | Populus rhizosphere microbial communities from Tennessee, USA - Rhizosphere MetaG P. deltoides SRZDD2 | ecosystem: Host-associated > Plants > Roots > Rhizosphere > Soil | place: USA... | reverse complement strand
TTCATAGAGTTAGCATATCCAACTTTGTACGAGTGATATTGATGTTCCTTAAGTTTATTTAAGGATCTTAGAGCGAGATTACAGATGACCTCTTCTTCTTCCGATGCTATCTTCTTTCCTAATCCATTATGTGCATCAACGACCATGATGCTAGAGTATCCCACTTCAGTTGCATATCGTTCGATTCTTTCTCGAATTGAATACGGTAGATCCTCCATACCTCCATCTTTTGAAACGATCAAGATCAGAATGGTCTTAAAATTAATGCAGGTTAAAGTAAAATCATTTGATTTTGTTTGTAAAGGCAAGGAACACTTCTTGCCAGTATTTTTAAGAACGGAATTTTTTAGCGATTCAAGATATTTGTTGACTTCCTCGTGTGTAGGTAGATTTTTAGAATGGTCAGAAACACTGTGTAGAACTATTGCGTTGTTTTCAAAGAATTTAAACATCTTGTGCGGTAAATCACTTCCTCCTATCGGATTAAATGGCCCCGGATGTATATCAGGCAAAACAACAAATATGCTTTTATCTTGATCCCTCTCAAATTTAATCATCATAGTTTTTATTTTATCTGTTTTGGATCTCGAGTCGAATATATCTTCCATTTTCTCTTGCTTATTTTCTGTCCACGCCGATAGAAACGCTTGTAGAATTCTGAATGTGCTTTTTAAATGGGGATATCCAGCTCTATCAGCTAATATAGACCATACAACTCCAACAATATAGATAATTGAACCTAGGACAAGTACTCCAAGATAATCCTGCGGAATTGATGTGGTGGAATAGGGTAACAAGTTAGAAAAAAGTATCACAGGCATTACAAATGAAATTAATATAGATTTAAGCATTCTTGCTCCAAAGACGGATGTAAAAATACCGTAACGAAGTCCGCCCGCTATGAATAATCCTCCAAGACAGTAACTAAGAATGCTTGAATTTTTGTTAAAGATAACATTTGCCAATAATCCGAGCAAAATAGTTACTAACCAAAAAGAGTTTGAGAAGGCTGCAACATGAATCACTTTTGAAATCTTGTTTGTTGGAGTACCTCTAAGTAAGAATAAATCCAGAAAAAATCCCGTACAGATGATGACAACACTTAATATTAAATGAAGGAACAGTTCTGTTACAGAATACGATTCATGATTAATGCCCACGATCGCCAACGAGGAAATTATCGCAATAATTGCCGAAGTCTTATACGAAGAAGGGTTTAAAAGTGTAAAATACCACCTTCTATGGATATCAGTTACACTATCTTCACTTATCAATTAATTTACTGTTGAAATTCTATACTGGAAAAACGATTCTAATGATAATTGATATTCCGATAAGAGCACCGGTAACACCTAGTATAACTTCTGGTTTTACTTTTACACCTCGGGTTTCATCTTCAAAAAACCTCAATAAACCTGCGCTTGATGCAGGCAACGGTGCATTTTTCTTCTTTCCTTCACCCAATGTGAAAGTTCTTGATAAATCATCTCTTAAATACATTCCGTTTTATTTCACATTTTGATTAGATAGTCTTAATATTTCATTAACAAAATTACTTTTTTCTAAGATTTTAATATAATATTCAATGACTCTCAATCTTTGTTCCTCTTCGATTAAATTAGTGTCTGTGCCTATTTTACCAATAAGTTCTGCCAACCTATTTCCAATTTTTACATTGATGCTATCCTTATAGTTTAGCTGTTCTGAACTGCTAAGATCTTTCGCCGGTTCTTGTGTTTCGGTACTAGTTTTGTTCCCACAGATAATACATTTAGTTTCGTTATTTTTTCTGACTTGTATTCCGCTGCATTTCTCGCATGGTTCAGATAGTAGCGTTCCTCCCTTAAGTAGGGATTCCGCAGCATCTTTCAAATTTTCTTTATACTTATTATCAGATACTGACATCTTCGGCATTTAACCTATCATTAATGTAAATTAAAGTCTTCTCAGCCAGCTCAAATTATTCAGAATTCAATCGTTGATTTAACGGTATCAATAAATTTCAATTTTTTCAATCAAACATGTAATAGTTGATACTTAATCTGCACCGGGCAAGGCTTAATAATGAGAATACTTCATTTGAGATTAATTATAATATGGCGGTGATATGCAAAAAATGCGGACTACCAAACGACCTATGTGCATGTGGCGAGCTGGATAAAGAAGACACTAGAATTGTAATAAGACTTGAAACAAGAAGATTTTCAAAAACTACTACCATGATAGAAGGCATTGATCCAAAGTTGAGTGATATACAACACATTGTTAAAGAATTGAAAAGCAAATTAGCGTGTGGTGGAACTGCAAAAGCTGGTTTCATAATGTTGCAGGGAGATCACAGGGACGACGTAAAGTCTTATCTAGTGAAATTTGGTTTCACTGAATCTGCAATAGAAGTACAATAGTAACATAAAGTTTGAATTAAAAGATTTCAAGTTTTAATAATGATGTTATTTGATTCTATAACTAATTGAAAAAATAAAGACAAAAAATAATAATTTGTGTGTCGACTTACATTGATTTACCAATGATGTTTTTCATCAGGAATCAGACCTATCTGACCTGATTCGAAATATTTGTCCAGTTCTCTTATCCAACTTTCCTTTGCAGAACCTCCACCCAAGCCTTTTCTTCTCAAATAGAAAGCAATTACTGCTAGCAAGAACACCGCAAACATTATTGTTCCAAATATGTAGACCATTACATCATAGAACAAGGGATCGTACGATGGACCGATTTGACCGATCAGACTGTGTAGTGTATTTCCAATCATTGTAAAGAGTCCTTCAATTCCGCTCATTATCTATTAGCACATTAATGCTATGATATATACATTTTGGTGAGATGATGCAAACAAGCCTAAAATCGAATATAGATTCACAATTAATACGAAAATCGAAAAAGTTATTCAAAGAACAGATAATTGCATTGAAGAGATGCATCTTGAGAGTGTAACACATATAGAAAATTTATGAAGCTTTTTCACTAGCAAGATTAATGAATATAAAATAAAAAAATAGTAGTAAAGTAACGCTATGCGCTTACGGATTTTTTACTTCTACTCATCACCATAAATGCAGCAGCTACGGCGCCAAATATTGCGACAATTGCAACAGTGTAGAGCGCAGCGTCACCGATGTTCTTGCCAAAGAAGGCAGTTCCAGAACCATATGCACCAGCTTGTTGAGCATTGGATACCTTTTCCTTAGCTAAACGAAGTTGTTCTTCAACACCAAGTGCTCCTCCGGTATCTTGGCCCGAGTATTGTGCATTTGCGGTTTGATAGAAGGTTATCGCTAAAGGTCCCATTGCAATCAGTATGGATGCTATTGTAACGACGGTAAGTGAGTTCATACTAAATTTGTAATTTTAAATCCAATTATATAACTTTATTGGTGTTAAAAAAATTTTAACTGAAAATTTCGATATCCTTGTATGGGGAATTTAGGAATTTCTAGTCACTCGTCTTATAAGTAACATTTAAGATGCTCATTATTGATTCGTACTTTAATGGCTCGAATTCATGCACATACACATGGAAAATCGCACTCAACACGACCCATCTCTTTCAATGCTCCTTCTTGGATTAATCAGAAATCGGAATTACCTGCGATTATAGTTCAACTTTCAAAGGATGGGCTTAGTCCAAGTGAGATTGGAATTAAGATGAGGGATCATTATGGAGTTCCATTAATAAAGCCAATATTAGGTAAGGGGATAAACCAGCTTCTTGAAGAAAATAATTCCACTCCAGAAATGCCCGAAGATCTTAACCAACTTGTTCAAAAGGCGTTAGATCTTCAGAAACATCTAAAGGTGCATAATACTGACAAGAGGAATATCCGTTCTCTAGAGTTGATAGAAGCTAAAATCCATAGACTTTCAAGATACTATAAAAGGAAAGGAAAAATTTCGCAAGATTGGAAATATGCGGCTGTTATTGCTAGACTTGAATAATGAATTAAATGGGTTACAACGAATTTAATGAAAATATAAATTCTACAAGTGAAAAAGTAAGAAATCTAATTGACGAAAAAAAGGATATCCTAATAGTATCTAGTTCTTCATGTGATGGAATTATTTCGGCCAGTGTATTGATTAGATCAATTTGGAAATCTGGCGGAAAAGCAAGCGCACGTTTGGTGAATAATTTTACTAAAGAAAGTATTGATCAATTGAAGAATGAGGATCATGAATTTTATTTTTTTACCGATATTGGTACTGGTTTCACCGAACTCTTCAATAAGCTTTTTTCGAAAAACTGGGTCACAATTGATCACAAGAAACTTTCCTTTGCCGAAATGGCCACGGATGATAATAGCGCCATACTAAATCCCTGGAAATATGATATTGACGGAAGGAAAGAAATTTCGTCGGGTGGAATCTCTTATCTTGTAGCGAAAAATTTGGATAAAAAATTTGCAGAACTATCTTCTCTTGCAATTGTTTCAGCGCTGGGAGATTCCCAAGATGTAGGTGACAAAAGATCGCTTATTGGTCTTAATAATGAGATACTTGATATTTCGAAAAAAAGTGGAGTAATTCGAACAGATATAGATCTTTTGTTGTCTTTTAATGAATCCCTTCCTATTCATGAATCCATTGCTAACACTTTTGTTCCCTATTTACGTGGACTAACCTGTAACGGAAGCAAGTGTCTTGAAGTCCTAAAGAAAACCAATATTCCCTTGAAAAAAAATGGAAGGTGGAGAACAATAGCCGATACTACCCAAGAAGAAAAGTTTCTGATAATTGAAACCATTAAGGACTACCTTAATTCTCAAATTAACGGTAATTTTGAAAAAATAGAGAGCATGTTAATAGGGTTTAACTACTTTCTTCCAACTGAGGAATATGGAAGCCACGTGTATGAGGCTCGCAGATTTTCAGAGTTATTGAGTTCCTGTGCCCTTAGTAAAAAAACAGGATTGGGTATGAGTATTTGCCTTGGTGAACGATCAGGTGCTCTTCAAGAGGCGGCGACTGATGAGCAGGAATTTAAGAATGGTTCCCATAAACTTGTATCAAAAATCCTAAAAGAAAAATGGAGATTTTCTGATAAAGGTTCGCATGTAATTATTAATGCCGATGGCATCATTGAACCTGATTACGTAGGTTACCTTTCTCGTTTATTGACTTCACATTACCAGATCAATAACAACAAAGTAATCATAATGAAAATGGCAATCGATGAAGACTATTCCAAATATTTACTTGGTTCTTTGCATGAAAGTATTGATGTAGAACAAATGACCAAGGAGTTATCAGATAAAATTGACGGAATTACGATCACATTTAGTAATAAGGATGGACAGATGATCATAAATCCACTCCAAGAGGATTCACTGATGTCTATTATTTTGAAGCAATTTAAGATTTCACTATGAGAGAAGGATTTAATATCAAGTCGAGTATGAAAATACTCTTTGATAGTAAGAAGGAACTTGATACTATGATCAATGCGCTCACCCCAGATAATGTTCGCATCCCTGAAGGATTAAAAATTGATATTAAATCAAAAAATAACTATCTTCTCATTGATGTTTTTTGCAAAAATGGTTCAGGAACGTTCCTTAATACTATAGATGAGATCCTAGAGCATATATCACTATCAAGGACATTGACAGCCAATGATTGATCCCAAAATTCTGAAGGATAATCCTAATCTCTTACAAGACATGCTAAGGAATAGAAAAGTTGACTTCCCTTTTTCTGAATTACTGGACCTGGATAGAAAAAGGCGTGAACTAATTATAGAAACTCAGAATTTCAGACACCAGAAAAACACACTATCACAAAGTATCGCGAATAAGAAGAAAAATCAAGAAAGTGTTGATAGAGAGCTTGATGAAATGAAAAAAGTTGGCGAGCAAATGGCCAGTTTGGAAAACAAGAGGGATGCCGTAGAAAAGAGATATTCAGATTTAATTTATTCTATTCCCAATTTATTACAGGAGTCAGTGCCAATTGGTGATAGTGAGAAAGATAATATCGTTATCAGAACATATAACGATTTCATAAAACCCAAAGTTAAAAGCGACCACGTTGATTTGGCAAATTCCCTAGGATTGATTGACTTGGAAAGAGCTGCGAAGATATCTGGAGCCAGATTTTATTTCCTGAAAAATGAGCTTGTTCTGATGAATCAAGCTTTGACAAACTATGCTCTGGACTTTCTTGTTGAAAACGGGTATCAATTGATTCAGCCTCCGTATATGCTGAAGAACGATGCAATTAAAGGCTCCATCATCATGGATGATTTTGAAGACGTAATCTACAAAATTGAAAATGAAGACCTGTACATGATTGGGACATCAGAACACGCAATGGCTTCAATGCATATGGATGAGATATTGGATTCAAAAAACCTTCCTCTTAGATACGGCAGTATCAGTCCATGTTTCAGAAAGGAAGCAGGAGCTCATGGAAAAGACATGAAGGGGATTTTTAGAGTCCATCAATTTGAAAAGGTAGAACAATTTGTGGTAACAAACTCTCCAAACTCTTCCGCTGAACACGAAAGAATGTTGAGTATAACAGAAAGGTTTTACCAAAATTTGGATATACCGTTCAGGATTGTATTGTTAAATAGCGCAGATACAGGGAAAGTATCCTCAAAAACTTATGATATCGAGGCATGGATGCCCGGGCAAGACAAGTATAGAGAAATTGCTTCTTGTTCTAATTGTATCGATTTCCAAGCGAGAAGATTAAGGATACGCCATAGAGGAAAAGTCAACGAAGAGACACAGCTTGTGCATACACTAAACAGTACCCTTGTCGCCACTGAGCGAACAATGGTAGCAATTCTTGAGAATTATCAAACAACTAATCAGAATGTAATAGTTCCAACTGTACTGCGAAAATACATGGGTGGCATGAAAGAAATAAAAGTAAAATGAATTATTTTTGAGTCTTTATTAATTATTAGTAAACTTCACTTAATGTAAGTTCCACCTGCAGAGGTAAAAACATCTAGACTCATATCGCAATTAAATTTTTAAATTTAATCTAGAATTGTTTCTTGTTTGTTAAAAAAAATCTTACCACTTTTTTATCAAATCAGTTTATAGCAATGCAAAAGTAACACAAGATTTAAAAAAGGGAATAAAGCAATTGATGAAAAACCGGTTGAGTGATGAACAAGAAACAACCAAGCCCACCGACCAGTTGCATGTGTAGACTGGTACAACTGGTGGGTTGTTTTACACAAGTAGTTGCGAAGAAAGTTATAGGAATCTGCTAACGATTCTAAAAAAATTTAATACAATAATAACCTACAAACGTTAATGGACATTCAATTTCGCACCAGTTTTAATTAATTCCACTTGAAATCCGAAGTATCTGGAAAGAACCTATCAATGGGCACAAATTCGCGTCCGAAGATTTCACCTTGCGGAAACTCCTTTGTGGCGACGACAACATAAACATCTTCATTCTGGACCAATTTGTGAAGGGTCCTTAAAGATTTACCTTTCAATTCTCCTTGGAGATCGTCAGAAGTTACACCCCCCACAGCAACTGTACCTTCAACTTCATGTTTTTTTGATAGCAGAATATTTGCCTCTTTAAACCTGTCTTTAACTTTGACTTCCTTTGATTCTTGTAATAAATCCAAAAGCATAGTTGGATTTTTATTTTTGGCGATGTCACCACTATTGTATAGATATATGCCGGTTATGTTGTGAATATTATTCACATTAATGTTGTACACGAGTTGCTTAAAGTCCTCTCTGAATTTCACGCCAACAAACCCATGAGGATCATTTGTAGATGGCGTTTGTTCATGCGATTCAAGAATGCTCCAGTACCTGTCTACTGGTACTGCATTTACTGTTGCGTTAGAATAGATCGTGCCAAACAACATGCACAAGATACAAATCACAGAAATGAAAATTAAAATTATATTCATTATTAGTCTCCTTCAAATATTATCCAATTTAATTTTTTATCTAGTTCAGTAACATGGCTAGATTGTTAAAACCGTCAAACGTCTCATATAACCTAAAAACCTATTTTTTCCATTTTCCATGGTATGAGGACGTTCCGAAAGTCCAATTTCCTTTGTATAGGTGTTGTCAAGTAGTGGTGGAAATTTGTATTATTTTATTTCACAGTCACCAAAGTCACGATCGCCGTCAAGCGGACTGAAGGTTCCAATTCTGTCGGTTCCCGGCCCACATCTAAAGTAATCTGCTCCAGGTCCGCCTCTGAGTGTATCATTACCAGGTCCACCATACAGGCGATCGTCACCTTGTCCTCCATCTAAAATGTCGTTGGCCAATCCACCATACAATACATCATTTTCTGTTCCTCCAAAAATTTTATCCCGTCCATCATCCCCATGCAATTCATCATTTCCCTGTCCTCCATCTAAAGTATCAAAGTCGTCACCACCAGTTAAATAGTCATTACCCGCAGAACCATTCAAAAGATCGTCGCCTTGCTGACCTTCAATTTCATCGTTCCCATCCAATCCGTCAATAGTATCTTGTCCGTTGCGGCCGCGAATATCATCATCGGTTATTGTTCCCCTAATATTGTCCGGGCCTGAGGCGCCATTAATATCAACTGCTCGGGAAACTAAAGCTGGTCTAGATAGAAAAAATAGACTGCATACAATGATTACGAATCCAATTTGGTAAAACAAATCAGAACTTCCTTTACTTGATATTACCACAGTTTTCCAATCATTTTTGAATTCAATACTTATTAAACATGATTATGAAAGTTGGGATAAATTGTTAGTGGTATTGGAAGCGAGAGTCAGTTCTATTTATATTATACTGGCATATCTCAATCAGTGGATTTAATGAAACTGAATACAACTTGGACTGCATGTTTTTTAGTCTTAAGTTTGTCTCTTGTGTTAGTAACAGCACAAGGAATTTCAAATAACTACTTTAAATTGTGGGCCGAAGGATCGCAATATTCAAAAGGATAAACTATTTCAAGAGTATAGTAAAAAGGAAATCATAAACGGATTTGCTCAGAAACCAATTAGTCTTGACAATTTAGTCCAAGAAGTAAGTAATCAATAACATAGGTACGAACTGGAAAAAATACCTGCCTCCTAATTACCGGAATCATATACTGCCATCTACCACTTATCGGTGTTTTAGGTTTTAAATTCAATAGTTGCTCATAGTGAATTATGGGTCGAACAATTCCTTCGTATAGAATTGCCACAGAAATTGAAAGAAGTAAATGGAATTTATTTGGGCAAAAATTGACGCTTTAGCACCTAAGTTTTTTGAAAATAATGTGAGGTTGGCATTGTGGATATTGATGAGGACGAAATGAGGCCCATGACGGAACAGGAGATACAGTAAGCACAGATAAAAGAAGGATAAGTGACACTATAACACGAAGACGTAGGTATTAATGTTAAAATATTAAACTTTATAAGTAGTGCTACCGGCAATATTTTCTATGTTAAATCAGAAAAATTTGAGCCTAATCTTAGTAAGTGCAACGTTATTTTCACTGATGTTTGTAGCCGCGGTAAACTCTAATTTTACCTTTGCGCAGAATGAGAAATTCAAAGCAAAACTAAAAGGAGAAAGTGAGGTTCCTCCAGTAAATTCATCTGCAACAGGGAAAGCCAAATTCAAAGTCAAGGATGGCGTCATTACAATTAACGTTAACGTAACAGGATTAAAAGACATAACTGCTGCCCAGATTTATGCCGGGGCTAAGGGACAAAATGGAGAACCTGTAGTGGATCTATTAAAGGCTGGCAAGCAGAACAATGCAGGCGAGAGAATCATTGTTAAGGGGGAAATTACTGCTTCGGATCTTCAAGGTCCTATGTCTGGAAAGACACTCCAAGACTTCCAAACAGCAATGGGTAATGAGGAGACATACGTCAATATACAGACAAGCGATAATCCCGACGGAGAGATAAGAGGACAAATTAAAGTAAGCGGTGGTAACGCGACAGAAACAGGATCTATGAATGAAAATGCCACTGCTGACGTTGAGGATCCCACTGCTGACGTTGAGGATGAGTAGTTAAGTTTCATCTAACTCAAGAAACCTATTTTTTTCATTTTTTTCAATTGCTTGTAATGTTCAAACAAGATAGACATAAGAATCGGATGCATAAGGCAGGCTTGCAAGCCATTAGTCCAGCAGTGTTATGCAATCGCGAATAAGAAAACATTTCATCAAAAGATCTTTCTATTCTTCCTGTCCAATGCATATCAGAAGTATGACTCTATCGTCTAATCCTGAACATATCTGCATAACTAAGGTCACGGCCTTTGTTGGACAGATCATACAATTTGTTTGATGCGATTGCTTGTTCCAACCATAACAGTGAAAACATATAACCGAATCGCTAGCTGTTTTTATTTTTATTTTCTGTAACCATGGGATTACTTGTATCCAATTATATTATTATTTTTAACAATATAATTAAGAGAATTTTTGTTGGTAGTTCCATCATGGGTGGTCTCATTATTAGATGCATTGGCAGGAGATTCATGAACTATACCATTCTTTGAATTAGATATCTCGTTATCGTGGATTTGGTTGGAAAGATTCTTGGTAATGATACCATTAGTGGTATTAATGATATTATTGTCATATATCTGATTGTTAGAAGTGTCTGAAAGATATACACCTGTCTTGCAATTTGAAATAGTGTTGTTGTAGACTTTATTAAAGTTAGATTCATTATTAAATGAAACACATCGAACATTATCGTAGACGTGATTATTTCTTGCAGTAGAATTTGTAGTATTAATGCTAAATGCTATGCCGCGTCCTGAACCTGAATTACTATAAACTTCGTTTCCTTCTACTAAGAGGTTATAACAGTGTCTAGAACATATAATGCCAGAGGCATTATTATTATATACTACATTCCCTTTAATGAGGAGGTCATGGCTATTTGTATGTGGACCAATCCCATACAAATAATTGTCATGGAATTTATTGCCTTCAATTACCATATACCCCACCCCATTGGAATAATATCCTTTTAGGAGATGGTGAATATCATTATCTTTTATGACAGAACCTTCCTCACCATAATAACTTAATCCCGAACAACTGTTACATGCATAACCAAGATATGCTAATTCAGAATTCGTTATATTAGTTGTTCCATCTCCTTTGTTGGAGACTCTTATAAAAGGTCTTGCTTCTGCGGTATCATATAGTGTTGTTGTATCCTGTTCTCCTGCCATTTTACCTAATTTGAACTTGATCACATCATTCTTTTCAGGATTCCAAGAAGTTATCTTTACAGAATCGATCCTTAAAGATCCAATTACATGAATTCCATTTGGGTTATTCTGATTGCTTTTGCTTATTGTAATTGCACCGATACTATTCGTTTTATTAGGTACAGCATTATTAGTCGAAATCTCATCTTGTTCCTCATCAGAATCAATATTACTTGCATTAATTGACGTACCACTTGCTGTAGAATCCGATGTTGATTTCGATTTTAATTGGTGTTCTGGTATTGGTACTATTTTTAACCAACTAGTATCGGATGAATCTATAATGAGTGTTGCTCCCTTCTTAATTTCAATTCCTGCATTAAGTACCCATATTTTGTTAGCGTCCATGTTATTGTCTACGCCATGATTAGTAGAGTCTTTTTTAATAGAACCGGATGTTTCTCTACCTAGTATACTTGTGTCATTAAGTTCTCGAGCAATATCAGAAATATGAGCAGAATTACAAAAAACTTGTATTAATTTGGTTTCTGGCATATATTTGATACATGAACTCGTGCCAGCCTGCTTCTGCTTCTTCAATTGGTAGAGATTTTCAATATCAATAAGTTCATTATCTTCCACAATCTTTCTAAGATAACGTTCATGATTAGTAAAAGTAGAATTAGGATTAGTAAGTGACGCAGCATCACTTGTCTTGTTGGTATACTTCATTGGATCAAAATCTATGCCATTAGTTGACTGAGAAATTTCGTTATCGTAAATCTTGTTACTCGGATTGTATAGGCGTATCCCGTTCTTGGTGTTGGAAATTTTATTATCGTAAATTGAATTATTGCCCGTAGTCGAAAGAAAAACACCGGTCCTGCAATTAGAAACAGTATTATTGAATATGGTATTGTGGTTTGATCCTCTATTGAATGAAATACATCTTGGTTGATCATGAACATAATTATTCTTCGCTACTGAATTCGTGGAATTGATACTAAAGGCAATGCCTCTGGCAGCCCCTGAATTATTATATACTTCATTTCCATCTATTATCAGATTATAGCAATCTTTAGAACAGATTATACCCGATGCGTTGTTATCATAAACAAAATTATTGCTTATGGAAAAATCATGAGAACCAGTATGAGGATCTATACCATATAGATAGTTATCATGAAAAGTATTGTTGTCAATAGTAATGTACGCAGCATTTTTGGAATAAAATCCTTTTAGGAGATGGTGTATATCATTATTCCTTATTATAGACCCTTCACCACCATAATAAGAAAGTCCTGCACATCTACTACATGAATACCCGAGGTAAGCAATCTCTGAATTAGTAATATTAGTTGTCCCCGCTGCATCCTTTGATACTCTTATGAATGCTCTGGGTTCTGCTGTATCATAATCCGACTTTGTATGTTCTTCACCGGCTCTTTTTCCATAATCAAAACTAATAACATCATTTTTTTCTGGATCCCAAGAAGTTATCTTTACTGAGTCAATTTTTAGAGAACCATGAACATGTATACCGTTCGGATTATCTCCGTTATGTTTGCTAACAATTAAAGTACCGTTTTCAATTTTAGTTATGTTATTAGTATTGCTGGAATTTGCCCTGCTGTTGTTCTGAATTACAGTAAGGGTATCATCAGAATAATTCGTATCTTCGGTGGCATTTGCGGACTTTTGCTTTAATTGTACTGTAGGTGTGGGAATTATTTTTAGCCAGGATGTATCACTTGAATCAATAATAAGACTGCCTTCTATGTCCACTACAATTCCGGCGTTTAAAATCCAAACCTTTGGTTGGTTCGCATCACTCCCTCTCTCTATCCCAAGTACGGTCGGATTTCTTAAACTATTGTAGATATCCGTTAGATGTATAGATTCACATCTAACTTGGATCAATTTTTGCAAAGAATCATACTCTACACATTGATTTTCACCAGAGTTTAATGTACCCTCAACTTTATTAGACGACAGACCGGTAATTCCTCCTGGACCAAATAGCAATACCGGTATCAACAATGTCTCAATTATTGCAATAAATCGTTCCAATCTGTCATCCAAAAAGAGAAATCCATATATTATTTATATTTGGTGGTGTCGAATAACATACACCGGCCAACATAATATTGGTAATTTTCCCACGTAATTATTTTGATTCTTGAAGGGATGGACTCAGGAAGAATCGAGACATGTCCCAAACCCATCTAGATTGTCTGCTACGACTATCTATCATTATCAGAACGGCCAGAACGAAAAACAACATATAGGTTTCACTGGTGGTGAAGTACTGAAGTGGATTAATGAGTACAACCCACCAGTTGGCAAACGTCCTTAACGTACAAGTGGACTAATGAGTACAACCCACCAGTTGGCAAACGTCCTTAACATAAGCCAAAAAACATTATAAAGGAAAACATGATGGGGTATAACGAAGTGTTGAGAGGAAAATACTCCTACCAGGTAAATTAAGAAAGTTTCTCCCATCTGATACATATACAGCCCCACAGTTATTGATTGCCAAATGTTCTTGATCTAAAAATTGTACTGTTCTGTTCCCTAAAACTTACACATTGTCATTAAAAAGAAAAATAAAAAAATTAGGCGACTCTACTGAGTGTTTGTACCAGTATTATTCAGGGACGCAGTTGCTGTATCGTTAGTACCTTTAATCTTGATTTGTCCTCTAATCATTCCATCGGGATGGTCTGTTGTGCCAACGTTAACATATGTATTTCCACTCCCCATCTCGGTTTTAAGATCATCTAATGTCTTACCTTCCATTGGACCTTGTAGATTAGAGTCTGTGAAATTGCCCCTCATTGTCATTCCAGTTAGGCTATCTGAATGTTTGCTGGATTTCATTAAATCAACTATTGGCTCCCCATTCTCAGTTGCCATTCCCTGGTAGATACCAAGGGCGGTGGCATCAGTTATTCCAGTTACATTCATTTTCCAGGTCATGATATCATCCTTTGTCTTGAAATTTATAACACCTTCTGCTGGTGTATCTACCGGTGGAACCTCGTTATTTCCGTCTAATTTTGCTCGGAATTTTTCATTTTGCGCATAAGTGTCTGTTGTTCCAAGGAGTATTAACGAGAACAACGCTGCAGAAATAATCACAGAGTACAAGTAAACATTCTTCGCCATATATTACAAAAGGCAGAAGATGTTCTTTATAAATGCTACAATAACTTCGCATGAATATGGATTATTTGGATATACTTCGATACTCATACTAAAGACCTTATATAGTTGCCAATCAAATTACTTCAGAATATCTTCAGAATGAAAATTTGTCCCTTTCATGTTGCAATTGCTTTACTTTTTGTTTTTGTAATCATTCTTCGTATTAATATTGTTACTGGAACACAGGAAACACCTTCCTCTCTAACTAAAAAGCAAGAAAATTATACATTTATTACTGAATGGGGTTCCAAGGGGACTGGGAAGGGGGAATTTCTCCGTCCTCACGATCTAGAATTTAGCAATGGATACAAATATCTTTATGCAGTTGACAGGGATGGTAATCGTATTCAAGTATTTGATAAAAACGGTACATATCTTTTTACGTTTGGAGAAAAAGGCCTAGGTGACGGACAATTCTTGGTACCATATGGACTAGATGTTGATGCAAGAGGACATGTTTGGGTTGCTGATAGGGGGAACCACCGAATTCAGCAATTTGATAGTACGGGTAACTTTATTTCAAAATTCGGCAACGAGGCTAGTCATCCAAGCAGTGAATTAGGTAAATTTGATAACCCAAGACACGTAGAAGTAGATCGAAATTTAGAATTTGTATATGTGGCGGATTCCAAAAATAATCGTATTCAACAGTTTGACATAAACGGTACATTTGTAAGGGCCATTGGAGAATTAGGGAATAAACCCGGTGAGTTTAATCTTCCCACCACAATTGAGCAAGATTCAAAAGGTAACTTTTTCGTGACTGAAAGAGGAAACGAACGTATTCAGAAATTTGACAGTAACTGGAGGCCATTGTTGGCTTGGGGAACTAAAGGATCGGCAAATAATCAGTTTTGTCATCTTGAACACCTTGCATTAGACAAACATGATAATATATACGTAACCGACCCCCAATCAGATCCAGGTTGCAGTATGCAGCCACGTGTACTTAAGTTTGATAATAATGGTAATTTTCTAACCAAATTTGGCTCAGACGGAGCAGGAGTGGGCCAATTAGGGGACCCGGAACATTTGGCAGTAGACACTGATGGAGACGTGTATGTGTCGGATCGAAAAAACAACAAAATTTTAGTATATGCCCCGACATTTACGAGTTAGGTTTTGAGCGCCTATATTCGTTTTTGTATCATTCTTGCTTTTGTCATTCTTGGATGCTATTATAATTTAACCTATGCAGAAATCTCAGATAAGTCTAGAGATAAACCAGAAAAGATCCAGGGTTTCAATTTTGTTGCTGCGGGTGATTTTGGTTGTGGAGATGAGCCTAATAGAACGATTGAAGGAATGACCAAGATGGATCCCGAGATTGTGATAGCCTTGGGGGATCTATCCTATGATAAATCGGCTGATTGTTGGCTTAATAGTATGACGCCATTAGATAATCCTGGAAGAATCAAAATAACGATTGGAAATCATGATCTTACTAAGAAGATGATAAAGTACAACACTTATCTTCAACATTTCAATATGACAAAACCTTATTATTCCTTTGATTATCAAAACGTTCACTTCTTGGCAATGGCTACTGCCAAAAATTCAATTTTTCCATACAAATACGGTTCTGAACAATATAACTTTGTCACGGAGGATCTAAGGAGGGCACACAATAACAAAAACATTGAATGGATAATTGTCTATTCGTTTAGACCTTTTTACTCTTCCATTTCAGAACATTTAGCGGAGCCGGAATTAACAGATACATATGATCCCTTGTTTGATAATTACAGTGTAGACGTTGTACTACAGGCACACAATCACAATTATCAAAGAACGTTTCCACTAGTATATAATACATCCTCATTCTATCCGTTGTATTATCCCGAAATTTCAGATAATCATGATACTAAATATAAAGAACCAAATGGCCCCATATTTATCACAGTAGGAACAGGAGGTGCTGAATTACACAACTTTACAGGTACTGTCCCCTACGTCATAGAACAGTTGGCGAGCCATGGCTTTCTAAATGTCGATATAAAAAGTTCAAAAAAGGATTTGAGGTTATCCGGTACATTTTACGAGAATATGAATTTGACTAAAAAAGACAAATTCGTCATAACAAAAAAAAAGGTTCCATGATAACTCTGATTCCTATGTAAGTAGGACTATTATTATTAATAGTAATGATTTTTATCTTGATATCGGTAACATTAAGATGTTAGTTTCTAATTCATAGTATTGCGTACTGGTTAGTTGAAATCAATTTTAGATTGAGACATTTTACCTAACTTATTTGCAATTTATGAAACTAACTGTATGGTAGAGTGGGAGTGATACTTTTCAAAGTCGAGACTAATTTTTCTTGAGCGTTTGTGCTACCCAATAAGAGAAGTGTCTGCTGCGCCCCAGTTCCTTTTTGTCCACCTCGCAAGTCCTTGAATGTGTACTTGTCTATTACTTCTATTCCGTTACCTGTCAACTCGGAAACATGTTTATTCAAGTCCTTTGCAGGAACCATTAAAAGGCCAACACTTTCCGGAAGTTGATTGGTCTTTGACAGATCTTTCTGGACGAGAATGGTGCCCTCCATAATAAATTTAGGATCATCTTTATTCACATTTGACTCTGAATATATGTACTTTCCAGAATCGTTTAGTATAAGGGGATTAGTTATGCTATTAAAATCAAATTTTCCGCTTGAATAAACTTGCTGTGAGTTTTTATCTACAAGAGTAATGGAATGTTTATGACCTACGTCTCCATTAATCCAAGCAATTTGGGTATTAGGACCTACGATGATATTTGCGGGCACATAAGGCTGATTAATAAGCCTCTGTTCTTGAGGTAGAGTGGGCGATTCGTGACCCTCGTTAGGAATGAGCAGCACAATATTTTTCACATTAGTACCAAAAGACATAATTTTATTTTGATAAATGTCTTGGGCTATTCCGCCTTCGCTCGCAAGGTTTGATATGCTAGGTGTCATGTTGCTCAGGCCATGGGATATATTTAGCCCAGAGATGAATAAGATCAGTGCGCTAAGCATGATACCAATAGCAGTAACTGAGACGTTGTAATACGTCATCATTAGTTCGTATTCAAGTACACTAAAAAAGATTGTGGTACAATTGACTAAAATTGCATGTTATGATATTTGGATATTGAGTTTCGACAAGTAAAATGTTAAATTTTCGCACATGTGTATATCAGAGATTTGATAAGATCTTTTTCTTTTATAACAAGACAATCACTAACGTCTTTGATTACAATCTTCATTTTACTTATTTTGTTACTGTTACTCATAATTAAGAAGAACGTAAAAACCCGGTCTCGTGATTGCTAATTCTGTTCGTAACGTATCTGAATTACGAATTTGTGTTTTATGATAACAATGGAATCGCTCGTGAAGCAGTGTCCATTTCTAAAGACTATTTTTTTTCTTCTGATTGCTCATAATTTTAATCTTAATTATGGAAAATAAGATTCGAATCCGTCAAGCACTTTCTGATTCATACCTAGAAACCATCCAACAAAATGTTTGGAATTCTTATCATTAAATTGAAGATCTATAATTGTAATTCCGTTTTCGCCAGTTATGCATTTTAGGCAATCATTTCCTTCCCAAGTAGTAGATTCTAAAGGATACATACTGGATCCAGTATCATGTGTTCCAGTACCAAATACTCCGTACAACAAGCCGTTAATGTTGAACCTCTGATAATTGTGGTTATGGGCTTGTAATACACCATTAATTTTGCCTTCCCTAAATAGCGGATCGTAACAATTAAACTCACCGTTAGGAGGATGATCACTTTTTACAGTCACAAATGGTTGATGAACGACTGCGAACTTGTAAAATGCCTTGTTTGATTCAATTTGCGCCTTCACGATTTCGAACTGTGGACTGATACAATCAAACTTTATATTTGCATCTATATTGAACAAAGCAAGTTTATCACCAGAAAAATCAAATTTAACTTCCCCAAACGTCCTATTGTTACCTAACCATGTCTGCACTTCTTTACCGGAATCGTGATTTCCAACAACGATATCCGTATTTTCTTTCGTAAATCCATGAGATTGAAGATTGGAGAGTACCTCCTTTCCATTAGTATACTCAAAATCTCCTGGTATTATCAATGCCTGGACATTGTAGTGATTTGCGATTTCCAACTGTTTTGTCAATCCTTGATTGGAGTCAACGTCACCCACTATTGCAATTCGGAGAGTCTTTGACTTGTTAAAATTAGCAGCCGGGATCCCTACTGAAGATGAATTGACGGGGCAACTTTCGTCAACTAATCCGTTCAATTCGTTGTCCTGTATATCTCCGCATACCTCTGATTGTGGAGTCGTATTAGAAATTGTTAATCCTGAGACGTCTGATGAAAAGGGTAAAGGGGTATAAATCGGATTAACTAATGATAAACAAAACATGAATATTATCAATGTAATATATTTCAAAAGTAAAAATTGTAGGTTGGTTTTAATATAAAAATTCTTTAGTACAAGTATCAAATTAAAACATTAAGAGTAACCCATTTAGACATTTGTATTACAAAAATATTTATTATTAATTTACATTTAGACATTTGTATTACTAAAATATTGAACATTACCGATTTAAAATTATGTTGAATTTTCGAGAATTTGTGATAGTTTTCCAGTTTATGGTATAATGTGGCAAATTATTTTGGATTTTTTCCAGCCTTACCTACAGTTACTATTTATAATATCACTAAATTGATGTTAATCAATACACAATACGTATTTACTGAATGAAATCCACATACTTAGTTGAATGTATCAGATCTCTTATTTAACATATGTTAATATATTTATCAAGCATGCAAACCGGCAAAGACTTTATTTTTATATTCACAATATTTACAGTGTCCATGTTTAGTCTGATCCTTTACAGTAGTAATATTATAGATCCTGTACAAAAGATCGAGGCGCAAAATAGCCAACTAAAATTCTCCTTTATTGAAAAATGGGGCTCTAATGGGTCAGGCCCAAGTAAGTTTGTAAGGCCTCATGATGTAGGCTTTGATTCGAAGGGATTTGTATATGTTAGCGATAGAGAATTAAACAATATCCAAAAATTTACAAATAATGGCACCTTTATTAAGATGTGGGGATCCAAAGGCTCAGGTAATGGTCAATTTAGAGTTCCATATAGCATTGGCGTCGATCCAAAAGACGAAATATATGTTGTAGATAGAGAAAATCATCGCATACAAGAATTTGATTCAGACGGCACATTTCTTGCAAAGGGTGGAAATGGAAGAGGAAACTCAGACAATCAGTTTAATAGACCAGAAGATATTACTTTATCGCCGTTTGGAGTATTTGTTACTGATACGGGAAATGATAGAATATTGAAATTTAATAGCAGTTTCATTTTAGTCAATAAATGGGGTTCGAAGGGAACAAGGGATGGACAATTTAAACATCCTCATGCAATTGATGTTGATTCTAAGGGAAATGTCTATGTTGGAGAATTAAATAGGCCTGGAGTACAGGTATTCGATATTAATGGAAAATTCTTGAAAAAATGGGGTTCGAAGGGAACAGGGGATGGACAATTTTCAGTTCCTCAAGAGCACATAGCAGTCGACAAGCAAGACAGAGTCTATATCGTCGACGGTGTATCAAATCCAAGAGTTCAAATTTTTGATACCGACGGTCATTTTCTCGGCAAGATTGGATCTCATTGCCAGATGTCGACTGGTGAAGGCTGTGTTGACCCGGATGGACCAGGACCTTTAGAATTGGGCGATGGTCAATTCTCAAAGCCCGAACACGTATCTATTGATTCACAGGACAAAGTCTATGTAGTAGATAGAGGTAACAAAAGAATTCAAGTATTTGCCCCAATTGCAGATGATTTAAGTAAATAGATTCGGGATACGATAGTAAATTGCAGAATAATTGTGTTATAGGATTAGGGCTTTTTTATTATTGCCAAAAAGAAAAATAATATTATTGCTGATCCTGATAAAGGAATCACTATATCAGTAAACGGGTTATCCAATGAAAAAAAATGTTCTAAACCTTCATAAATTAGGAACGCACAAAATAATGAAAATGCAATGGCAGCGTATAGTAGTTTCTTCATGCCGCTCTTTTGATAGGAAAAAATAGAGAGCGCAACCAAAAAAACAGATAATATTGATCCTGCAATATATAACAACATTTCTATCACGTCATAGAACGCCAACTGCTGAATTAAAGGGTCTAATATGTGCATTAGTATAATGATATCGATATTTAAGATGACAAGTATGTTTAAGCGTTCTGGTACTATTGTCTAAATAAGATGCAACTTGGGATAAATCCAAGCAAACAATTAGAGGCTTGTATCACTGTCTTTAATTTTTTCCAATTAAGGACAACATCATTCATTTCACAGGCATGCTTTAGCGCAGAAAGTATTTGGTTCTTATATGATTTTGATATCTTTTTTTCGACTAGGTACCTAATCAATAAATTGGATATATCTTGTGGGGGTAGCTGCAGCAATGACTCTAGCTCTGTTTTGTAATGATTCAGGAATTTTTGGATACAGAATTCATATGTTTGCCTGGTATGGTTAGAGTCTATCGAGTTCATGAAATTAAAATAAGCGTCGCTGCGTTCATTTAGTACTTGCATATTTGTTTCACTTGAACATAATTATATAGAACCAATTATTTATTGAAACAGGTTTACAAGTGTTTAATAGTTTGTTGAACAAAGAAAGTTAACGCTTCAACAACAACTGGTGGACGGATTTATTGTTTGTTCCTGTCCAGTATCAAACACATCCTGCCACCGGTTGTTTGTTTCTGTTTTTCTATCTAGTTCATATGTGCTATAGAACTACGCATGATAAATGAATCGATAAAACTAAAGTTCTTCGATATGTGCTTCGAGTGCTCCAAATCTTCCTATCGAATCCGTCGATCTATTGCGTTAGTTGTTATGATCAGAATCTGCGCATTACTTTTGGCTTTAGTAATTCTGGGTGTCCCCTAAGGCTTCTTACCAATGAAAGAATTTTATCCTTATCGTCAGGCAAATTACCACCAATAGAATATACGTTTGAGGCATGATTAGCTCTAAAAACTACTGATGCAGATGGTTTAATGTTACTCACCAGTATTTCAAGTTCATCCAGTATGGAAGTATCGTCCAACGGTTCAAACTCTTCGCCAAATTTTTGCATAAACTCATCGTATACACCATCTTCGAGAATTAGAGTTAACGCGGCCAGAAAATTTGGTGAAACTTCACTAACTACTCTAGCTGTTTCCTTGATGTGCTCTACAGAATATTTTTTCCCTCCGATGCCCAGTATTACCATACATGAGAGAATAAATCCACTTTCTTTGGCCCTCTTGCATGCATCAATAATACTATTTGCAGTGGCCCCCTTGGTAATTTTTTTCAGAACTATATCGTGTCCAGTTTCTATGCCAACGTAAAACATATTCAGACCTCGACTATTAAGCAGGTTAAGCTCATCGGAACTTTTTTGAAGAAGATTTTTTGGCATGGCATAACACGAAATTCTCTTTAGGTCTGGAAATTTTCCTTTTAGATAATCCAATATTTGGATTAATCTTGATGTAGAGAGGTTTAAAGCGTCTCCATCCGCTAAAAAGATCTTTTCAGTTTGCGGATACGATTTTGAAACAAGATCTATCTCATTCTTAATTTCTTCCCATGGCCTCTCAGAATATTCTTTGGTTCTATACATATTACAAAATGAACACTTGTTAAATGAGCATCCCAAAGTAACCTGGAAAATAACCGAATTAGCTTCAGAGGGCGGTCTGTATAGAGGATAATCATATCCTAATTCAATCATGACAGATATGACACCTTAATACAATTTAACTTATATGGAAAAAACACTTCAAGTTCATTTTATTCCAGTCAGGCACGGTAAAGACTAGATTTATTATTACGTTTTGGTTACATATTATCTCCTCAAATGTAAAATGAAGAACATCGAAATTGTTAAAATATTGCGCGAAATCTCATATCTTATTCAGATAACTGAAGATGATCCCAATACTATCTTCAAAGTAAGAGCGTATGAAAAGGCTGCTGACATGATCGAAGGTTTGTCCACCAGTGTTGTAGAGATATATAATAAAAATGGAATTAAGGGTCTTAGAGATTTACCATCGATAGGAAGTGCCATTTCCTCAAAAATAGAGGAGCTAATCAAGTCAAACAAAATTGCTTACCATGAGGAATTAAGAAAGAAAATGCCAATCAGAGTTTCTGATTTTATTAACATGAAAGGAATAGGTCCAAAGACGATAAAAATATTGTACGACAAATTGAAAATCAAGAATTTATCAGAGCTGCAGATAGCAGCATCAGAAGGAAAAATTGCCAAACTAAAAGGCTTTTCAAAGATCAAAGAAGAAAAAATACTCAAGACAATTCAATTATCAAAAGTAGATAATAGCAGGTTTTTATTGGGAGATATTTTTCCACTAATTAAAAAAATTGAAAATCGGTTGACAGGTCAGGCTAGTGTGATTCATTGCGCGGTCGTAGGATCCTTCAGAAGGATGAAAGAAACCATTGGAGATATTGACATTGTGGTGTCAACAGATGAACCAGAAAAAGTAATCAACTTTTTTGTAATGATGTCTGAGGTTGAGGAAATTAAAGGTCAAGGCAAGACAAAAGCATTCGTTGAACTTCGGAACGGAATAGATGTGGATTTGCTAGTCGTTCCAGAAGGAAGTTTCGGATCTGCTTGCCAATATTTTACTGGCAATAAGGAACATAATATTTCTCTGCGTAACCTGGCAATTTCAATGGGTCTACATCTTAATGAATGGGGATTATTCGATAAAAAAAGAAAGAAAATTGGTGGTACTAATGAAAGGGAAATTTATCAAAACCTCCGGCTTCAATATATCCCACCTGAACTTAGGGAAAATCTAGGCGAAATTCAATTCTTTTCTAAGGATCAGAACCATAAATTAGACCTAATAGATTACGGGGATCTGAAAGGAGACCTTCACACACATACTGATAATACTGACGGTACTATGTCGATAGAAGATATGGCATTACATGCAAGAAAAAAATTTGGACTAAATTACATTGCAATTACCGATCACACAAAGAGTCTTCGATTGGCGAATGGTTTGAATGAGAACCAACTGTTAAATCAAATCGATAAAATACAAGAAATAAACGATGTTATAAACGAAGATTTAACTGGTACCAAGTTTAGGATCTTGAGTTCTGTCGAAGTTGATATTCTCAAAGATGGTGGCCTGGATATACCAAATAATATACTCGACAAGCTGGATGTTGTTGGAGCGTCTATACATTCAAATTTCTCCCTGTCAAAGGAGATTCAAACCGAAAGGCTCATCAAGGCGGCAAAAAACCCAAGTGTGGATATTATATTTCATCCTACGGGCAGATTGATAAACAAAAGGGAAGGATATTCTATAGATATTGAAAAGTTAATTGATACTGCATGTGAGACTAGAACTATTCTGGAAATCAACTCTAATTATAATAGATTAGATTTGAGGGACGAACATATCCGTTTGGCAGTAAACAATGGCGTGAAACTTGCAATAAATTCTGATGCACATCATCCCATCCATTTTGCCTACCTATTATTTGGCGTAGGTCAGGCAAGAAGGGGATGGGCAGAAAAGATTGATGTTATTAATTCCTCAAATGTTGATGATCTATTGAAACGACTTAAATAACATAAATGCAATCTTGGGCGCAAAAAAAAATTTATCAAAATTCAAATTAATCTAAAGCCGGATTCATTTGTCTACCCAGTTATGAATAAGTTAGAAATATTAATAAATGTTTCAACAAGGCTAACATTCACAAAGTAATAAAGATCTATATAACTGAATCTAAAAAAAGTATTGTTATTTTTCTGTGACTTTGGAGATTCTTTCGAGGGCTTGATTAGTACCTTCAAGAATATGCTTTTGTACCATTTTTGAAAAAACTCCCATAAAACCTGACAATCTAATGTCCCATTCTACGTTGACCATACTTGCGTGTTGGCCGTCCGGATTCAATAAAACTACTTTCTTTCCTTTTAGCGGTCCATCTATAATGTCAGTAGTTATGGATTTCATGGGCTCAATTGTGACTTTTTCTTTACATGTTGAATTTCTGAATGCAATTACAACTTCTCTTTCAACTACTTTTTCAGTTTTGCTTAAATTTCTAATTGATTTAGTGCCATGCCAAAATTCTGGCTCTCTGTCAACATCCGATAGTATTTTCCAAACCTCAGAAACGGGAGCATTTATTTTTCTAGCCGTGTGGAAAGTTACCATAATTTGATTGCAAGGTAATCAAATATATGAATATGTCAGTTCTTGTAAGGTTATTTCAGTATGGCATTTAATGGCACTAAAATTAACCTAT
>Ga0075428_100001519_pt1 | contig 24799 bp, 24 predicted proteins | sample RhiMetdeltSRZDD2_FD_75291 | JGI IMG/M metagenome (GOLD analysis project Ga0075428, IMG submission 75291) | Populus rhizosphere microbial communities from Tennessee, USA - Rhizosphere MetaG P. deltoides SRZDD2 | ecosystem: Host-associated > Plants > Roots > Rhizosphere > Soil | place: USA... | reverse complement strand
CTCGTAGAGCGGCCAGTCGTGCTCGTTATTCACCACGCACTCCTTCGTTCCGTTTCACGCCGCCTTCGCCGCCTCGGCATTTCTTTTCTCGGCCCAGGCGGTTGCCGCCTCGCGCACCCAGCGCCCCTCGTCGTGGGCGCGCCGTCGCGCGTCCAGCCGCTCGCGATTGCAGGGACCCTGTCCCGCAAGCACCTGCTCGAACTCGCGCCAGTCGATCGGGCCGAAGCGGTAGTGCTGACCCGCCTCGTCCCAGGCAAGCTCCGGGTCCGGCACCTTGAGGCCGAGGAAGTCCGCCTGCGGCACGGTCGTGTCGACGAACTTCTGTCGCAGCTCGTCGTTCGAGAAACGCTTGATCTTCCAGCGCATCGACTGCGCGCTGTGCTTCGAGTCGTGGTCGGACGGACCGAACATCATGAGCGACGGCCACCACCAGCGGTCGAGCGCCGCCTGCGCCATGTCGCGCTGAGCTGCGGTGCCGCGGGCCAGGCGCAGCATGATGTCGTAGCCCTGCCGCTGGTGAAAGCTCTCCTCCTTGCAGATGCGCACCATCGCGCGCGCATAGGGACCGTAAGAGCAGCGGCAGAGCGGGATCTGGTTCATGATCGCCGCGCCATCTACGAGCCAGCCGATCGCGCCGACGTCCGCCCAGGTGGGCGTCGGGTAATTGAAGATGCTCGAATACTTTGCTTTCCCGGTCAGCAGCTGGTCGACGAGCTCGCCGCGCGAGACGCCGAGCGTCTCGGCCGCGCTGTAAAGGTAGGCGCCGTGACCGCCCTCGTCCTGGACCTTGGCGATTAGGATCGTCTTCCGAAGCAGCGAGGGCGCGCGCGTGATCCAGTTGCCTTCGGGCAGCATGCCGACGATCTCGGAATGTGCGTGCTGCGAGATTTGCCGGACGAGCGTGCGGCGGTAGGCTTCAGGCATCCAGTCCTTGGCCTCGATTTTCTCCTCGGCGTCCACGCGCGCCTGGAAGCGCGATTCCAGCCGAGCGCCGTCCTGCGCTTCGTCGCGCAAGCAGTCCTTTCCCAGAGAATCAAGGCCTTGCGTATACATTCCGAGCCTCCACGAACGGCGCAACCGGACCTCGCACTTTGACACACCGGGACGGTCTTTGGCACGGCGGAGGATGGGGTCTCGTCGCCCTCAACTCCAGTGCTCGAGGCGCTCGACGAGTGTCTGCATGAAGTGGTTCGCCTGGTGCCCGTCCAGCACGCGATGGTCGATCGTGAGCGTGACGTAGCAGCAGGGACGAATCTCGATCTGGTCCCGGCCGCCCCCGCTCACGACTACGGCGCGCTTCTCGAGCTTGCCGACACCCAGGATCGCGGACTGGGGCTGATTGATGACGATCGGCGCGGCCACGAGGCTCCCGCTGACGCCGTGGTTCGAGATCGTGAAGGTGCCGCCCTGCAAGTCGGCCGGCGCCAGCGCATCGTCGCGCGCCTTCTGAACGAGCGTCCCGAGCGCCGCCGCAATCCCCGCGAGGTCGAGCTGTCCGGCGTCGCGGATGACGGGCACGACGAGGCCGCGCCCAGGCAGCGCCGTGCCGACGCCGATGTCGATGCGCTCGTGCACCAGGATGGCGTCGTTTGTCCAGCGCGCATTCGCCTCCGGCACGGCGCGGATTGCGTCCACGCAGGCCGCGACGAAATACGCGGTCAGCGTCAGCGCCTCGCCACGCCGCTCGAACTCGGCCTTGCGCCGCGTGCGGTCGGCGAGCACCGACGTCATGTCCGCCTGGAACACCGTCGTGACGTGGGGAGCGGCGTGCAGGAGACTTTCCACCATGTGCGCTGCGATACGGCGGCGCATCGGCGTGTGTGGAATACGCCGCAGCCCCTCCTCCGCCGGCGCTTCGGCGGGTGTCGCCGCGGGGACCGCAGCCTGCGGCTGCGCTGCGAGCACGTCTTCGACCGTGATGCGCCCGCCCGCGCCGCTGCCGGCGATGTCTTCGGCGCGCAGTCCGCGTTCCGCGAGCAGCCGGCGCACGGCCGGGCTCTGACCTGCGCCGCCCGTCGCGCCGATTCGCGTACCGCGCGGCGGCGCGGCGGCCGCAACAACCCTCGGTGCTGATACAGGTGGTGCGGCCGCGGTTGCTGCGGCGCCGGCCTGCAGGCGGCCGAGCACCGCGCCGGGCGTCACGTCGGTGCCTTCGACCGCAACGATCTCCGCGAGCACGCCGTCCGCAGGCGCTGGAACCTCGACCGTCACCTTGTCCGTTTCGATCTCGACGAGCGGCTCGTGCCGCTTCGCAGCCTCGCCCACAGCCTTCAGCCAGCGCTGGACCTGCGAGCGCGAACCCTCGACCTGGTCCTCGGGCAGCACGACGTCGATCAACTCGCTCATGGCTCATGCACTCGCGATGCGGCGGATCGCCGCGACGATATCAGGAACGCCCGGCACGACGGCGTCGAGCAGGCGCGGGTTGTGCGGGCTCGGCACGTCCGGCATCGCGAGCCGCTCGATGGGCGCATCGAGGTCGAAGAATGCCCGCTCCGCCAGCTGGGCCGCGATCTCCGCTCCGAACCCCGCCGTGATCGTGTCTTCGTGCACGATGAGACAGCGCCGCGTCTTCGCGACTGACTCGAAGACCGCGTCCCGGTCCCAGGGCGCGAGCGTTCGAAGGTCGAGGAGCTCGACGTCGATGGCCGACTCGGCCGCCGCCTGCTCGCAGCGCTCCACCATCGCGCCCCAGCTCACGACGGTGAGCTCCGCGCCCTCTCGCAGGCGATTGGCGCGTCCGAAGGGCAGCGCGAAGTCGTCGCCGGGCCAGGGACGGCGCGCGGCCGCGCCATCCAGCAGGAAGCGGTGCTCGAAGAAGATGACAGGCTCGTTGCCGCGCAGCGCGGTGCGCAGGAGTCCGACCGCGTCCTCCGCGTTCGAAGGCATCGCGACCTGCCAGCCAATCGCGTGGATGAACTGCACTTCATTGCACTGGCTGTGCCAGGGATCGCCGCACTTGAAGAATCCGCCTGGCATGCGCACGACCATCGGCGCGGCGAACCGGTTCATCGTCCGCCAGCGCATGGTGCCGCAGTCGTGCAACTGCTCCGCCGCGGGTTCGGCGTACTTGCGGAACTGGATTTCCGGCACCGGCATGAGCCCTGCGAGCGCCATGCCAACGGCCCGGCCGATGATGCCTTCCTCGGAAAGGCTGGTGTCGAACACGCGGTCCTCGCCGAAGCGTTCCTGCAGGCCGAGGGTCGCGGCGTGCACCCCACCCTTGACGCCGACGTCCTCGCCGAAGACGAGCACGCGGGGGTTGGTGGCGAGCTCGTGCTCGAGCGTGCGACGGATCGCGGTGAGCATGTTGATGCGCGCGCCTTCGGGCCGCGGCGTCGCCGTCCCTGCGGGCGGCATCGCGCCGTCGCGCCACTGGCCGCCCTGGGCCTGCAGCTCCGGGTTACCGTCATCCCCGCGTTCCGTGAACACGTGGCGCGCGACACCGGCCGTCGCGAGCGGTGGCCGCGCTTCGATGCGCTCCAGCGCAGCCTGCACGAGCGACTCGCACTCCCCCTCGAGCGCCTGCCACGCGCCTTCCGACAGCTCGCCAGGCACGAGCCGTCGCCGAAGCGCGAGGAGCGGGTCGCGCGCGCGCTCCGCGGCAATTTCCTCTTCGCTCTTGTACGCCTGCGTGTCCTGGCCCGAATGCCCCGAGAGGCGCGGCACGCGCAGGCGCAGCAATACCGGACCGCCACCGCTGCGTACCGCCGCTACCGCCTCGTCGATGAGCGTCGATGCCGCGAAGGGATCCGCGCCGTCGCCATTCAGGATCTTCAGGTTGCGAAAAGCAGCAAGGTTCGCCGCGATATCGCCGCCCGGCGTCTGCCGCGTCGCGGGGACCGAGATGCCGTAGCCGTTGTCCTCGATGAAATAGAGCAACGGCAGGCGCGACGTCGTCGCGATGTTGAGCGAGGCCCAGAACCCGTTGGTCGAGGTCGAGGCCTCGCCGCCGTGGGCGACAGCGATGCTGCCGGCGGCCGAGCCGTCCTTCAGCAGGCGCTCGCGGTAGACGAGAGCCTGGGCCCAGCCGGTCGCCGGCGTGAACTGGGCGCCGACGCCGCCGCAGGCCGGCAGCAGGCAGGGCCCTTCGCGATTCGGCCGGTTGATCACCACGCCGATGTCCCGGCCGCCCGACATGCCCTCGGCGCGCATCATGGTCGACGCGAGCGCTTCCTCCGCGGGGAGGCCGAGCGCGAGCGCGAGCGGCCGCGAGCGATAGTAAGGAGTGACGGCATCCCACCGTTCGGTCAGCCGCTGCCCAAGCAGTGCCTGCGTGACGTCATGACCGCGTGCGCAGAACTGGTAGAGCACCTTGCGCTCGGGCACGAGACGCGTCTCCTCGAGCGCGTCGAGCGCGCGCGAGACGAAGACCGTGCGCAGTACGGATTTCCAGTCCGGCATCGATGCGTCCCGAGGCGGCGGCCGGCGGCCCCGCGTGGACCGGCAGGCGATTTTTCGACAGTTTAACCCGTGTCGCCAGCGAAGGCTGCGCGGCGGCGATCCTTGCGCCGGGGGTGCGCTAGAATCCAAAACCCTGCGAACCCGGGCGGCCTGCCGCTGTCCCAAGTTCACCAGTCTGCAGGGGGAGACCGCCGCAATGACCCGTCTGACGCTTGCCTTGCTCGCATTCGCCGCTTCGGGAGCGGCCCATGCCACCTGCATCTATCCGCGCGCGCCCGCCGCGCTGCCCGACGGCGCGACGGCGACGTACGAAGAGATGGCTGCCGCACAGAAAGCGGTGCGGCAGTTCAACGAAGACATCAACGCCTACAACGCCTGCCTCGACCTCGAGATGACGACGTTCGAGAAGAGCGGCCAGTACGACGAGAATCGCCTGACCGAGCTGCGTGCCATGCAGGCGAAGAAGAACAATGCCGCCGTGGACGAGGTCCAGGCGATCGCGGACCGCTTCAACGAACAGCTGCGGATCTTCAAGGCTCGCGACAAGCAGAACTGACGCCGACGAGGTTCTCCATGCTGACGCCCGCCGAAGCCGATGCGGCAATCGACGCCGCCATCGCGCCGGTGTCGCAGGAGCTCGCCCCGCTCGCGGCCTGCGCCGGCCGCATCCTCCGGCAGCCCCTTTTCACGGAACGCGACGCACCCCCCTTCGATCGCGTGGCAATGGACGGCATCGCGTTCCGCGCGGGTGACCTTGCGCGCCGCCGTTTCCGCCTCGCCGGCATCCAGGCGGCAGGAAGCCCCGCGCTTTCGCTCGAGTCGGACGGCGACTGCATCGAAGTGATGACCGGCGCGATACTGCCCTCCGGTTGCGATACGGTCGTCCCCGTCGAGCAGCTGCAAACTGCGGATGGCCACGCGGAGCTCGACAGCGCGTGCAGGCCTGAGCCCTGGCGTCACGTACACCGCCGCGGCGCCGACGCACGCGCCGGCGAGCGGCTGCTCGATGCAGGCACGCGGCTCGGTCCGCCCGAGCTCGCCATTGCGGCGTCGGCCGGCGAAGCGCGGCTTCCCGTGTCGCGCGCGCCGCGAATTGCCGTCATCACGACCGGTGACGAGCTCGTCGAGCCTGGCCAGCCGATCGCTGGCCACCAGGTGCGGCGCTCGAATGCCTATGGCCTCGGGGCGGCCCTGACACTCGCGGGATTCCCGCCGCAGGCGGACCTCCAGCTGCCGGATCGCGAAGACGCGATTGCCGCGGCTCTCGGCGCGGCGCTCGCGCAAAACGACGTGCTGGTACTCTCCGGCGGCGTTTCGGCAGGCCGATTCGACCATGTACCCCGTGTGCTCGCGTCGCTCGGCGTGCGTGAGCGCTTTCATGGCATTGCCCAGCGGCCGGGACGGCCGATGTGGTTCGGTACCGGCGCCGCGGGTACGGCGGTCTTCGCGCTGCCCGGCAACCCCGTATCGGTGTTGGTCTGCCTCGCGCGTTATGTCGTCCCTGCGCTCTCGGGCCTCGTCGGCGCGGCGCGCACTGCGGTCCCGCAGGTCGCCATGGCGCGGCCCTACGCCTTCGAAAAGGCACTGACCTGTTTCCTTCCCGTGCTGCTCGGGTACGATCAGGCAGGACGGGCGATCGCCGAGCCGCGTCCGACAGACGGCTCTGGCGATTTCATCGCGCTCGCCGGCACCGACGGCTTCGTCGAGCTGCCGCCGGGGCCGGCCACGTACCCGGCGGGACTCGTTGTTCCCTTTTATCGCTGGTAGGCCATGACGGAAAGATCGAATGCAAAGTTGGTGGCGATCGGCGCGCCGGGCGCAGTCGCGGACACGCGCGGCCGGCCGCTGCTCGACCTTCGCATCTCGGTCATGGACCGCTGCAATTTCCGCTGCCCGTACTGCATGCCGCGGGAAACCTTCGGCGAGGGGTACCGGTTCCTGCCGGCAGCCGAGCGCCTTTCCTTCGAGGAAATCTCGCGCCTCGCGCGGCTCTTCGCCGCCGAGGGCGTGCGCAAGATACGCCTGACCGGCGGCGAGCCGCTGCTGCGCACCGGCATCGCGGACCTGGTCGGGGAGCTATCCTCGATCGACGAGATTTCCGACCTCGCCCTCACCACCAACGGCGTCCTGCTCGCGCAGCACGCAGCCGAGTTGCGCGCGCAGGGGCTGTCGCGCGTGACCGTGAGCCTCGACTCGATCGACCCCGTGACATTCCGGCGGATGAGCGGCGGCTTCGACGGGCTCGAGCGCGTGCTGGACGGCATCCGTGCCGCGCTCGAAGCGGGCCTCGCACCGGTGAAGGTCAACGCAGTCGTGCAGCGCGGAGTCAACGACAGCGAGGCGCTCGAGCTCGCGCGGCATTTCCGCGGGACCGGCGTCGTCGTGCGCTTCATCGAGTACATGGACGTCGGCAACCGCAACCACTGGCGGCGCGAGCTCGTCGTGCCGTCGCAGGAGCTTCGCGACGCGATTGCAGCTGCATGGCCGCTACGCCCGCTCGCGCCCGCGCAGCCGGGCGAGGTTGCCGAACGCTATGCCTACGCGGACGGCGCCGGTGAGGTCGGTTTCATCTCGTCGGTCACGCAACCATTCTGCGGTGGCTGCACGCGCGCCCGGCTCTCCTCGGACGGCGTCTTCTACACCTGCCTGTTCGCGTCCGCCGGCACGGACTTTCGCGCGCGGCTCCGCGCGGGCGCTGACGACGCGGAGCTTCGTGCGTTGATCCAGGCGGTCTGGCGCCGCCGCGAGGATCGCTACAGCGAGCTGCGCGAGGCTGCGCCGGAGGCGGCGAGGCCGCGCAAGGTGGAGATGTACTACATTGGCGGATGAGGCGAAAAAAAGGCTCTCGCACGTCGGTGCGGACGGTGCGCCCGCGATGGTGGACGTCACGGCGAAGCTCCCAAGTTTGCGCGCCGCGCGCGCGGAAGCCCGCGTGCGTTTCCCGCACGACGCGTTCGCGACGCTCGAGGCGCAGGGCTTCGCGACGTCGAAGGGCCCGGTGTTCCACACCGCAATCGTCGCCGGGACGATGGCGGCCAAGCGTACGCACGAGTTGATCCCGTTCTGCCACCCGCTCGGCCTGGAACGCTGCGACATCACCATTGAGCCGGAAGGCCGCGACTCGATCACCGTGCGCTGCACGGCGGCCGTGCACCAACGGACCGGCGTCGAAATGGAGGCGCTGACGGGCGCTGCGGTCGCGGCGCTCACCGTCTACGACATGTGCAAGTCGCTGTCGCACGGCATCGTGGTCGAGTCGTTGCGGCTCGTCGAGAAGTCCGGCGGCAAGAGCGATTTTGCGGCGGAGGCGCCGCGATGACACCGCTCCTCGGCCTCGTGCTCGCCGGGGGCCGCTCGACGCGGATGCACTCGGACAAGGCCTCGCTCACCTACGGCGCACGCCCCCAGCTCGCCGTGGCCTACGACCTCGTCGCGCGGCACGTCGAGCGCGCATTCGTCTCGGTGCGTCCGGACCAGGTCGCCGAGCCGCTGCGGTCGCGCTTCCCGCAGGTGGTCGACGGCGCCGAGGGTCGCGGGCCGATCGCCGGGATCATTGCCGCGCAGGCCCGCCATCCCGACGCGGCCTGGCTCGTCGTCGCCTGCGATCTCCCCTACCTCGACGATGCGACGCTCGATGCGCTCGTCCGCGGCCGCGACGCTCGCCGGCTCGCGACGGCATTCCGCAGCAGCCACGACGCCCTGCCCGAGCCGCTGTGCGCCATCTACGAGCCGGCCAGCCGTGCCGCGATCCTCGCTCAGGTGAGCGCAGGCCGCGATTGTCCGCGAAAGTTCCTGCTGTCTCACGACGCACTCCTGCTCGAGCCCCTGCGCCCGGATGCGCTCGACAACGCAAACACCCCCGCGGATGCCGAGGCGGCGCGTGCGGCGCTCTCGTCAGCGGGAGCCGCCTGATGCCGCGCCTCACCCTTCATTACTATGCACTGCTGCGCGAGCAGGCCGGACGCTCGTCCGAGACCGTCGAAACCGGCGCGAGGACGCCGGCGGCGCTTTATGCCGAACTCGCAGTGCGGCACCGATTCCGGCTCTCTGGCGCGCAGCTGCAGGTGGCCGTGAACGGCTCGTTCAGCGGGTTCGATCGCACGCTCGAGGACGGCGACGAGGTCGTATTCATTCCGCCGGTGGCCGGCGGATGAGGGCTTTCCGGTTCTCGCAAGGCGCGATCGACGCAGCAGCGCTCGCGGCAGCCTTCGCTCGCCCGGATGCCGGCGGTTTCGCGAGCTTCGAGGGCCGCGTACGCAATCACCACGAGGGCCGTGCCGTCACGGCGCTCGACTACGAGGCATTCGAAGCGCTTGCGGTTGTCGAGGGAGAGCGGATCCTGGCGGAGGCGCTCCGCCGCCACGGTGCGCTCGAGGCGCGCTGCGTCCACCGGGTCGGGCGCCTCGCCGTCGGCGAGATCGCGGTCTGGGTCGGCGTCTGCGCGCCGCACCGCGCCGAAGCGTTCGCTGCCTGCCGCGCGATCATCGACGCGGTCAAGCACCGCCTGCCGATCTGGAAGAAAGAGCATTACGCCGACGGAGACAGCGGCTGGGTGAACTGCGAGCACGCGCCCGCTGCGCAGGGCCGGTCGTTCGACTATTCGCGCCAGCTCGCGCTGCCGGAAGTCGGAGTCGACGGTCAGGCCAGGCTCGCCGCCGCGCGCGTGCTCGTCGTCGGCGCCGGCGGCCTCGGTTGCGCCGTGCTCGCCTCCCTTGCGGGTGCGGGCGTCGGCGAGATCGCGATCATGGACCACGACCGCGTCGCGGCCTCGAACCTGCACCGCCAGCCGCTCTATGACGCCGCGGATATCGGTCGCCCGAAAGCCGAGGCTGCCGCCGAGCGCCTCCGGGCCTACAACCCGGATGTCGTCGTGCGCACCTTTGTCGGGTGCTTCGACGGCTCGACGGCGGACGAGTGCGTCGCATCGGCCGACGTCGTGGTCGACTGCACCGACAACTTCGCGGCGAAGTTCTGCGTCAACGATGCCGCGATGCGGGCGGGCGTTCCTGCCGTGCTGGCGAGTGTCTATCAGTACGAGGGGCAACTCCAGGTCGTGCGCGCGGACCGGGGCGGCTCGTGCCTGCGCTGCCATTGGCCAGAGGCAACCCGCGACGGGCTCGTGGGCAACTGCGAGCAGGCGGGCGTCCTTGGGCCGGTCCCCGCGGTCCTCGGCCAGCTCCAGGCGATGGAGGTGCTGAAGCTCCTGCTCGATTTGCCCGGTCAGCTCGGGAACGAGGTGCTGCTCGTCGACCTCCTGGCCCTCGGGCAGCGCCGCCTTGCGGCGCCACGCGATGCGCGCTGCGCGGGTGGCTGCATTCGCATCGCGGACGCAGCGCCCGCGATCGCTCCGGAAATGCTTGACCTCGAGATGCCGCTCGAGGCGGCCGCCGCAGCGGGCTATCGCATCGTCGACATCCGGGAGCCGATGGAATGCGCGTTCGAGCCGCTGCCGGTCTCCGGGCAGCAGTCGCTGCCGCTCGCCCGCCTGCTCGAGGGGGCGCTCGCCGTGGAACCGCAGCAGCGCTATCTCCTCGTCTGCGCACACGGTGTGCGCAGCCACGCCGCGGCAGAGTTCCTCCGCGCCCGCGGGCATCCCAACGTGTGGTCTCTCCAGGGCGGGCTCGCCGCCCAGGCCCGCTGAGCGCGGTCAGAACGAGAACTGGTCCGCGGGAATTTCCATCAGCGAGCGCGCGCCCGCGCCCATCGCGTCGAGGTGCGCTTCCGCGCGCGGCAGGATGCGCTGGAAGTAGAAGCGTGCCGTCGCCAGCTTCGTGCGATGGAAAGCCGTCTCTTTCGTGCCGCCCTTCAGCGCAGCGGCCGACACGCAGGCCATCCAGGCCCAGCACCAGGCGAGGCACAGGTAGCCGGTGAGCTGCAGGTAGTCCATCGAGGCCGCGCCGGTCTCGTCCGGATTCCGCGCGGCGCGGCGCGCGACTTCCTCGGTCGCGACGCTCCATTCCTTCAGGAGGCCCGCCAGCCGCGCGACGAGCTCGGCATGCTCGCCGGAGCCCGCGTGGCGCTCGCAAAAGCCGCCGATGAGGCCGCCGAGGCGGCGCGCGAGCGTGCCCCCCGAGCCCATCACCTTGCGGCCGAGCAGGTCGAGCGCCTGGATGCCGTTCGCGCCCTCGTAGATCATCGTGATGCGCGCGTCGCGGAAGAACTGCTCGACGCCGGTCTCGCGCACATAGCCGTGCCCGCCGTGGACCTGGATCGCCTCGCTCGTGCATTCGAGCGACATGCCCGTGACGAAGCCCTTGACGATCGGCGTCAGCACCGAGAGCAGCGCGGCCGCGTCATCTTTCGCCTTGGCGTCGGGATGGTGCAGCGACCGGTCCATCTGCTGTCCGGCGTACCAGATGAGGACGCGCGCACCCTCGATGAGCGCCTTCTGAGTCAGCAGCATGCGGCGCACGTCGGGATGACCGATGATCGGATCGGCAGGCGCCTTGTCGCCGGCCGAGGTACGTCCTTGCCGGCGCTCGCGCGCGTAGGCGATCGAGGCCTGCCAGCCGCGCTCGCACTGGGCGAGGCCCTGCAGGCCGACCCAGAGGCGCGCGTGGTTCATCATCGTGAACATGTTCCTGAGGCCGCCGTTGATCTCGCCGATCAGCCAGCCGCGCGAGCCGTCGAAGTTCATCACGCAGGTCGACGAGCCGTGGATGCCGAGCTTGTGCTCGACGCTCGCACAGCTGACGCCGTTGCCCTCGCCGGGCGCACCTGCCGAGTCGGGCAGGAACTTCGGGACGAGGAACATGCTGATGCCGCGCGACCCTGCGGGCGCGTCCGGGAGCTTCGCGAGCACCAGGTGCACGATGTTCTCGGTGAGGTCGTGCTCGCCGCTCGTGATGAAGATCTTGGTCCCCGTGACAAGATAGCTGCCGTCGGGCTGCGGCTCCGCGCGCGTACGCATGAGGCCGAGGTCGGTGCCCGCGTGCGGCTCAGTCAGCACCATCGTGCCGCTCCACACGCCGCTCACGAGCTTCGGCAGGTAGACGCGCCGCATCTCCTCCGTGCCGTGCGTCGCGAGCGCGAGCACCGCGCTGTCCGTGAGCCCGCTGTAGAGCTTCCACGACATGTTGGCCGACACCAGCATCTCGCCGACCACGCCGCCGAGGCTCTCGGGCATTCCCTGGCCACCCGCCTCGACCGGGCCGCAGAGCGAGGCCCAGCCATCGCCGACGTATTGCTTATAGGCGTCGACGAACCCGGGCGGCGTCACCACGCGTCCGTCATCCGTTCGCCTGACGCCAACGCGGTCGCCGGCCTCGTTGGTCGGGGCGACCACGTCCTCCGCGAATCGCGCGGCGCCCTCGAGGACGCCCTCGATCAGCTCGGCGTTGACGTCATCGCGACCGAGCGCGCGGAAATGCGCCTCGGCACCCAGCACTTCATGCAGGACGTAGCGGTACTCTCGGAGGGGAACCTTGTACTCGGGCATGGGGCGGGAGCGTCGTCAGCTCGCCGCTTCGGCGCAGGTGATGCAGCGGTCGGAATACGGAAGGGCGCGCAGGCGGCGCTCGCCGATCGGCTGCCCGCAGTTGCTACAGAGTCCGTAGGTCCCCGCGTCTAGCTGAGCGAGCGCGCGGTTGATCTGCGCGAGCTCCGCCGCGGTCGCCTCGCCGATCCCGGCGAGTACGGCGTCGTTCTCCATCTGGACGACTTGCTCGGCGAAGTCCTTGTCGAGGGGCCCGGAGGAGCGTGTGATGTCGGCGCGCACCTTGGCCGCTCGCACCAGCAGCTCCTGTTTCTGCTGCTGCAGCTTCTGCCGTACGGCCTCGAACTCGGTCGGCATGGAACCCTCGATGGCGAGGGCGGCGGCCGCTCGGCCGCCGCCTCGGGTTCCGTCAGTTTACCTGTACTTCGACCGTCTTGGGCTTGGGCGCGGGCGTCTTGGGCACCCGGACCTTCAGCACGCCATGGCGGCTTTCCGCCTGGATGGCGTCGATGTCAGCGTCGTCCGGCAGCCTGAAGCTGCGCGAGAAGTGACCGTAGAAGCTCTCGACGCGGTGCACTTTCTCGTCCTTGTCCTCCGCTTCCTTCCGGCGCTCGCCACTGATCGTGATCACGTTCTCGTCGACGGTGACCTTGACGTCGTCCTTACTCACTTCCGGCAGTTCGGCCTTGATGAGGTAATCCGTCTCGGTCTCCGAGATGTTGGAGACCGGCGTCCAGGCCGGCGACTCGGCATCGTCCGACGCGCCATGGCGCGTGGCCGCCAGCCGGCCGAAGAATGGGCTATAGCGCGCAAAAACGTCGTCCAGTTCCCTGAACGGTTCCCAGCGAATGAGTGTCATGTTCCTGTCTCCTGTTCCCCTTGGCGGGGTCGGACTCGTGAATGGGACCGTTCCGCCGCGTTTCAAGGCCGCGGTTTGCTTGGCGTCGCCCGCCGCCCGTAATATCGGGAACGGTTCCGGCACCCGCCGACGCCGGTGGCAGCGAGGGAGTTCATGGGCCGCGATCACAACCCGGTGCCTGGACAGTGGTACGAAAGCCTCGACGACGAGGAGGTTTTCCAGGTCCTGTCCGTGGACGAGGACGCGGAGCTCGTCGAACTGCAGTACGAGGACGGTGACGTCGAGGAAATCGACTACGAGACCTGGCAGGAGCTCGATCTCGATCTCACCGAGGAGCCGGAGGGCTGGTCGGGCTCCGAGGGCGACGACGACGAAGACGAGGAAGACGACTTCGACGAGGACGAGGACGACGACGACTGGGACGATGACGAGGACGACGACGAGGAAGAAGACGAATACGGAGACCGCGACGACTATTGATGGCGTCCGGCCTGTGTCGGCCTCACGTCCCCTGGAACCTGCCTCGGCCAACGCCGGTCCAAGCGCCAGGATTCCCGGAGGTCCCACGCGATGAATAGAGCCATTGCCGCCGCTTTGCTCCCCCTGCTCGCCTCCTGCGTGAGCCACGGGCCGCAGTCACAGATCGGCACCCAGGCGAAAGCCGAGAAGCAGATCCGCCTGAAGCGTTCGAGCGACTGCGTTTTCGTGTCGACGATCAGCGACTTCACCGCGCTAGACGACCGCCACGTCGTGCTCTATTCAATGGGCCAGCGTAAGGCCTACCTCGCCGAGATCACGGGCGGCTGCTTCGATATGAAGTACCAGTCCCAGCTCGGGACGGTGGACGGCGACAATAACGGCCAGATCTGCGGCTTCGGACGGGACTCCATCGCCTACCGTCGCATGGGCATCGCCGACGACTGCCCGATCATGGGCCTCGAGGACCTGTCGGACGAGCGCCGCGAGGCGCTCGGGATCAGCGCGCCGAAACCGAAGCCCAAGAAGGAAAAGGCGCCGATGGAAGAGAAGAAGTCGGGCGAGACCAAGTGATCTTGAGCCTTGAAACGGGCCCAGCCAGCAACCATGTGCGGAAGCTGGGCCGCCACCGGATGGAGCGCCGATGAAGAGAGTGTTGCTGCTGCTCGCAACCAACTTCGCGATCCTGTTCGTCGCGAGTATCACGCTGCGGCTGCTCGGCCTGGAGCCCTGGCTCAACGCGAACGGAATCAACTTCAGCTCGCTGCTGGTCGTCGGCGCCGTGCTCGGCTTTGGCGGCGCATTCGTGTCGCTCGCGATCTCCAAGTGGGTCGCGAAGCGGATGATGGGCGTGCGGCTGATCGAGCAGCCGCGCGGCGAGCAGGACATGTGGCTGGTCGAGACCGTCCGCCGGCTGGCATCCCAGGCCGGCATCGGGATGCCGGAAGTCGGCGTGTTTGACTCGCCCTCGCCGAACGCCTTTGCGACCGGCGCGCGGCGCGACGCCGCGCTCGTGGCGGTCAGCTCCGGGCTCCTGCAGCGCATGAACCGCCGCGAGGTCGAGGCCGTGCTCGGCCACGAAGTCACGCACGTTGCGAACGGCGACATGGTGACCCTCACCCTGATCCAGGGCGTCGTCAATACCTTCGTATTCGTCGCCTCGCGCGTGATCGGCGAAGTCGTCGACCGGATCGTGTTCCGCAACGAGCGCGGCCAGGGGCCGGCGTTCTGGATTACGACGATGATCGCGCAGCTTGTGCTCTCCTTCCTCGCAACGATGGTCGTCATGTGGTTCTCGCGCCAGCGCGAGTTCCGCGCCGACGGCGGCGGTGCGCGCCTCGCCGGCGCGCAGAACATGATCGCTGCGCTCGAGTCGCTCGGTCGCACACATTCCGAGGCACTGCCGGAGAAGATGGCGGCGTTCGGCATCAGCGGCGGCAAGGCCAGCGGTTTCATGCAGCTCTTCATGAGCCACCCGCCGATCGAGGCGCGCATCGCCGCGCTGCAGGCGGCACGCACCGCCTGATCGCCGCGGCCCGGCGCCCTGTCCCGGGAGGCTCCGGCTAAGATGGCCGGCATGTCCGCGGTCAGCCCCGTCTCTGCGTCCGCGATCTCAGCGCTCAAGGATATCCTGGGCCGCGGCGGCTGGCTCGACTCGCCGTCGGACCGCGCGCCTTTCGAGGTCGATTTTCGCGGGTTGCACCGCGGCACGACGCCGCTCGTCGCACTGCCCGACTCGACCGCACGCGTCGCCGATTTGGTGCGGCTCTGTGCCCGCCAGCGAATTGCCATCGTGCCGCAGGGCGGAAACACGAGCTACTGCGGCGGCGCGACGCCGCGGGCCGGCGGAAACGAGATCCTGCTGTCGCTCCGGCGCCTACGGAAGATCCGGGCGGTCGATCCGCTGAACGACTCGATGACGGCCGAGTCAGGCTGCGTGCTCGCCGACCTGCAGGCCGCGGCGGCCGGAGTCAACCGGTTGCTGCCGATGTCACTCGGCTCGGAGGGCAGCGCGACGCTCGGCGGCATCGTCTCCACCAATGCCGGCGGCACCGCCGTGCTGCGCTACGGGATGATGCGCGCGCTCGTGCTGGGACTCGAGGTCGTGCTGCCGGACGGGCGGGTGCTCGACCAGCTCACCGCCCTGCGCAAAGACAACACCGGTTACGATCTCAAGCAGCTCTTCGTCGGCGCCGAGGGGACGCTCGGCGTCGTCACCGCCGCGACGCTACGCCTCTTTCCGCGGCCCGCGGCGACGGCGACTGCATTTGCCGCGCTGCCCTCGCCCGCCGCGGCGCTCGAGCTCCTCGCGTCGCTCCGCGAGGCGCTCGGCGACGCGGTGACGACGTTCGAGCTCGTGCCGCGGATTGCGCTCGAGTTCGTGGTCCGACATGTCTCAGGCACGCGCGACCCGTTCGGTTCCGCGCATCCCTGGTACGCGCTCGTCGAAGCGACGCTGTCAGCGGATGACCCGGCTTTCCGGGAGCGCTTCGAATCGGCGCTCGCCGGAGGAATCGAGCGCGGCACGGTCACAGACGCCGTAATCGCCGCGTCCGAGGCGGAGCGCCACGCGCTCTGGCGCCTGCGCGAGACGATCCCGGAGGCCCAGCGGCAGGAAGGTGCGAGCCTCAAGCACGACATTTCGGTCGAGCCCGCACGGTTGCCCGGCTTCATCGCCGAGGGACAGGCGCTCGTCGCCCGCCTGGCTCCCGGCGCGCGGCTCGTCGCGTACGGGCACCTCGGCGACGGCAACCTGCACTACAACCTGAGCGAGGCCGCCGGCGGCGACGGCGGACGGCTGCAGGGCGAAGCCGACGCGATTCGCCGCGCCGTGCACGACCTCGTCGCCGCGCACGGCGGCAGCATCAGCGCCGAGCACGGCATCGGCCAGCTCAAGGTCGACGAGCTCGAGCGCTACGAGAATCCTGCTGCGCTGGACGTCATGCGCGCCATCAAGCAGGCGCTCGACCCGCTCGGCATCATGAATCCGGGCAAGGTCCTCAGGGATCGCACCTGAACGCCGCGATGCCCGCGCTCAGACCTGCTGGCCGGCGGGCTTGGTCCAACTGCTGTCCTCGCGGATGAGACCTTCCTGCGCGACGCTCGCGACCAGGCGCCCTTCGCGCGTGTAAATTGCGCCGCGGCTGAAGCCGCGCGCGCCGGAGGCGCTTGGGCTGTCGATCGCATACAGCAGCCAGTCGTCCACGCGCAGGTCGCGGTGAAACCAGATCGCGTGGTCGATACTCGCGACTTGCATCTCCAGGAGGCTCACGCCGTGCGGCATCACCGCGGTTGCGAGCAAGTGATAGTCCGAAACGTAGGTCAGGAGGCAGCGATGCAGAGACTGGTCGTCCGGCAACCGGCCGAGGACGCGGAACCAGACGAGCATCGAGGCCGGCCGCTTCTCGCGCGTCAAGTACTCGTCCGGCCTCACGGCGCGGAACTCGAAAGGCCGCTGGTTGCGGAAGTAGCCGGCGGCCCTGTGCGGCATGCGCTCGAGAATCTCCGCCTCGATCTCGGCAAGGTCCCGGAGCGACTCCGGCGGCGGCGCCACTGGCATCGGCGCCTGGTGGTCAAGTCCGGGCTCCGTGATCTGGAATGACGCCGACATGGTCAGGATCGGCTGGCCGTGCTGGATCGCGACGACGCGCCGGCTCGTGAAGCTGCCTCCGTCGCGGCTGCGGTCCACCTCGAAGACGATCGGGACTTCGAGGTCCCCCCGCCGCAGGAAGTAGGCGTGCAGCGAGTGCACCTGCCGACCGTCGACGGTGCGCGAGGCAGCGACCAGCGCCTGGCCGAGCACCTGGCCTCCAAATACCTGCGGCGCGCCGACGTCGCGGCTCTCGCCGCGGAACAGGTTGTCCTCGATCCGTTCGAGGTCGAGCAACTTCAGGAGGTCCGGCAGCCGCGAGCCGTCGGCGGTCACGCGCTCACTCCGGGGGTGCGACGCCGAGCCGCTCACGCATGATCGGGCTCGTCGTCGTGTACTGCAGGAACTGGCGCTTCTCGGGGTACACGTGGTGCTGCACGCCGAAGGCGGCGAGCGCGGCCTCGTGGAATCCGGACAGGATCAGCTTCTTCTTGCCCGGGTAGGTGTTGATGTCCCCGATCGCGAAGATGCCGGGCTGGCTCGTCTGGAATCTCTCCGTGTCAACCCGGAGCGCCTTCTTCTCGAGCGCGAGACCCCAGTCGGCGATGGGCCCGAGCTTCGGATGCAGGCCGAAGCAAGCGAGCACGAGCTCGCAGCGCACCTCCACTTTCGACTTGTCGGGCCGCAGGATCGTCGCGCTCGCGATTCGCCCTTCGTGCGCCGCCAGCGACTGGATCGTGCCTTCGTGCCAGGCGAGCCGGCCGGCGGCGGCGAGCTCTTTCATGCGCGCGACCGACGCGGGCGCGGCCCGAAATTCCGCCCTTCGATGCACCAGCGTGACCGAGCGCGCCTTGCCGCAGAATTCCAGCGCCCAGTCGAGCGCGCTGTCGCCGCCGCCCGCGACCAGGACATCCCTGCCATGGAAGTCCTCGGCACGGCGCACGCGATAGAGGAGTTGATTGCCTTCGTAGCGCTCTGCTTCTGGCACGAGCAGGCGCCTCGGCTGGAACGAGCCGAGGCCGCCCGCGATGATAAGGCTGCCGGCGTCGAAGCGAGTGCCCGCGGCGGTCTGGACCTCGAAGCGCCCGGAGGACTGGCGTACGACCGACGTCACTTCCTGGCCCAGGTGGAACCCTGCATGGAACGGCTTGATCTGTTGCATCAGCCGGTCGATCAGCTCCTGCGCGCCGCAGACCGGCAGCGCCGGGATGTCGTAGATCGGCTTGTCGGGATAGAGCTCGGTGCACTGCCCGCCCGGGTGCGCGAGCGAATCCACGACCTGGCACTTCATGCCAAGCAGGCCGAGCTCGAACACCGCGAAGAGCCCGACCGGGCCCGCGCCGACGATGACGCATTCGGTGCTGATGGCGGGCTGCCCCGCGGCTTCGCTCACGTTCGTGACCCGGCCTGCCAGGTGGGGCCGCGCACGCGCGGCGAGGGGCGGAATTCTACCCGATGATAGGCTTACGGCGTGCCCCACGCCCTCGAAACGCCCCTCCTCCCGCTCGCGCGCGATTTCCGCGAGTTGCGCGCGCGCGGGCGACCGTTCGTGCTCGCGACGATCATCGCGACCGAGGGCTCGACCTATCGCAAGGCTGGCACGCAAATGCTGATCACGGATGCGCCCGAGCTGCGTGGTTTGCTGTCGGGCGGCTGCCTCGAGGTCGACCTCGTCGAGCATGCACGCGCGGTTCTCGACACCGGCGTAGCGCGCGCCGCTGCATACGACATGCGCGGCGAGCACGACCTCATGTTTGGGATCGGAAGCGGCTGCGAAGGCGCGATGCGCGTGCTGCTGCAGCGCGTCGGAACCGCAGAAAGCTGGCAGCCGCTCGAGGCCATCGCCGCCCAGCTCGCGTCGGGAGAGCCGGGCGCGATCGCGATCCTCGCGGACGGCGAAGCGGCGGGCCGCGCCTGGTGGCCGGGCGGCGGCGATGCACCCGGGCGCGAGCCGCCCGCGATCCGCGCGGCGCGTGAGCGCGGCGGCGCCCCGCGGCTCGTGGACCTCGAGCCTGGCGCGCCGGCGACACGTGCGCTCTTGATCCCGCTCCCGTCGCCACCGCGGCTTGTCGTCTGTGGCGCCGGGCCGGATGCGCGGCCGCTCGCCGCGCAGGCAGTCGCGCTCGGATTCGCGGTTACTGTCTGCGACCACCGGGCCGCGCTCCTCGATGCGATCCGGTTTCCGCACTGCGCGCTGCGTTGCCAGCCGCCGGAAGAATTCTCGCGGCTGCCAGAGCTCGCGGGCTGCGACGCGGCGATCGTGATGAGTCACCACCTTGCCGCGGACGCCGCTTATCTCGGCGCGCTGGCAGGGCGCGCGGATATCGGCTATGTGGGCCTCCTCGGGCCGGCGCCCCGACGCGACCGACTGCTCGACATGCTCGGCACGCGGGCCGCGAGCCTCGATGGGCGCCTGCGTGCACCCGTCGGGCTCGACATCGGCGCGCGCACGCCCGAGGCGATCGCGCTCGCCGCCGCGAGCGAGCTGCACGCTTTCGTCGCGGGCCGCGGCGGCGGCCCCTGGAACGAGCGCCTGCGGGCGCGACCGGCATGAGCGTCGCCGACGCCCTCGTGCGGCGCGAGGCCGCCCTCCCCGCCCTGCGCCATGACGGAGAGGGCCGTCGTCACATCGACATGCGCGCGATCGGCGTGCTCGCGCTGCCGCTCGTCCTCAACAGCACGGTGCAGGCGGTGTTGAACCTGACCGACACCTGGTTCATCGGACGACTCTCGACAGCCGCCACTGCGGCGATCTCCGCAGTGCACTGGCTCGCGCTCCTGGCCATCTTCCTGATCGGGGGCGTCGCGATGGGCGTGCAGACCCTCGTTGCGCAGGCCTACGGCGCCGGCCGGTATCGCCGTACCACGCGCATTGCGTGGATGGGTTTGTGGGCGTCGGTGCTCACGATCCCGGCGTTCGGGCTCACGATCGCGCTCGGCCCGGCGATGATCCGCGCGTTCGGGCTCGCCCCGGACGTCGAGGCGCTTGCGATCCAGTTCTGGATCCCGCGCATGGTCGGCGGGCCGCTCGCGGCCGCGCTCTGGGCCGCGAACGCGTTCTTCAACGGCATCGGCCGGACGCGCACGACGCTCGCGGTCGGCCTCGTCGTGCTCGGCACGAACGCCGTGCTGAACCAGGTCTTCATCTTCAACCTCGGCTGGGGCATGGCAGGCGCGGCCTGGGCGACGACGGTCGCGGAGCTGGTCGGCGTCGGGCTCGCGATCCGGATGATTCTCGCGTTCGAGACCGATCGGTTCGCGCCGCAGCTCACGTGGCGCCCGGACCTTCGCCGAGTCGTCGCGCTCATCGCGCTCGGCCTGCCGATGGCGATGACCGCCTGCGCCGACCTCGGCGCGGCCGCCCTCTTCCAGCTGATGCAGGTGCAGGTCGGCGTCGTGGACGGCGCCGCGACGCAGATCGTCACCATTTTCACGGCGATCGCCTACATGCCCGGAATCGGGCTCGCCCTCGCGGGCACGACCCTCGTCGGCCAGGCGATCGGCGGGGGCGACCACGGCTGGGCCGAACGGCTCGGCAACCGGATCATCGCGATCGTCGCCTGCTACATGGGCGGAATCGGCATCGTGATCGCGCTCGTCGGCGACTGGCTCGTGCCGCTCTTCGTCAATGCCGCCGATCCGCGGGCCGCCGAAGTGATCGCGCTCTGCTCATCGCTGCTCTGGCTGGCCGCGGCCTATCAGTTTTTCGACGGCGTCAATTTCGCGAGCGCATTTTGCCTCCGCGGCGCCGGCGACGCGCGCGTCCCGGCGCTCATCGTGCTTGCCTGCGGGACGCTTCTCTTCCTGCCGCTCACGCACTACCTGACCTTCGCGCCGGGCCAGGGCTGGTTCAGGAATGTCCCGGGCCTCGGCCTCGGCGCGACCGGCGGATGGTGTGCGATCCTCGTGTACGTGCTTTCGATCGGGACGGCGCTGTGGCTGCGCTGGAAGCACGGAGCCTGGAAGAAGATCCGGCTTTACTCGTAGTCGCGTGCGACGCGAAAGCCGAGGTCGGATTGCCGGCGTCCCGTCGGCTCCGCGCCGCGGGCGGGTGCCCGTGCATCGCGCGGCCGACTCGCCCAGGACCCGCCGCGCACGCCCTTCAGCTCGCAGCCCCCCTGCCAGGTCCATGCGCGCGCGTCGAGCGGCCGGCCCGCGTAGCTGGCGGTGTAGCAGTCCATCACCCACTCGCGCGCGTTGCCGATGATGTCGAACACGCCGAAGGCATTCGGTTTGTACTGGGCGACTGGCCCGAGCGCGGGCGCGCCGTCGCTGCAACGCGCATTTGGCCACGGCAGGCGGAGCGCATCGACCGCCGACGCGTCGTAGACATTCGCGTTGTCGCAGGCAAGCGAGAGCGCGAGGTCCTCACGCGAATCGTGCTCGCCCCAGTAGCGCGGGAAAGAAGTGCCGCCGCGCGCGACGTATTCCCACTCGGCCTCCGAAGGAAGCCGGTAGCGCTTGCCGCTCTCGGTCGAGAGCCATTCGGCATACGCGCGCGCGTCGTCCCAGCTGACGCAGACGACGGGCTCGTCGTCGCGCGGCGCTCCGGCAAAGCCGGGGTCCTGCCATCCGCGGTCGTGGTCCTGCACCCACTGGCCGCCGGACCACACGCGGCAGCCAGGCGCGAACTGGGCGCCCGTCGCGGCCACGAAGCGGCGGAACTCGCCCACCGTGATCTCGCGCTTCGAGACGAGGAACGGCCGCGAGAACGAAAGCTCGACGGCCGGCGACTCGCCGGTCGCGGCATCGAGCTCGGGCGCATCGGGCGCCGAGCCCAGCATGAACTGGCCGGGCGGCACCAGCGCGAGCGCCGGGCAAGTTTCGCAGTCGCGTGCCGCTGCCGCGGGCGTCGACTCCTGCGCGAGCGCTGGCGGGGCCGCGAGGACGAGCGCCGCAAGGACCGCCGCCGTCCTCATTTCTGCTCGCGATCCTTCGGCGCAAGCCCGAGCGCGACGCGAAAGCCGGTGTCGCCCGCGTGCTCAGCCGCCGGCGCGGCCGCGCGATAGGCGCTGCGGCTCTCGGCCGGCGGCGTGAGCCAGCTGCCTCCGCGCTGCACGCGCTCGCCGCAGCCTCCGATCCATTCCCAGGCGCGTCCGTCGCGCGGCCGCCCGGCGTAACTGCCCGTCGAACAATCCTGCACCCACTCGCGCACGTTACCGATCATGTCGTATAGGCCGAATGCGTTCGCACCGAACTGGCCGACGGGCGCGAGGTCGGCGTAGCCGTCACGGCAGGCGGCCTCGGGCCAGCCGAGGCGATAGCGCGCCGCAGCCACGAGGTCATAGGTGTTCGCGAAATCGCAGCCGTCCTCTGCCTCGTCGCCCCAGGGGCGCAGCGTCCGGCTGCCCGCGCGCGCCGCGTATTCCCACTCGGCTTCCGACGGGAGCCGGTAAGCCGACTGCGTCTTCGCGGCGAGCCACTGCACGTATGCCTCGGCATCCGCAAAGGAGACGCAGCTCGCCGGCATTTCGTCGGAAGGAACCGCCGGCGTCGCAACGTCGCTGAAGCCGCGGCGACTGTCATCGCTGAAGCGGCCGAGCGTACCGTCCCAGACGCGGCAGCCCTCGAGCGGCTCGTGGCCGCTGTCCGCCAGGAAGCTTGCGTACTCAGCGCGCGTCACCTCGCGACGCCCGATCGCGAAGGCCTGCCGGATCTCGACGACGCCGACGTCGCCTTCGGCCGCGTCTGCGCCCGGCGATTTCTCCGCGCCGGGCGTGCCCATCATGAAGCTGCCCGCGGGAATCACGACCATTTCCGGGCAGACGTCGCAGTCGCGGAACGTCGAGCCCGCGGCGCGCGGGGATTCCGCGGCCCTGGAGGCGGCCGCCGCCGCGATCAACGCCCATGCGATGGTCGCGGCGGCGGTTCGGGGCATCAGGACTCGACCCGGACCGGCACGAATATCTGCGCGTTGTCGCGCTGGATGAGGAGCGCGACGGTCGTGCCCGAGGAGTCGACGGCCTTGCGGAACTCGCCGACCGAGCCCACCGGGGCGCCGTTCACCGCGAGGATCACGTCGCCGCGCTCGACACCCGCGATTGCCGCCGGGCCGTCGGAATCCTCGACCACGAGCCGGCCGGCGGTATGCAGCTGTTTCTGCTCGTTGCCGGTGAGCGGCCGCACGGCGAGGCCGAGCTTGCCGGTGTCCGCGTTCGTCGGGGCGTCGTTCGACGCGACTGTTGGCTCGTCCTCGAGCTCGGCGATCTTGATGCGCACCGACTTCTCGGACTTGTCGCGCCAGATCGTGAGCGTCGCCTGCTGGCCGGGCTTGATGGCCGCGACGAGCGGCGGCAACTCGCTCGAACGCTCGATGTCGTGGCCGTTGACCGCGAGGATCACGTCGCCGGGCTTGAGGCCCGCGTCTTCGGCCGGACCGCCGCTCTCGACCTGGCTCACGAGCGCGCCGCGCGGGCGCGAGAGCCTGAACGAGTCCGCGAGTGGCTGATTGACTTCCTGGATCGTGACGCCGATGCGGCCGCGCTGCACGTGGCCGGTCGTCACCAGCTGGTTCTTCACGTCCATGGCGACGTCGATCGGGATCGCGAACGAGACGCCCTGGTAGCCGCCGGTCCGGCTGTAGATCTGCGAGTTGATCCCGACGACCTCGCCCTTGAGGTTGAAGAGCGGCCCGCCCGAGTTGCCGGGGTTCACCGCGACGTCGGTCTGGATGAACGGCGTGTACGCGTCGGAAAGCGAGCGCGCTGTCGCGCTCACGATGCCCGCAGTGACCGAGTTCTCGAAGCCGAACGGCGAGCCGATCGCAATCACCCACTCGCCGGCCTTGAGGCCGCGCGGGTCGCCGACCTGCACGACCGGCAGGCTCTTCGCGTCGATCTTGAGCACGGCGACGTCGGTGCGACGGTCCATGCCGACGACCTTGGCGCGGTATTCGCGCCGGTCCGTCATGCGCACCGTCACTTCGTTTGCGTCGTCCACGACGTGCGCATTCGTCAAAATGTAGCCGTCGGGGCTGATCACGAAGCCCGAGCCCTCGCCACGCGACGGAGGGACCTGCCCCCCGCGCGGCCCGCCGAAGCCGAAGCCGCGGAAGAATTCATAGAACGGGTCGTCGGGTGAAAGTTCCGGGCCGTTGCCGCGCACGTCGCGCGCGCCCGTGATGGTGCTCACGTTCACGACGGCCGGGCCGTAGGCATCGACGAGGCCCGCAAAATTTGGAAGCGAGTCGGCCACGTAGGGCGTCGCCGGCTTCGCTGCGGCGTTCGCTGCTGCGTCCTGCGCGGCCGCCGTGGGCGGCGGCGCCTCCTGTGCGACGGGCGCCCGCTCGGTGCAGGCGACGATGAGGGCAAGCAACAAGGCCGGCATGAGCCGGCGCATCGGGGTGTTCATGGATGCTCCGGGAAGAAGATTCGCTGCAGCGGTGAGACTGCGCCGATACCTGCAAGTTGCATCCATGCACATTAGTATGGCACCTAATGAGGCCGGGGTTCCCTTTGGTGCTGGTCGGGGCGCTCCTCGCGACGCCCGGATTCGCCGACGACCTGCCGCCCGCAACCCGCGCCGTGCTGACCCGGGAGAACGTGCCGGAAGCGAGCGTCAGCATCGTCGTACGGGATGCCGCGAACGGCAACTCACTGCTCGTTCTCAATTCCACGATGCCCCGCTCACCCGCTTCGACGATGAAGCTGCTGCCGACCTGGGCGGCGCTCGACCTGCTGGGTCCCGCCTATGCCTGGAAGACGCGCGCCTATGCGGATGCGCCGATCGTCAAGGGCGTGCTGAAGGGCAACCTCTATCTCCAGGGCGGTGGCGATCCGCTCCTTACGATCGAGCGCTGGTGGCGCTTCGTGAACGACCTGCGGCAGACGGGGCTGCGCGCGATCGAAGGCGACATCGTCATCGACCAGACGCGGTTCACGGCGGCTAACGAGCGGCCCGAGGACTTCGACGGCAAGTTCTGGCGAACGTACAACGTCCTGCCGGACGCGATGCTCGTCAACTGGCAGTCGTCCGATTTCACGATCCGCCCTTCGGACGACGGCGATGGAATCGACCTCACGATCCAACCGTACCC
>Ga0075428_100001515_pt1 | contig 24858 bp, 15 predicted proteins | sample RhiMetdeltSRZDD2_FD_75291 | JGI IMG/M metagenome (GOLD analysis project Ga0075428, IMG submission 75291) | Populus rhizosphere microbial communities from Tennessee, USA - Rhizosphere MetaG P. deltoides SRZDD2 | ecosystem: Host-associated > Plants > Roots > Rhizosphere > Soil | place: USA... | reverse complement strand
GGAAAGTAAGAGGGCGGCTAAGCTAATCGCCTTTATGGTTGCGGACGCCATTATTTGAACCTCCCGAATGATAGTCAAGTTTGACCGTCGATCCGCTCTTCGACACCTGTTGCCGTTAACTACGCCTTGCTGGACCCAACGAGTGCAAAGTACCCTGGTGGTCGCTCTCAATGCTTGACCGAATCGCTCGGCTCTCATAATATCCCCACGGCTCAAGGGGAATTAAGGGACCGATGGGCTGGCATCAAAAGAGCAAGCAAGGGGAGTTGCAGCAGGAAAACCCCGTCCCGAGTTGTCTTATATCTCTCCCTACCTCGCGCGTCGCTCAACCTGTCGTCAGGTTGAGCGGGTATTCCTTGAAGGATAATACGACGAAATGAAATCAAATCATACTCTGGCTCTTATTGTGGTTGTCGCAGTGGCTGTGTCGATACTTCACTCAGCCAATCTAGCACATATGCGCGCGTCCAGCGCTGCCGATTCAATTCAGGAGTTAAGCGACCCGCGCGGATTCTTAAGCGGGCCGATCACCGCTCACGCGGCGGGTCGCGGCAATCCGTGGGTGACGTTACGCGATGGGTCTAGCGCGCCTGCTCAGTACGAGGGATCTCCCAAAGCGGTTCAGCAACTGAAGGAGAACGCGATGCGCCCGTTGTCGGTTGGCGCAGCTGATTTCGACGAGGACGGAATTCCGGATCTGGTTGCCGGTTATGCGGGTGCACAAACCGGTGTGATAAGCATCCAGCGTGGAGACGCCGACACAATTTATCCAAACACTCGCGATGCAATCGCGCATAGTGCCCAGTTGCGAGCGGGAGCACCGAACCCGCCCGCGCCCGATGATGTCCAATCACCGTTCTTTGTTAACTCGCGAACTTTCGATGTCTCAACTGCTCCCGAGTTTCTCGGAGCCGGGGATTTCGACGGCGATGGGCATTCGGATGTCCTCACCGCGCAAAATGACAGTGGATCGCTCGTTTTGCTTTCGGGAGACGGCCGCGGAGGATTCCCTCGTTCTCGTCAGATTGCGCTACCCGGGAAAGTCACCTCGATGTCAACCGGTGACGTTAATAGGATCGATGGACTTGCGGATGTTTTAGTTGCTGTAAAAGGAAGCGGGTCGCCAAGGCTGCTGGTCTACGAGGGAGCCGGGGGCGCGTTGAATGCCGCTCCGGAAATAATCGCCTTGCCCGCCGAGGCGAAATCCGTAGCGTGGGGACAGCTTGATGACAGCTTTCCCGTAGACATCGTGGTTGGGGCCGGGCGTGAACTGATTGTTATCCGCGGCCGGGATCGCAAGCGTTCAACCGCCGATGGCCAAAAGCTTAACGCTGAACCGCCCGTCGTAACGCGAATCGACGTTTCATTTTCCGTAACGTCGGTATCCGTGGGCGATTTCACGGGGGACGATCGACGCGAGATCGCCGCTCTTTCGGACGATGGGACCTGTCACGTGTTTTCGCGGGGCGGATCAGGTTGGCAAAAGGTTAACGCGGTCGCGCTCGCTGCCAACAAAACCGCGTCAACTCGAATACTCATGCCGGCGCGGCTTTCGAGCTCACCGAAAGACGATTTAGTCGTGTTGGATCAAGCGAGTCGTAAGCTGCACATCGTCATCAATGACAGCGCGGTTATGACTGATGAAGCCGCAAAAGCAATCGCGTCGTCGAACCTTCGCGTCGCCGGCGCAATCGATTTCGAGGGTGAGCCGGTCGCAGTTTTGGGAATGCGACTCAACGCGGATGCGTTAAACGATCTCGTCGTCCTCAAGAGCAATACGTCTGCGCCAACGGTAATAATGACGGCGCCTGCCGCAACGTTCACCGTTACGAATACCAATGACTCGCTAGCGGGGTCTCTAAGACAAGCGATAATCAACGCCAATGGGAGTCCCGGTCCCGACTTGATCAACTTCAATATTACGCCGGCCGGAAATCAAACGATCAGTCCACTGTCTCAGCTTCCGAATATTACCGGGCCAGTCACTATTGATGGGACCACTCAGAATCCGGGAAGCGCCACTCCTCCGATTGAATTGGCGGGAAACAACGCGGGTATTGAAGTGAGAGCGCTTTCGATAACCGGTAACTGCACTGTGCGAGGGCTGGTCATCAACCGCTTCGACAGCTTAGGAATCGAACTGTCTGGTAGCGGCTCAATAGTTGAGGGCAATTTCATCGGAACTAATGCGACAGGTACGTCCGCTCAGGGGAACGCCGATACCGGAGTGGTTATTAACGGGGGCACAGGGCACCTGATCGGTGGAACGGTCGCCGCCGCGCGCAATGTAGTTTCAGGCAATATCGGACACGGCGTCCTGATATTCCTTGGCGTTGCGTCAGACCATTTGATCCGGGGCAACTTTATTGGGACCAATGCCGCCGGTACGCTCGGGCTGGGTAATCAGAGCGATGGCGTTCAGATGCTCAGCGGATCGAACGACGTTATGAACTGTACTGTTGGCGGAACAACGCCGGGGGCGGGCAACGTTATATCGGCGAACACGGGTGTAGGCGTGCAATTCATAACCGTCGGAACCGTCAATCTAATTCAAGGGAATCTCATTGGAACGGATGCGAGCGGATCAAATGATCTTGGGAACGGAAGCGCCGGAGTGGCCATTACAGAAGCAAACGACTGCACTATTGGAGGCACAGTCGCGGGAGCTGGAAATGTTATTTCTGGAAACGGCGCCGAAGGAGTGCGCTTAAACTCACCGACGGCTACGGGTAATCGAGTGCAGGGCAACAAGATCGGAACGCGCGCCGACGGCACAACCCCTCTGCCAAACAGCTTACAGGGAGTCCGCGTGCTGAACTCTTCCAGCAACAACACCATCGGCGGGACTGCGGGCCAGGGTAACATCATTGCCTTTAACCTGGCTAACGGCGTAGCAGTTGAGACCGGCACCGGGAATCTGATCCAGTCGAATTCCATTTTTTCCAACGGGAGCCTTGGAATCGATCTGGGTGCGCTCGGAATTACACCGAACGACGCCGGGGATGGCGACTCGGGTGCAAACAACTTACAGAACTTCCCGGTATTGACTTCTTCGAATGGAGCAGCCGGCGGAGGCGTGAACATCCAGGGGTCTCTAAACAGCACTGCTAATACCACATTCACTCTGGATTTCTTTTCCAATCCATCGTGTGACATCTCAGGAAACGGGGAAGGGCAGACATTTCTGGGCTCCGCATCCGTGTCGACCAACGGCGCAGGCAATGTCACTTTTAATGTGACGATAATCGCCTCTGCTACGGTCGGCGATTCGATTACCGCGACTGCGACTAACCCGCAAGGAAATACCTCGGAGTTTTCAGCGTGCGTCATCTATGGAGCCGCGGATCTCGCGATCAATAAGACCGCCTCATCCGCGACGGTTGTTGCGGGAAGCAATGTTACGTATACGATCACCCTCACAAACAACGGTCCTGACCCCGCTTCGTCGGTAACCGTGACCGACAACCTGCCCGGGTCGCTGAGTTTTATTTCCTGTTCTTCTACGGGCAGCGGCGTCTGCGGCGGCAGCGGCAACAATCGCATCGTCTCGTTTGCCTCGCTTGCTTCCGGCGCTTCAGCAACGATAACGATAGTAGCGCGGCTGGATTGTTCGGTTTCAAATGGACTGATCGTCGGCAACACGGCTGCGGTAACTTCACCAGTGCGTGATCCGATCGGCGGAAACAATTCCTCCAGCGTGAACTTCACCGCCTCCAACCCGCCGCGCACTATTACGCCGACGTCAGCATCCTATCAGGCCGATGGTGGTTCCGGCTCGGTTAGCGTGACCGCGCCGGCCGGTTGCGGATGGCAGGCGGTGAGCAATGCTTCGTGGATTATCATTGACTCTGGTTCGAGCGGAACCGGCAACGGCACTGTGGGCTATACCGTTGCGGCCAACGGGACAGGCAGCGCTCGAATGGGCACCGTTACGATTGCCCAGCTAACCTTCACCGTAAATCAGAGCAACGTGCCTTGCTCTTATTCCATCCTGCCGGTATCGGAGTCCATCCCGTCGAGCGGCGGCGGTGGAAATGTCGCTGTCACCACCCAGGGAGGTTGTATCTGGAAAGCCATCAGCAACGACGCGTGGATTATGGTTGTTTTCGGTACCGAGAACGGTATTGGCAGCGGATCTACGAGCTACACGGTGCAGGCCAATACCAGCACTACTCCACGCACCGGCACGATTACGATCGCGGGCCAAACATTCACGGTAATGCAGGCAGGCGTGCCATGTGAGTTTTCAATTGAGCCGCGGGGCAAACTCTTTGGTGAGATCGGGGCCGAAGACACCTTTCAGATAACAACATCCGCCGGTTGCGACTGGACCGCCGCTACCACCCAGGACTGGATATTTATCAGCTCCGAGGAATCGGGCACTGGACCAGGAACAATCAGTTACGGAGTTCGAGATAACCTTACGGGCTCACCCCGCGAGGGAAGAATCACGGTTGATGGGCTGTCGTTTGCGATCGTCCAGGACGGCGGAACTCTTGGCGATTGCGTTTATGTAGTCACCCCATCCGCGGCTAGCTTTAGTGCTGCCGGCGGAAAAGGGAATTTTCAGATTATCACCGAAGAGCGTTGCGCGTGGGATGCCATTCCCCAGGTAAACTGGATAACGGTTACGTCTCAGGTGGTGGGAATCGGCACGAACACCATAACCTATAATGTGAAGCCCAACCCGACGTCAGCCGGTCGAGCGGGGATCATCCTCATCGGCGGGCAACAATTTAAGGTTAAGCAGAAGGGTGGTTGAGCTATCACTCGAGCAACACCGGCTAAGGATTGAACGATCTTCTCAAAGATTGTTGAGAGATCTTGCGACGCGGGGTGTTTATCCTTCTGAGGAGGCCTTCTCCTCCTTGCTTGCCGGTTGATAGCCTTTTTCTGAAGTCCATCTCTCGACTTCGTTGCCTTCGAACTTGACGACGATCTTGCTTGCCGCGCTGTGGGCAGGCTTCCAGAGGCTGTACCACTGCCCGAGCGCGCGCTCGCGAATCCCCGGAGGCGAGTGCATCCAGGTGTCGTTGACGTTGACAATCAAGTCCTCGCCTTCAGGCTCAAAGCCGTCGACCCGCGCGTCATACTTGAGCTGCTGTTCGATATCTTCGCTGATTCCCGCGGGATACTTTGCGGCAGTGCCCGCCTCGTGCGAGTCGCTTCCGCAACCAGAGGCAAACAAAATCGAGCCAAGCAAAAACCAAACAAACGTCTTTCCAACGATTACCGGCAAACGAAAAAGGCCGTATGTTCTCCCCTTCATCATTCCCTCGATTCTGAGATCAGTGGATTTAACGGATCAGAGACGGTCATTATCTTGATCAACGCGCTATCAGTCAAATCAAACTGTCCTGCACGCTCCAGTGGTTTTTCAGTTGTAGCATCTTTTGTCGAATATGGTAACATCGGGCGCATGAAACGCCACTGCATGCTCGCGCTATCGATAGCTGTGATCGTGCTCGCTCCGTTTTCGAGCGCCGCACAACAAGGCGGAGGTCACACGCTGTTTGGGGATTTCAAAGTCGACGACAGCCAATCCGGCGGAGTCAGGCCTCAGACGTTTTTCATCCTCCTGTACTCCGTGTCTGGGAAGCTCATTGCCCGTCAGACGGTTGGGAGTCCCGGCCGGTATCGATTCAACGACGTATCCAATGGAGAATACGACGTCGTGGTCGAGGCCGAAAACCAGGAGGCTGTGCGCGTTCGAGTCATGCTTATGGAGCGATCAAAGACAGATATTCGCCGTGACTTGAATTTGGAATGGCGGGCTAAACCCGGCTCGCGTGTTTCGGTGAATGCCGGCGCGATCGCGGCGCCCGAGGACTACAAACGTCAACCCGAGAATGATGTTCGGTTTGGCAAGGCTCAGGAAGCAATCAGTAAGAAGGAGTACAAAGACGCCATAGCATTGCTTCGGCAGATACTTTCGAGTGAGCCGAAGGACTTCGTCGTCTGGACTGAACTGGGAACCATCCAGTTTAAACAAGGGGACATCGCAGAGGCTGAGCAGTCGTATATGAGCGCGCTCCAGGAAAAGCCTTCGTTTCTATTGGCCTTGCTGAATCTCGGTAAGCTTCGAATGAGCGAGAAGAAATTTGAGGGTGCAATCGAAGTCTTGACTCAGGCAGTCGAGGTTGAGCCGAAATCCTCAGATGCTAACTACTTTCTCGGCGAATCGTATCTTCAGATCAGGAAGGGTTCAAAGGCGGTGGGCTACTTCGAGGAGGCTCTGCGACTCGATCCGATGGGGAAGGCGGAGGCTCACATACGTTTGGGCACGCTTTACAAAGGCGCGGGGATGAAAGACAAAGCGGTGGCGGAGTATGAAAAATTCCTCGCCAAGAAACCCGACCATCCTGATCGCAAACAACTCGAGCAGTACATATCGGAGAACAAGAAACCCTAGTATGTTTACCGTTCCCGCATAGGCGTAGACAACCCCATTTCTGACACACCAACAAAAGAAAAGCGGGCTGAAGCCGAGGCTTCAGCCCGCGTTTATGCGCTAAGCGCGGAATCAGAAAACGTACTTCAGGGCAACTTGCATTACCCGAGGATCCCCCTGGATTCCTGAGAATTTGCCCCAGTTGGCTGGAGGCGCATCGGCCAGAAATGGATCTGCCTCGAGCGCGATGGCCGTGGTTCCTGTAAACCGTTGCGTGTTGGTTACGTTGAAGACCTCCCATCGCAACTGAATCTCATGGGTTTCGCGATAAGGCATTCTAAAGGATTTCGCGAGCCCCATGTCCAGGTTGATGAATGATGGGAAACGGAGTGGGTTTCGGTCTCCGACTTCGCCAGCACGCGCGTTCCGCCAGCTGTTATATGCCGCCAGAACGTCCTTGAAGTTATTTGGGTCTTTGCCGTCCTCCCCTCGAGTCGCCGAGGTTGCAAGCGGTCGAAGGCGAGTGCCGTTTGACGTGAAGTTCCAGTTTGTTGCCCAGCCGACACCGCCGCCATCGAAAACACCAAACGGCAGGCCTGAGTTGTATCGGAAGATGCCCGATAACTGCCAGCCTCCGATGAGGGCGTCAACAATGCCCGGCGCCTTGCTAAAGAATCTCTTACTCCTTCCGAAAGGCATTTCCCATATGGCATTGATGTTGATGAGGTGCTTTACATCAAAACTCGAGACCCCTCGATCGCCCTTCGGGATTATCGGGTTCTGAATCAAGCCCGCGTTGTTGTTCGTTCCCGACGCTGTGTCGATAGACTTCCCAAGTGTGTAGTTGAAGTCAAACGTAAGGGTTTCTTTGTAGCGCTGGCGCACGCTGAACAACAGGGCGTGATAATCCGATTCGCCGTAGTTGCTGGTGGTAAACAGAGACCCATACTGGTTCTGTCTAAACGCGAACGGCCCCACCGTCGAGAATTCGTCCAGCAGGGTTTGAAGGAAGGTCCAGTCGACGATGTCATAGCCACCAACTGGATCGAATCTGGCAACCATGTAATACATCGCCTGGGTTGGCGACAGACCAATAAAAGTATCGTCGCCGAAGAAGTCAGCCAGCGAGGCTCCCAACGGCCCAGCCTTGAACAAGTTATTGAAGTAGGGGATCGGCGCGATCTTGTCGAGCGGTACATTAGCAAGCCTGGCGTCCTCGAGCTTGCCTGCGGCAGTGTACCAGTCGGTCCCCGACTTTGTATCGACCAGATTGTTGAAGTGCATCGTGTCGATGACCGCGAGCAGTTTGCGCGCCTTACGGCCTGCGTAAGCCGCTTCGACGAACAATCCACCGGGCAGTTTGCGGCCGACCGACACGTCCCAGCTATAGTGTTCGGGCCAAACGATGCTCGAGTCCAGAGAACTTTCAATACGTGTCGAGCCATCCGGCGCCTTTTGCTGAGGGAACTTCAACGCCGCAGCGGGCGGGAGATTCGGCAATGCGCGGATATCCTGGCCGAAACCCGTAAACTTCGGCGCGGGGCGAGTCGTGACGTTGAAAGTGTTCGCCGAGATGCTCGTACTCGAAGAAAAGCCGAGCGTATTTGCCGTGTCGAAATTAGTCGCCAGCGCCTGGCCGAGGAAGTCATGAAGCATCGTGAACCCACCGCGGATTACCAGGTCGCCATCACCCCCTAGAATCTTGCGCTTCCAACCCCCACTGAAGTTCGGCGTCCAGGCGACGGCAACGCGCGGCTGGAAGTTGTTTTTGTCCCAATCATAGTAGTTGGGTTTGTCATTGACTGGTCCCGCGAGGTCAACGGTAATAAGTTCCTGTACTGGCGTGCCGGCGGCCGCGCCCGCGAGCCGCCTCTGCAGGAATTCGCCCAGATTAACTGTCGACGCTGCCTGGAAGCCTTTCGTTTCATAGATAGGCTTGCTCAACCCGTACCGCAGCCCAAACGACAGCGTCAGGTTTGGACGGATCTTCCAGGAATCCTGGGCATAGAAGTCGTACTCGTCAGTAGCGTAGGTGCGAACAATCGGATCTCCCGAATTCAGAATGCTTCCATCAAGTTGGTAATCGATGTTGGAAGCGTATTGAGAGTAGCGCCCGATAACTGCAGCTAACGCATGCTTCATCGGTGTAACCCACGCTGAGCCGGCGCGCGGGCTCAGGGGGTTGGTAAGAACAGCCCCCGACAGATCATAGAAAAACCCGTTCGTGATCGCGGAGTCAAAACGGACGCTGGTACGCGTATTACGAATCACCCGAATGTTGGTGCCAAACTGGAAACTGTGCGCCCCGCGCGTCCAGGACAAGTCGTCGGTAATGTTGTATGTCGGGTTTGTTCGAGAGAAGGTGCGCGAGAAATTTGCCGGCGAAAAGACCGCGCGAAACTGGATGTTGTTGTCCCCGGAATCTCCAAAAGTCGAGAATGCGTTGCGGGTCATGCCAAACCGAAGGTCGTTCACCAGAGAATTCTTTATGGACCAGGTGTGGCCGATTGCAAATCCGAGGGGGTGGTTCCAAGTCCCCGGCCTTGGAGTGTCTGGCAAGAACGGTGCGTTCAAAGCGACATCCTGCTGGTAGTTACCCCTGAAGAACAGGATGTGATGGCCGTCCTCAGTGAGATTGTAGTCGAGCCGCAAGATGTTCGTGTTGAAGCGCGCTGGAGTAGATGCGTTAAAACGAAAGCCGCCGGTGTTGCGACCATCGCCCACTTCCGACGAATTTGCAGGATACCTCTTTGCCGCGTCTGCCAAAACTGCAAGCGCCGCGGGGTTGACCCCGACCGCAGGAAAGATCTGGGTTATCTGGGCCGCGTTCAATGTAACAGCCGCGCCCGTTGAGGTCAGGTAGTTCACCTCTCCACGGCCAAGGCTTGGAAGAGGGACAGTCCGCGCCGCGACCGCCTCTTCACTGGCGTCCTTTCGGCCTTCGTAGTTGTAGAAGAAGAAAAAGCGGTCTTTTTTAATCGGGCCGCCGAGCGTTCCGCCATACAGGTTGCGTATCAGTTTCGGTCTCGGCAGTTTCTCTTGTCCGACGCCTTTTAGACCGGCGATAACCTGTGGATCATTCGGTCCAAACGTTCCGGCCTTGTTGTTAAAGAAGTTATTGGCCGTGAATATCGTGTTGCGGTGGAACTCGTAGGCCGAGCCGTGAAACTGATTGGTCCCGCTCTTGGTCACCAACGAAACCTGCGCGCCGGCGGACCGGCCCTCCGCCGCATTTGGGTTCGTTGTAGTTACGCGAAACTCCTGAACAGAGGAGGGCGTTACACGCAGAATACTCTGAAATGCGCCGGCGGCCTGCTGTTCGTTGACGTCAACGCCATCCAGAGTAATGTTGCCCTGGTCGGTGCGCGAACCTGTGACATTTCCAGCTCGCGTTACACCAGGTTGCAGGCTTAGCAGCGCCACTACATTGCCCGACTCCAGCGGCAGCTGGGTGATTTGCTGAGACACGAAGTTGTTACCAAGGCTCGCATCACGCTTATTGAGCAGCACCTCAGCAGAGCCCGCGCTGACCGTGACGGTGTCACTTACACCGCCGACTTCCAGTTCAACCGTTATGTTGGTCGGCTTGGCTACCAGCGCGCGCACCTCCGTAATCACCGCCTTTTTGAAGCCGGCTGCGGATGCCTCAATCTGGTAATCGCCAGGCTGAACCAGGCTGAACAAGAATGATCCGTTCTCGCCGGAAGTAGTCGTCCGCGCAGTGTTTGTTTCACTGCTTGTGAGCGTGACTGTCGCTCCTGCTACCGCTTTACCCTGCTGGTCAACCACGGAGCCACTTACGGAAGAAGTCGAGCTTTGCGCTCGAACGCTCCCGCTAAGCATGAGGAGGGAGAGAAGCACGCCAAGAAAGGCGCGACCTTTTGAAACCTCCCGGGTTCGCCTGTGATTAACCTCCCTGAATATGCTTGTGGACCCATGCCTTGCCAACCGCCTGAGTCCGCGCCTGATCGTTGTTAAAAACATTTCGCCTCCATTCCTCCTCGCCTGACAGGAGAGTGTCAGTATGAGCGTTGGTCAGTTAGTGAGTCTCGAGTTGAGGCCTGAGCCGGATGCTTTAGAGCCCGCTGCATATCAGACCGCACTCGAAGAGTGCCGGCACACTGCTGAGGCTTATGAATAGACGAGTGTTGTCACTCGCCTCACCTACACATCCCTGAAACGTTTGATACCTGGAGGATTGCTTTAGTCGGCTTTCGGCTTTCTGAGCTTCAAGCTTTCTACGGCTCTTCGAGTATGAAAGCGACCGCATTCTACAAACCGGACGAATAAGAGTCAAGCAGACAATGTCCGAACAGCAGACAATGTCCGGTCACATAAGGTACGAAGGCCCGAGATCACTCAGCATGCTCGGAGTAGGGTGGCTTGCCCCCGCTCCTCTTGTCTTTTGGAACTCTCGGGAAGGGCGAGGTCAAGCCAACCTACCTCAAGCATGAGGATGGCTGACCTTGTAGGCTGGTGAGAATGTCCGCACAGCCTCAAATTTGTTGGGATTGCGGGAACACAGAAATACCCCAGCATGCTCGAGGTAGGGGAGTGCTGGCCCCCGCTCCTTCCCTCTGTGCCAAAAGAGAAGAGGGGGTAAGCCATCCTACCTCGAGCATGCTGGAACCTACTCTACGATTCGAATATGAAGCTCTGCAATTTGCTCATCCGAAACCGGACCTGGCGAGTCGGTCATCAGGTCCATTGCGCTGGCGGTCTTCGGAAACGCAATCACTTCTCGAATAGATTTCTCGCGGGCCAACAGCATCACCAGCCGGTCGAACCCAATCGCCATTCCGCCGTGCGGTGGCGTTCCATATTCAAGCGCATCCAACAGAAACCCAAACTTCGACCGCGCTTCTTCCTCGGATAGCCCCAGCACGTTGAATATGCGGCGCTGGGTTTCGCGCTGGTGGATTCGTATCGACCCGCTGCTCAACTCCACACCATTGAGAACCAGATCATATGCCTTTGCCAGCACTGAACCAGGATCGGTTTCGAGTTTATCGAGATCTTCCTCGCGAGGGCTTGTAAAAGGATGGTGCATGGGATAGTACCGCTCGTCTTCGTCGTGATACTCGAACATCGGGAAGTCTGTTACCCACAGGAAATTGAATTTGTTCTGATCGACCAGGTTCTCACGCTCTGCGATCTCATTTCGCAGCGCGCCCAGCGATGCCGCCACTACCGAGGGTTTACCTCCTACGATCAGCGCACAATCGCCGGGTTTCGAACCGAGAGATTGAGCCAGTTCCGCGACTTTATCGTCTCCCAGCGATTTTGACAGTGGCGAGCTTATCTCTCCCGCCTCCGCAATCTTAATCCATCCCATTCCGCCTGCGCCGTATCGACGGGTGATCTCGGTTAGCTCGTCGAGTTGCTTTCGCGAGTACTTCGCGCCACCTTCTACATTAATGGCTTTTATCTGCCCGCCCGCGTCGAGCGCAGCACGATACGGTGTGAACTCAGTGCCCGACAAGTTCCCGGAAAGATCGATCAGCTCCACACCGAATCTGGTGTCCGGTTTGTCCGTGCCGTAACGGCGCATAGCTTCCGCATAAGTCAGGCGAGGGAAGGGAACCTCAACCTTCATATCAATCAGCCGCGACAACTCGGCCATTAGGGGTTCGATCACTTTGAAGATATCGTCGGGCCGGACAAAGCTCATCTCGATATCGATCTGAGTGAATTCCGGCTGGCGGTCGGCTCGCAGGTCTTCGTCGCGGAAACAATGGGCAAGCTGAAAGTACTTGTCAAAGCCGGCGATCATCAAAAGCTGTTTGAATATCTGCGGCGACTGAGGTAACGCGTAGAAGCGTCCGGGTTGCAACCGGCTGGGAACGATATAGTCACGCGCGCCTTCCGGTGTCGTCTTTATCAGCATCGGCGTTTCGATCTCGTAAAAACCGTGTTCATCCAGATAACGACGTACCGCCAACGCTGCCCGGTGACGCAGCCCAATGTTGTACTGCATCTTTTCGCGGCGAAGATCAAGATAGCGATAGTTGAGACGCACCTCTTCGCTGGCCTTGCTTGAGTCAATCTCAAACGGCGGCGTCTTGGCGTCGTTTAGGATATAGAGCTCCATTGCTTTTACTTCGATGCGGCCCGACTTCAGGTTTGGATTGATCTTGTCTTTGTCCCGCATCAGCACCTTGCCGATGATCGCGACTATATATTCATTTCGCAGCTCCTTGGCACGGCGATGAGCGTCGGCGTTTTTCTCCTCATCGAACACGACCTGGACTATTCCCTCGCGGTCCCGGAGGTCTATGAACGTGAGCGGCCCGAAGTCCCGGCGTTTATGAACCCAACCCATCAGCCGCACGACTTCACCCGCGTGTTCAGGCCGGAGTTCTCCCGAATAATGACTGCGTTTTAAGCTTCCTAAGCTGTCGAGTGTTGGCATAAAGATTCTACTGAATCACTTTGTTAATATCGGGATCAACCCTTCTTCTTCCGTATTCAATTGTTCGCCGGTAGACATGTCTCTAAGCGCATAACTGCCCTTGTCGATCTCATCATCTCCAACGATCAACGCATAGCGCGCGCCGATGCTGTTTGCGATCGCCAGCGACTTCTTCAATTTGCGGCCTTCCAGATCTACAACGGTACCTACACCAGCTTCGCGTAATCTTCTGGCCAACGCAAACGCGTGCTGGCGAGCTCGATCGCCAATGTACGCCACAAACAGATCTGGAGCCCGTCTCTGCTGTTCGGCGCTGCTCTCCGGCAGGCTCATTATCATACGCTCGATGCCGAACGCGAAACCAAACCCCTTTGCCGGCGGTCCGCCCAACATCTTCGAAAGCCCATCGTAACGGCCACCACCCACAATTGTGTTTTGCGCGCCAAGCTGGTTGCCGGTGATCTCAAACGCGGTGCGCATGTAGTAATCCAGGCCGCGCACCAGCTTCGGCGACACTGTGTACTCGATACCGCGCTGCTCGAGAAGCGACTTGAATTGCTGAAAGTGCGTTTGGCACGCATCGCAGAGTGAGTCGCTAATAGACGGTAGTTGGTCCAGGTACGGCTGACAGGATTCAACTTTGCAGTCAAGCACCCGCAACGGGTTTGTTTCATAACGCTGGCGGCAGCTCCCGCATAGATTCGGGAGACGCTCGCGAATCGCTTCCTTTAATCGTTCGATGTAAGCCGGCCGGCAGTTTTCGTCCCCAATCGAGTTCACTTTCAACTCAGTTCCGGTAATACGAAGCTCTTTCAAGTACCAATCAAGCATTTCGATGACTTCGGCTTCGATCGCCGGATCGTCGCTTTGTCCGAGCACCTCGACGCCGACCTGACCGAACTGACGATAGCGTCCCTTCTGCGGGCGTTCGCGACGGAACTGCGGACCGATATAGAAGAGCTTCACTAGACCCGGTTGATTGAATAGCCCGTGTTCGATGTACGCGCGAACGGTTGACGCAGTCGATTCGGGCCGAAGCGAGACTCGTTCACCGTCGCGATCTTCGAATGTGTACATCTCCTTATTGACATCAGTTTCGGTGCCGACGCCTCGCTCAAACAGATCGGTCTTTTCGATGATCGGGGTTCTAATCTCCTCAAAGCCATAGCGGCGGAAGGCCTCACGAGCCGTACGCTCGATGAGGTTCCAGCACTCTATGCGTCCTTCAACCTTTTCGGTAAAGCGCGCGGGAAGAAGATCCTGTGTTCCTCGGACTTTTGAAATCATAACGTCGCAAGCTCTAAAGAATTGCAAATTGAAAATTGCAAATTGAAAATTGCAAATTGAACATCTGCGTTCTACTGCCTCTTTTTGTCTCTGTTCTCCTTTGCAGTAACAATGGACTGACCGATTATGTTACAAAGCTCCGTTGCTTCTTCAAGCAATTCATTCATCCGATGCTCCGGAAGCAGCTCGGTTTTGATAATCAAGCGGATCCAGCAGCGGGACTCGCGCAGTTCCTTTAAGCAGATCCCAAGCTTGTGTACAAAGTCAGCACGGCTTTCAGCCGCGCGCGCTTCTTCGTAGTTTGGGGCCGGCGAGGTTCCGCATCTGATAAGTTGACCCGCGATATGACGCCCCATCCGCGTATCAGGAAGGGCATCGACTACCTTACCAACCCGCGCTGCAAAGTTAATCAGTCGTTCAGACAATTCATCGGGTGTCATGGCATTACCTCGTTTGATTTTAGGTTACCCAGAACCACCCAGTGTAAAATTTGCAATTTGCAATTTGCAATTTTCAATTTGCAATTTGCAATTTTCAATTTCCAATTTTCAATTTTCAATTTCGTAATTCTTCTCGACCCTTCAGGGTTCAGCTTCTTCCTTCCAAGAGGTAGTGATTCTTATACTCAACATAATGCTGCCAATGCTCATCGATACGCGCGACCTCCTCGTCGGTCACCGCTCTTCGCACTTTCGCCGGGGCACCCATCACCATTGAACGCGGCGGTATCACCGTTCCCGGTGTAACCAGCGATCCTGCGGCGATAAACGATTCTTCCCCAATAGTCACGTCATCCAGCACTATGGCGCCGATTCCGATCAAACATCTGTCCTTTACCGTGCAACCGTGCAGCACCGCAGAATGACCCACGGTCACAAAGCTCCCGATCACCGTTCCAAACCTACCCTGGGTGACGTGAATAACGGTGTTGTCCTGGATGTTTGAGTTCTCGCCGATTCGTATGAAATAGCAGTCGCCTCGCAGGACGCAGTTGAACCACACGCTGGAGTGCGCCCCGATGTGAACGTCGCCGATAATCTGCGCGCCGGGGGCTACAAAAGCGTTATCCGCTACCTGCGGGCTCACGCCCCTGTAAGTGATCATGCTCTACCTCAAGACGGGTACGGGTTGAAAACGCGATTCGCCGTCATATCCTCCGTCGTCTCCCAGACGGCCTCACGATGCGTCGCATAGGCAAGAACCGAGCTGTCCGCGGAAAGAAGTGACGTTAACATACGCTTCTTTAGAGCCGCAAGTTGACACACTGTTTCCGCTGACTTAGCATCAGCTTGATGCTTGCGGCTGTACTGACTACGCTTCGTTTGTTGCGGCGATTTCAATTACGACCCACGGCGGTGAGTGTTGCGATGCTGGTCATGGCCGCCGGATTTGGTTGCGGACGCCCGTTCAACGTGAAGACGTCGCCGGCGCTTCCTCCGGTAAGTTACGCCGCAAAGGCGAGCTTGGATGAGCTCATGATCGAGGCGCATCCGGTAATCGACGAGGATTTCTTGTACGATACTTTCGATGCCAACCTCATCGCCGCTGGACTCTTGCCGGTAAGAGTCAGGCTCACAAATAACGGTAGCGAACCCATTGAGCTAAAGAAGGCGCGCTTCCAAATCGAAATACCCTCGAAGAGATTCAAGTCGGCTGACGCTCGGAGGGCATTCAAGAGACTCTTTACCTATTATGGAGTCTCGGTCTATAGCAAGTCAGGCTACAATGACTCTCTCGAAGCATTCACCTCGCATGTGTTGGATGTCGGGACGGCGCTTTCGAGTAATCAGTCGCGTCAGGGACTGTTGTTTTTCGAGGTACCCGCCGAAGCCGCGCGCGAGACCGGCCTGACGTTGGTTATCGACAAACTGAAATCAAAATCGGACGCCCGCGCCGTGCTCAAGTTGAATTGATGCTGGAGAAGTATCTGAAGAGATGACGACATTTCAAGACAGCTGGATCGCCCAAAGTCGCAAAGGACCACAAAGACGCAAAGTCTCGGGTCTCATAGCACTGCTCACTCTGCTCGCGTGCCTGGTTTTACAACCCGGCGGCGCGCGAGCGCAGGAGCAGAAGAGTCCGCCAGCCGATAATCGCGAGGACTTTCGACAGGTACTCGATAACGGTAACCTGCTATTGAGGCAGGGCCGCATTGACGAGGCGGTAAACGAGTTTCGCCGCGCGGCTAAACTTCAGGGCGACAAGTGCGCTGAATGCTTTCAGAGGATCGGCCAGGTCTATCTTCAAATGCGAAGGCTGCAGGAAGCTGCGGTGGCGTTTCGACAGGCGGCCGAACTAAAGCCACCCAACGAAGCCGAAATTTACAACATCCTCGGAGTGACCCTTTACTTGCAGAACGAAAAGCAATCGTTCGAGCAGGCAGTGGTCGCGCTTCAAAAAGCGATCGAGATCAGCAAGGGCAAGGTAGTGAAGGCTTACTACAATCTCGGCTTTGCTCTCATCAAGTCGGGCAAAGAACAGGAGGGAGTTGCAGTACTAAAACAATTCCTCGAACTGGAACCGGGAGCCAGCGAAGCGAGTCAGGCGCGGGCGGTGATCGCTAATATTAAGATGGTGGATGCCAGGGTTGCGCCGACTTTCGCCGTGAAATCGCACACGGGTGCGGACCTGGCGCTGGAAAAACTTCGAGGCAAGATTGTCCTTTTGGATTTTTGGGCTAGCTGGTGTACCCCATGCCGCGTCGACATGCCGGAAGTAAGAAAGATATGGAAACAGTACGCCGGAGATCGTTTCACGATCATCGGAATTAACCTTGACTCGACTCGCCCGCCGTTCGAAGCGTTCATGAAAGATGAAGGAATCACCTGGGTTCAGTACTACGACGGGCTCGGATGGGGGAACAAGCTCTCTCGTTTGTACGGCGTGTATGCCATCCCACACACAGTGGTTATCGATCATGACGGGGTGATTCGGGCGACGGGTCTGCGCGGCGAAGATCTCGCAGCGAAGATAGGTGAGCTGTTGTCCGCGCTTCCGGTGCCGGACGCCAGGAGTACCTCAAAGAAGTAATCATGCGAACTATTGAGCAGCTTTCTTCGCCGGCGGCTTTGCCGGTTTAGTCAACGGTACGTACTTGAGTCGATACTCTGTAGAAGACTGACATTGGCTCAGTTCGATTGGACTCTTTGTAGCCTCTCCTTCAAATCTCAGCGCGTTCCGCGAGCCGGCATCAAAAGCAACCGGCTGGTGATTGCTTTCGGTCAGCTCTATGTCAGCGATCTCTCGACCAACGAGCCAATACTTTCCCGGCTGAACGTTGGTGAGAGTGAATTCGCCATCCGCCGAAACATCGGACTCGAAGTATCGAAGCACATCGTCGGCGGCCTCGGGTTCCGCAGGCACCAGATGTACTCTCATCTTTGCCTCAGGCGGTTTGTTTTCCGGGCCGGAGATCACCTTTCCAGACAATCGCGCCGCGCCCTCGCTCACTGTTGCGATCATGCCCTTGATCTTGTCTCCAGGCTTCAGCTTGACGCCGTTCTTTGCGGCATCGACTGGCTTGGCTCCCGGATCAGCTTGCTGAAGCGTGATCGCTTTCAAATAGAGATGCGCGGCGGGTAGTTGAAGATTCAGCCGATGAGTGCCCGGTTGAAGAAGGCTGATGATAAACTCGCCCTTCTCATTTGGAGTGGTGTCCTTGAACGCTCCGAGCTGGCCGCTGATCGCTTCCACAGAGTCTTTGCGGTCGTCGTAAGTGCTGAGCACTGTCCCTTCGATAGGTACAGGGCGCAACTCCTTGCAAAGCGCTCGTTGTTTAGCGTCCTGAAGCGTCTCAAGGATAATTCGTCCAGCGATCGAAGCCAACGGCTCAATGACCAGGCTTATGCCCGAAACGTCGGCGCCTTTAACCACCACCCGGCGCGGCTGAGAGACTGATGCGGTTATACCCTCGGAACCTGCGGCCATTGCCAAATTACCTGACGTCCCCATCGCGCTGACGATGTATTCTCCGTCGAGCAAGCTATCAAATCCGAAATGGTCGCGACCGGCCATCGCGATTGTAGTGGCTTCCAATATACCGTTATTGGCGCGGGTGAGCTGGACAGTGATCGCCTGTGGCGGTGGTCCGGCTGACACGGTTACCGTGCCGCCTATCGAATGGCCCCGATTCTCCCGATAACGAATGTCTATATTGGCGGCTTCTTCGCCCGCAAGCACCTTGACGTCGGCAGCAGTCTCGATGGTGCTTGAAGGGTAGTACGTCGGCGCGTCGCCGTCATAAGCATCGCCGCCCCCAATCGCAAACCCCTGGCCGCTTCGTCCTCCCGCGGCGACCTGGTAATAACCGGGCCGGAGTCCGTAGATCCGATAGATTCCTCGATCGTCGGTCCTGAACGGTCCAAGTATCATTTCCATGCTCTCGGCGAATTGCGAGCCTATATCTCCCCGCACCCGTGCCGGCCGGTCGTTTGTGTCACGTATCCTAATCACCCGTACCAGAGCACCGACGACGGGCTCACCCGACAAGTTAGTCACCTTGCCGGTGATGACCCCTCCCTTGACCATCGTGATCGTTGCATTATCGCCCGGACGATAAAACGCTTTTGTGTCGCTGTCGGCGGATACGTATCCGGGGGAGCTTGCGGAGAGTGAGTATGCGCCGGGACGGATATTGGTCATTTCAAACTTTCCATCGACATCGGAGGTAACCGGGCGAAGCAACGAGGTGACTGCTCCCTGCACATTGCTGGCGATGTTTACCGGAAAGATCATTATGGTAGCGTCGGGCACGGCGCGTCCGCCTTCTGTAATTACCCGTCCTCTTAGCCGCGTCGCCGAACGTGATTCTTTCTCGGGCGTCGATTGCGCGGCTTGAGGCGCGCGCGCAGCCGGCTCCTTTGGCGTTTGTCCCTCGCCGCCCACGGCTAGTAATAGGAGTGTGCAGATCGTAAGGGCGATTGTGAGTCTTCGCATAAGCGTCTATTTGTCGGAACCCTTCCCACTCAAATCGAGCACGATGTCTACTTCAACCGGGCTGCTGCCGGTTACGGTTACAGTCTGCTTCGACGACACGCTGCGTGAGCCACTCTGGCGAGGCACGGAACTCGTTACCTGTACTTCGTAGGTCCCAGGCGTGAGATTCTCAATGAGGAACGCCCCCGTCGAGCTCACGTCTACGCGCCGGTACGTGTCGCCAATATCGGGTTGATCGTTGTTCACTGGTCGGGCTAGGGCGACAACTTCTGCGCCTTTTGGAAGAGAGCCACCCTGAATCGTAACCCGTCCGCGGATAACGCCGTTCGAAGGCGCGAGAATCAATCGTAACCCGAGGACCTCTTCATTAGGTTGGACTTCAATCCCGCCTTGTACTTCCACGCCGTTGCGTTCGAGCCGCAAGATCCCTGGTTTCCTTGCGCTCATGGAGAACGTGCGAAAGGTTACCTTGCCCGGTTTGAGACCGCCGAGACGGAAGGTCCCGTCTGGGCCAACGATGCAGTTACCGGATGAGAATGATTTACTCGACGGATCGATGACCATCGCCATCAGCATCAGCTGGCCGTATCGATCAAGACTGTCCTGAGGGTCGGCGCTCTCAATGACTACGACGCCGCTGATCCCCGCGCCGCGATGAACTTTTATTTCAAGTTTCTCTACATTCGTAGACTCCACTTCGAAGAGAACGGGATCGGCGTAGAACTGACTACCGCCCGATCCTGCGAACGCCCCTATCGACGTGGCTTCCATTTTGTAATTCCCGGGAAGGACAAAAGCGAATCGGAACTCGCCTTTGTCATTTGTAGTAGTAAATCCGCCAGGCATGCCCGTTAGATCGTTGCCTGTATCGGTCGTTATCCTTAAGTCGTCGGCAGTGGAATCTTTTATAGCCTTTGAATAAGCGACCATCGCATTTGCGATCGGCGCTTTGCTTTCTGAGTCAAGAACCCGGCCACTGATAACGAAGCCCTTGTCCGCGCCGCTGAACTGGATGTCTACTCCGGCTGCCTCGGACGCGGCGGTCACTACAATCGGTTTAGCTTTTGATTCCTCGGTCACGCCTGGGTAAAACGTCTGAACTCTTTTGGCGCGTTGAGAGAAAATATTCGACATCGCATCCGAGTCCTTGCCGGCGCTTACAACGTAGCGCCCCGGTTGCAAGCCAAATATGCGATAAACGCCGCGGTCGTCAGTTGCGTACATCCTGTTTCCAAACATGCCTACTATCGAAGGCCCAGTTGCGGGCCGCGAGGCGTCCATCTGCTTGAGAGACACTCGTTCACCTATAACTGGCTGCCCTTCGCTGTCCGTGATCTTTCCGGTAATAACCCCGCCGAGCGACAAAGCGAAGTCGACGTTTTCAGCGGTGGCGCCTTCGGACACCGTTATCTCAGTACTTGAATTAGCGTCAGCGCTGACCAAGGCCGGAGCTGACGGAGCAACGCGATATTTGCCGGCCGGTATTCCTTCGAGCCGGTAAACGCCCTCCGAGTCAGTTACCGCCTTCATCGATGCGGATGAGTTGAACATTGCTTCCACAATCCGGTCGGGGCTCAACTCCGGCGCCGCAGTGATCGTAATGCCCTTGACTGGCTTGCCTTCGAGCTTAACCCGCCCGGTGATTGCGCCGGGTTCTTTCTGGGTTTGCGCGCGAACCGGTCGGTCGTAAGCTAGTGCGGATAACAGAACGAATAAGATGATTGCCGCGGATTTCAGCTTGCGCATGATTACCTCCAACCTGGATCGGTGTCAGCTTACAACCCAGTGCGGACGTATGGAATTCCGACGGAAGAATATCAGGATGATCGAGTCATTTCTACTAGTATTCGTAGTGTCCTAAAGCTGTGTTGATACCGTCTGAACCGGGTGATGGACCACGGATCGGGCGGATCGGACATTAACACGGATCAGATCAGCCCAATCCGTGGGCTATTTCTGGGAGTCTACATAACGAATGAAACCTTGCCCCTCCTTCACAAATCCCACCAGCGGGGTAATAGATGAGTAAATCAATCACCAGTGATCCTCCGGAATGCGGCTTCGCGCATCACGTCGATCGGCGGCTTCTCTCCAGTAAAAAGCTCAAACTGTAACGACGCCTGGGCGACCAGCATCTCGATCCCGCTAATTACTTGGCAACCCGCTGCGCGCGCATCCAAAAGCAACTGTGTTTCGAGCGGATTGTAAACAAGATCGTAGACGATCAAGCGCCCCCGCAGGGCTTTTGCGGGAACAGGGCTCGAGCCTTCACTGTGTCCGCGCATACCGACAGGAGTTGTGTTGATGATTACTCGAGCATCGTTAGACTCGAGCGACTCGATCGGCGATACGGTAACGCCGAAGGCTTCATTCAGTGAATTGGCCGACGCTGGGTTTCGCGCGAACACTTCAACACGAGCCCCGCGCCCTAACAGCCCGGAGATCACCGCTCGCGCTGCGCCGCCCGCGCCGATCACTGCACAGCTTTCACCCGTTAGTTTGCAGGCTTGCTCCAACGGTTCCATCGCTCCGCGAACATCGGTGTTGTAACCGACAAGACGGCGGTGATCGATGACAACAGTATTCACAGCGCCGATCTGGCGGGCACTTTCACTTACTTCCTCGAGCAGCGGAATAATTTTGCTCTTATGAGGAATGGTCACGCTAAGCCCGCGCAGATTCCAATCCATCTCACGCCTCGCCGGGGTAACAAACCGATCGACAAATTCCGCGAGGCCGTCTACTTCGAGCGGAAGATAAACATAGTCGAGGCCGAGTTCCGCGAATGCCCGGTTATGCATCGCCGGGGAGGCCGAATGACCAACCGGGGATCCGACTATTCCAGTTATCTTCGTCGACAATGATAAGCGGCGTATTCGATACGCGTCGATCAGTTCTTCACACGTGAGTTGCCCGTCGGCGCTCTCCTTACCCGAATCAAGTGATCCGTAGGTAAGAAAACTGCCGCGGCTGGGACCCATCACTCGAGTGATTACACCGGCTTGTCCCATGGCCATTGCAATAAAGTTCGTTCCCTGGCCGCGAGCGCGTGCGAGCAGTTTGAAAACTCCTAGCGCGTCGGTGATAGTATTCGCGCGGGTGACGATTTTGTGAACCGCCGCTGGAAGAGCAGTCACTCGGTCGTAAACGTCATCGAGATCTGGGGGCGTCTCCTCGAAGTTGTGATAAGAGACGATCAGTCGCGAAATGTCCGGTGATAGAGCCGCGGCTTCGGCGTAATACGCAGCCTCGATATCACAGTAGTCGGCGCAGCGTCGCGCACCTTCTACAAGCAAGCGAAGCCGATGTCTATCGTCAATTGGCTGCTGGCCCCCTTCTGAAGCCGCGCGGCACGTGATGATAACCGGAAGAGGCTTGTCGTCTAAAAGTAAGGCTAGCGAAGCTAGCGAACGCTCGTCCGCAAAATCGAAGTCTCTAAGATAGTCCAGCCGCAGTTCGATCAAATCGGCGACGGTCGCCGCCTGGTTCATCGCCGCGCGCGCGAGGGCGACGGTTTCTTCGGTGATGACTGCGCAGATCCTTACCTGGCTATCACTCATTCTCATGGACCATCACTTCGGCTGGTTTTCGTTGCCACTCGTCGAGCTGCAATTCTCCACAGCCTTGCGAGTCCTGTTAGCCCATCTCACAAACGGATGATCGTCTTCACCTATCACAACCTTCAGGCTGCCTCCTGAAATGTCAGCCTTGAACATGTGAACTCTTGGATGCAGCGTGATCGTAAACTCACCTTTACTTTGTTCTCGTCGATCTCTTGCTGAGAGCATCTGGAGGGTCAACCTGTAGAACTCATCAAACTGTGTCCGTACTGCGCGACACGTGTGCTCCGAAAGAAGCTGCTCTTTTATTTTTAAGTGCTTCTTGATGTTTTCGATAGGCTCATTCGAATTGTTTCGATGTGCGATCATGATCTGGTCGTACAACGATATACCCTCAGGCTGTCTTACTGTCAGAGTTATAAACTTTTGCTGGAGAACCCTATTGAAAACAAAGGAGAATTCTGGTTCGGACGTGTGTAGATCACGATAACTTCGGTAGCCCAAAGAGTACCCTAACCTCGGCTCGATGGGCATAAGCTCCTCGAGCACTGAAAAAAAATGCTTGTTGACCCAGTCGAAATCTTCTTGTGTTTGCGCCTGCGCACCGCGGCTCAAGAGCGATACGAATAATATTGATGTCAATACTGGCTTCTGCATGTTGGGTTCACCGTACCAAGCGAACGTAACAGACGTATTATCACGCCAGTTACAAACACCGCTAGCTAAAATGATCCGTGACTAGCCTCTACATGCAACCGGCTGCTATGATCGCAAACTTAACGGAGTAAACAATGTTGAAAGACAAAAAGATCGCGGTGCTGGGAGCCGGTAAGCTTGGCGAAACGTTGATCAAAGGATTGCTTGAAGCCGGGGTCATCAATATCGCAGATGTGCGAATTACTGCCGGGCATCAAAAGCGTCTCGACCAGATGAGAGAGCGTTTCAACGTCGCCGGTTCGCTTTCAAACAAGGAAGCATCGTCAGGCGCTGACATTATTATTCTCGCGGTCAAACCCCAGACTGTCCCCATAGTGCTCTCCGAGATCGGAGATGGGCTGCTACCTTCTCAGATATTGATCTCGGTTGCAGCGTCGGTGAGCACCGCGTTCATTCAAAAGCACCTTGCCGCGCCGGTTCCGGTGATCCGCGCAATGCCGAATACCCCGTGTCTGTTGAACAAGGGAATGACCGGTATCGCTGCCGGCGCCAATGCTACGCGCGAGCATCTCGACCTCGCCAAATTTATTTTCGACGCTGTTGGCCGGACGATCGTCGCCGATGAAAAGCATATGGATGCGATAACCGGGCTCTCGGCCAGCGGACCAGCTTTTATCTATATCGTGATCGAATCGCTTGCCGAAGCCGGTGTGAAAGTCGGTCTGCCCCGTGATGTCGCGACTGAGCTTGCGGCACAGACTGTGGTGGGCGCCGGCTCCATGGTGCTTGAAACCGCCGAGCATCCAGCAAAGCTTAAGGACATGGTGACGACGCCGGCCGGCTGCACCATCGACGGGATTCTTGAATTGGAGGAGGGTGGTCTGCGAGTGACGTTGATCAAAGCGGTTGTGAAGGCGACTCAAAGGGCAAAGGAGCTTTTGGAAACCTAAATGCGGGTAAACGTCATCGCAGTTACCAGGAAACTAGAAGGCATCAGCGCAAAACAACAGACTGGATCACTTCCATGGGCAATTGCGATCGCGCTGTGCCTCGTGGTTCAAGTAGTTACATCGTCAGCTGAACCGCTATTTCAACGTACCGAGACGAAAACCGAAATGGCTGCCGCTAAGTTTCCAAAATTCGTCTCCGAGTACCTTAACGATTTGCACTCCCGGCATCCTACGCTGGCGGCCGCGAGCGGCATCCACGCCTGGGACGAGCAGCTCGAAGATTACAGCTATACGGCACTCTCCGCCGAGACCAACGCCATCAAACTGTTCCAGGACAGACTCGAAAAGATACCCGCTCTTGAACTGCGATTGTCGGACACATTTGACTATCAGATTATCGCCTCAAACATGAGCGCTCGTTTGCTCGAGCTTGAGCAGATCAAGAACTACGAACGCAACCCCCAGGTCTACAACGAGCCTATCTCGACCGGACTGTTACAGCTGGCAATGTTCGAGGCGGCGCCGGCCGAAACACGCCTCCGTCAGGTGATATCGAAAGAGAATCTCGTTCCGCGGTTGCTCGATTCCGCCCGCCTCAATATTCGCAAGCCGCACGCCGTGTTTCTGAAGGTGGCAATTGATAGTTTCAAGGGAACGCTGAGCTTT
>Ga0075428_100001514_pt1 | contig 24876 bp, 19 predicted proteins | sample RhiMetdeltSRZDD2_FD_75291 | JGI IMG/M metagenome (GOLD analysis project Ga0075428, IMG submission 75291) | Populus rhizosphere microbial communities from Tennessee, USA - Rhizosphere MetaG P. deltoides SRZDD2 | ecosystem: Host-associated > Plants > Roots > Rhizosphere > Soil | place: USA... | reverse complement strand
AAGAGGATCTGCTCTTCCTTGAGCATGTGCGGGAGCATGTCGTCGCGCAGCGCGCAGACCAGCGCGAGCACGTCGTCGAGCTCGGGACGCCGATCGCCGTGGACGCCGAGAACCTTCTGCGCGAGAGGCTCGAGCGTCTGCAGCTCGTCGCGCGTGTACGCGTGGTACATCGACATGATGTCCGCGGACATCGTCGCCAGGGTGTCGCTCAGTCTGTCTGACGACATCCAGTCGCGCGCGGCGTTGTCCGGCACGGTGGCCTGCGCATCGAGCGCGGCGGTGAATTCGTCGATGGTCTTGCCGGCGTCTGCGACCGCATCCGCGAGCGGCGTGCTTCCGCCGCAGCAGTAGTCGATCTTCCAGGCCTCGAAAACTCGAATCGAAAGCGGCAATTCGACGGCGAGCTCGCCGACGGTTCGTTCTTTGATGTCGATCGTTGTGTTCATGATGTCCTCCGCTCGCCATCGTGAAGCAGCCGGAGGGCCCCGCCTATGACGGATGTCATGAGACCTGCGAATGTGGCCAGCCACGCGGCGAGCGCGACATGGACAAACACGCTCGGCACGAGATGCAGCGCCGGAATTCCCGTAACGTCGGCGAGCCGGAACGTGCAGACCGTGTACATCCCGAGCGGAAAGACGCCTCCCCAATACAACGGACTGTAGGTCAGCGGAAAGCGTTTGTAGACATGACGCCAGAAGCCGAGGATGACGAGCATCGGGATCCACCACGTGGCGGTGGCCCAGAAAAGAATGGTGAGGCCGAGCGTGAAGGGATGGAGCGTCTGGAGCAGCGGCGATGATTTCGCGCTGGCAATGAGCAGCGTGCCCGCGAGCGTCGAGATGGCCATCGCTCCCATGTTGATCCAGTACGGCGGCATCAGATCCGACGGCGCGAATCGAAAGAAGGTGTAGCGGTAAAAAATCAGGGAGATGAGCCAGATGTACAGCATGCCGCCGGCCAGCCAGAAGGTCAGGCTGGTGAAAAGCAACAACTCCGCGTGACGACTGGAGGGCGCGAGAATCGACGCCAGGGTGGACACCGATTGCGTCGCCACCACCGCCACGAGCCAGCCGCCGTTGATGCCCTGATCGAGCGGCGGCTTGGTCTCCTTCACCGTCAGCGCCGTAAAGACCGCATAGATGAAGACGACCCAGAGCACGAGCGTGGCGATCCAGAAGCCGAACGCGAGGCGCTCCAGTTTCCCGACGATCATGAGTTGCGAGCCGAGGACGCTCGTGCCGGCGACGGCCGTAAAGAAACCGACGCCGCGCTGGTGATCGCTCAGATCGGCGGCGACATCCTTCGGATAGCGGATCACGCGCACGACGAAGAGCGCCCACAGCGTGATGAACGCGATGACGTTGATGCCGAGGAGCACTTGCGGAACGATGGGAATCCGCAAAAGCTGCGCGGCGATGGAGACGATCCCGGTCGCCATTACCAGCGCGAAGTAGGCCGGATGCAGCGTGCGAATCAACGATGCTCCATCCGATAGATGTACGAGAGGAGACCCGCGTTGAGCGCGAAGCAGATGATGCTCGCGATCGCCGCCGGAACGATCACCCGCTCCTGCCCGGCCAGAAACGCATTCATCGTCGCGGTGAGAAGCCAGAGCTGCAGGACGACGATCATCACCACGATCGAGAGAATGCCGAACACGATCGTCATCTTCTGCTGCCGCGAGAAGGGGCGTCTCATGCGCGAACCTCCCGGCCGGTGGCGTACAGATCGCCGTCGCGAATCTCGAGAAGAATCCGCTCGAGCGGACGGCGCGGCGGACCGGCGATAGGAATGCCGCTCTCCAAGTCGAACGCGCCGTTGTGACAGGGACAGAAGAAGCGCTTCTGCGCGACCTGCGGAACCACGGCACAACTGAGATGCGTGCATTTCTGATTGAAGGCGACGTAATGCTGTGGGCCGGTGCGCACGAGAATGCAGATGTCGTGTTTCGCCGGATAGTCGAAGACGAGCGAGCCGCCGACGGGAATCGCATCGGCGCGGGCGATGCGCATCACCGGCAATTGCCCTTTGCGTTTCCGGAAGAAGTTCTCGAAGACGATCCAGAGCTGGCCGACCGCAAACGCGAAGCTGGTGAGCACGAGAAACTTCGTGAAGTCGCGCCGCGCCACGAGCTCGTCCTGCGGCCAGTCGATGGGGAAGTCGTTTCGCCACTGCGGCTGATCGTGATACGGGCGGCCGTCGGGCGGAACGGAAAGCTGATCGTCAGGCGTCGATTTCATCGAACACATCCATCCTTGCCACCGGGTCTTCATTCATCGCGGACAGCACATCCACGTGCTGTACGCCTGCGTCGCGCGGCACCATCATGTGGACCTTCGTGGTGATGGTCTGCCGGCCGAACTGGAAGGTGTTGATCGGTTCGGAACGCGGCCGCAGCTGCTCGATCTCTTCGCGCGTGCCGAAGTACAACGCGCCCGACGGACAGACGCTCGCGCACATCGGCTTGAGGCCGACCGACGTGCGGTCGTAGCACATGTCGCACTTCATCATGAGCGACAACTCGGTCTGCATCTTGGGCACGCCGAACGGACACGCGAGCACGCAGTTGTTGCAGGCGATGCAGCGCGGCTTGCGTGCGGTCTGCACGACGCCGTCGCCGGTGCGCTTGATGGCGTCGGCCGGACAGACCTCGGCACACGTCGGTGAGTCGCAGTGCATGCACACGACCGGCACGGTCTGCACCGAGATCGGCCGCTCGACGTATTGCAGATGAATCATCGAGTGCCCGCGATGCGTGTCGCACTCGCTGCACGCGGCGACGCAGGACTGGCAGCCGATGCAGCGGTTGGGATCGAGGAAGAACTCCATCATGAGTTGCCAGTTCCCGGTTGCCGGTTGCCAGCAGTTCCCGGCAACTGGGAACCGGCAACCGGTAACTCTTTGCGCACCCGCACCGCGCAGACTTTGTACTCGGGAATCTTGGAGATGGGATCCTGCGCCGCGATCGTGAGCTGGTTGGCCGCCTTGCGGCCGGGCCAGTGATAAGGAATGAAGATCGTGTCGGGACGGATCGTCGTCACGACCTGCGCGCGCAAGGTGATGTTGCCGCGCCGCGATTCGACGGTCGTCCAATCGCCTTCGGCGATGCCGTGCTTTTGCGCGAGCTTCGGGTGGATCTCGACGAGCGGCTCCGGATATTGATCGACCAGCGGTCCGATGCGCCGCGTCTGCGTCCCCGAGAGGAACTGACTGACGACGCGTCCCGTCGTCAGGATGACCGGATACTCCTCATCGACATCCTCGGCCGGCGGGCGATACGCGGCAACGTTGAACCGCGCTTTGCCATCGGGAAAGTAGAACGGTCCTGCGCCTTTCGCGATCGGATTCCACGATCCCGCCTCGAAGAGTCGCGGCGTTCCCGGATGATCGTCGGAGGGGCAAGGCCAGAAGACGCCGTTCTGCGCTTCGATCCTCTCGTAGGTGATGCCGAAGTAGTCGGCGACACCGCCCTTCGATGCAACGCGCAGCTCGTCGAAGATCGCGCGCGGACTGTCGAAGGTGAATCCGTGTGGGCGTCCGAGGGCGCGGGCGATGTCCTGGATGACGCGCCAGTCCTGCTTGGCATCGCCGGGCGGATCGACGGCCTTGTTGATCTTGATCACGCGGCCTTCCACCTGGCAGACCACGCCCTCATCTTCCTCGTGCAGCGATCCGGGAAGAACGACGTCCGCATGTTGCGCGGTCTCACTGAGAAAGAAGTCGATGACCGTGAAGAACTCGAGCTTCTCCAGCGCGCGCGTCACGAAGTCGTTGTCGGGCAGGGAGACTTTCGGATTGAAACAGATCGACAGCAGGCCCTTGATCTCGCCCGCATCGATCTTGCGCATCATTTCGTAGCAGTCGACGCCGGCTTCGGGCAGCTCTTCCGGCCTAACACCCCACACGCCCGCGACGTACTCGCGATGCGCGGGATTCATGATGTCGCGCCAGCCCGGCAACTGATCGGCCTTCTGTCCGTGCTCGCGTCCGCCCTGCCCGTTCCCCTGTCCGACCACCGTGCCGTACGCGCAGTACGGTCTTCCGATGCGGCCCGATGCCAGCACGATGTTGATCGTCGAGAGACAATTCTCGACGCCGTGCGAGTGATGCTCGATGCCGCGCGCGTGCATGAGGAAGCTGGTCTTGGCCGTTCCCCACAGCTCGGCGGCGGCGCGAATCGATTTTTCGGCGATGCCCGTGACCTGCGCCGTTTTCTGCGGCGTCCACTGCTGCACGTGCTCCGCGACCGCGTCGAATCCGACGGTGTGATTCTCGATGAACTCGTGATCGAGCCAGTCGTTCTCGATCATCAGATGCAGGATGCCGTTGAAGAGCGCCACGTCGCGTCCGGGCTTCACCGGAAGAAAAAGGTCCGCCGTGCGCGCGATCGGCGTGATGCGCGGATCGACGACGATGACCTTGCCGCCGTTCTCGCGCGCCTGCCACACGTAGTTCGTCGTAATGGGCGAGCACTCCGCCGTGTTCGATCCCGCAATCACCACGACCTCGGCGTTGAGAATGTCGTCCCACGGGTTCGCGCAGCGGTCGATGCCGAAGGCCTTCTTGTTCGCCGCGCCCGCGCTCACCATGCAGAGGCGGCCGTTGTAGTCGATGTATTTCGTTTTCAGGCACACGCGGGCGAACTTGCCCATGAGGTACGCCTTCTCGGAGGTGAGGCTCGCGCCGGAGAGCACGCCGAATGCGTTGGGTCCATGCGTCGACTGGATGCGCTCGATTTCCGATGCGACGCGCGCGATCGCCACGTCGTACGGAATCGAGGAGAAACCGCCGTCCGCCTTCGGATCGCGCTGCAGTGCGGAAGTGAGGCGGTCCGGATGTCCGCCCTGCAGGTAGCGCTTCACTCCCTTCGGGCAAAGCATCCCCTTGTTGAACGGGAAGTCGTATCGCGGCTCGAAGCCGATGACGAGGTTGTCTTTGACTTTGAGATTGATCCCGCACTGCTGACCGCAGAAGCAGCAGTGCGTGGGAACGATCTTATCGGGCTCCGCGCCCGTGTCGACGCTCGAGCCTTCCATGCGATGGAGATGCGGACCCCAGACGTTCGTCAGAGCGTCGGGGTCTCGCGGAAGCGTTGCCATATCTCTCCTTGCGCGATCGCGAGCATCGATCGCCGGCACGCGGGACAGATGCGTTGGTAGTGATCAGTTGGCGGTTGTCGGTTGTCGGTTGGCGGGAGCTCGTAGTTGTAGCCGAGCTCACGTTCAACGGCGATGAGGTCTTCGATCTGCAGGAGCGGCGCGTACTCCTGCTCGCAGCGCTTGCACTTGGCCATCCCCTCGCGCGCGGCGACGTCTTTGTAGAAGCTCACGCCGAGCTGCGCCGGCCGCTGGAAGATGTGAAAGAACTTTCCGAACGGCAGATAGAGCAGCGTGAAGATCACCGTGATCGCGTGCAGCAGAGCGAGAAAGTCGTAGCCGTAGCCCTGCATCCAGGTGTAGCTCGCGGTCAGCATCAATCCGGTGATGCTGATCGCGAAGAGGAGGATGAGCGGCAGGAAGTCTTCGGCGAATCGTTGCACCGAGGCGGCGCCGTGGTCGCGCATGCGCCGGCGCATCGCCAGCATCACGCCCGCGATGACCAGAAACGACGCCCACACGAGGCCGTGGAAGATGAAAAACGCGATGAGCGAGTGAATCGCGAAGGAGCTCGTGGCGAAGCCGAAGACGAACGTGCGATAGGAGTCGACATCGCCCGGAACGGTCTCGAAGTGAATCCATCCGAACACGAGCGGAAACGTGATCGCGAACGCGACGAGGCAGCCCCACATGATCAGCGCGTGCGCGAGCCCGCGCGCGCGGTCGCGTTTGAAGATGAAGCGATTGAGCGCGAAGTCGGTCGTCACGCGCGCGAACCAGTTGCGGATGTTGGCCGCCAGATACTTCCGGCTGAAGAACACCTGCCATCCGCGATTCCAGTAGCGCCGCGTCGGCGGGCGCTGGAGCCACATCGCATAGCGGTACGTGATGGCGAACGTCGCGAAAAGGACGGCGAAGGTGTAGCCGACCAGTGCGGCGTCGAAGTGCTGCAGGTTTCGCGAGCCGATGACGATGAGCGCCGCGAGGATCGCGGTGAAGAGCGTTCCCCACGCGGCTCCGACGATTCGTTCCTTGCCAACGCGTCCGAACATCATCGAAAGCCTAGTGCCGTTGCCGACGCGACGGACATGACAAATCTCATATGCACCCGCCATTCCGATCCGATTTCGCGCCTTTCCGAGAGAAGCGCTAGCATTTCGATCTCCGATGAACGGGTGGCGGATCTCCGCGGCAGCGGCCTTGCTGCTGGGCAAGGTTGCGCTTTCGGCGGCGACGATCTCCGGCGTCGTCGTCGATGACGAAGGTGCGCCGCTGCGCAACATCGAAGTGCAGGTCATCGAAGTCTCGCTGACGAGTTGCTGCGTCTATCGATCGTTCGTGACCGGCCCCAGCGGCGCGTTCCTGTTCGATGTTCCGTCGAGCGTCTACGCCCTGCGCGCGAATGCGCCGACGCCGTTCTATCCCGCGCTCGCGCGCGTCGACCTGCGCAGCGGACCCGCGCCTTCGCAGACGGTCGTCCTCACGCGCACACCGCGGCGCTTTCTGCCGGACGATCCTCCGCGCGCGGCAAAAATCACGGTGTCCGCTCCCGATGCGAATCACATGGCCACGGTGCGCGGCGAAGCGGGCGCGGTCGTGCCGAATGGGGTCGTCGTGCTGCACACGCTCGACGTCGGCGCGCTCGAGTTCGTCGAGTCGGCGGCCGACGGCTCGTTCACCGCGAGGACGTTCGCGCCCGCGGGCTCGAGCATCCAGATCAAGCACGATCCGTACGGCGAAGTTGCGAAACGCTCGATGCAGTACCACGCGTACAAACAGGGCGATCCGAAGAGCGGCGGCATCCCATTCCCGGCCCGCTCCGACGATCAAATCTTCCTCGGCGTCGGCGGCATGGCCGCGATGACCGGCACGATCGTGCACGTGCCGCTCCCCGCAACGAGCGACGGGCGCATTCCGTTCGGCGGTGCGGGATCGGGCGGAACGGCCACGACGAATCCTCCGCACTTCGTTTTGCGCGGCACGATCAACAAGCTCGCCTTCGCGCGGGGCGACGTGATCGATGTCGATGCGCGGATCACGATCGACTCGCCGGTGCTCCAGTCGTACACGCAGGCCATCGCCGCGAGCGCGGTGCTCGTGCTCGAACGCATCTCGCTCGCCGACGGGAGTCCGAATTTCCCGCGGCCGATGGAGGCATCGACGACGCTGACGCCGACCGGCTTCGCGCTGGAATCGGCGCAGGAAGGTGTCGACCCGCGCACGGAGCGGTCCGGCCCCACGTTCACGCTCGAGCGCACCTCGCCGACGCACGCGGAAGCGGCGGTCAAGCGCGCGCTCACCGTCGCCGTGAATCTGCCGAGCGGCTACTACCGTCCGTACCTGCGATTTTTCTTCGGCGATACCTATCCGCCGTTCGACAGCGAGCCGGCGTACTCGACGACGACCATCGAGACGCATCACGACCGGCTCAACGCCGTGTCGCTGCCGGTCATCCGCATCGCCGATCCTGCTCCGCCGCGTCTCTTCGCCACGCTTTTCAGCGACGGCGTGTATTCCGGAACGCGCGGCGCGGTGGCGCTCGAGGATGCGGGCTGCTGCAATCTCGCGTCGATCATTCAGGTGCCGGCGAAGACGCTGGTCGTGCCGCGCATCGACGAGCGCAGCGGCGCGCTCGTTCGCTATCGCCTCGAGCCGCATCTCATCACGGTCAGCGCGGGCGATCGCGGCATCGCGCCGAATCCACCGATGATCCGCTTCCGGTTTCCGAGCGGCTCGCTCACCGCGCGCATCGAGCACGCGGACGGTACCGTCGAGACCATCGGTCCCGCAGCGTTCGTGCAGGGGCGCGGCAGCGGCCCGCTCGATCGCTACGGCCGCCAGCCCGATCCCGGAGGGCGCGCGCTGGCCGACTCGTATCAGTTGACCACGCTCGATCCGCGATTCGAGATCGCGTTTCGCAGCGAAGGTCCGCATCGCATTCATCTCGACGCAACGATCGACGACGTGTGGGGCAACACGTGGCGCGCGACCGGCACGTACGTCGTGCAGGTCGGACGCACTCTCACGCTCGATACGGCGACGTTGCCGGGCACGCCGTTCGAAGCCGGCGACGACCTGACACCCGCCGTGACGATTCGCCCGCCGCTGCCCGCCGAGGTCGACGTGCGCGTGCAGCTCTATCACCAGACCACGCGCGTGCTCGACGCATCGCGGCACACGCTTGCGAATCGTTTCGGCAACGCGACGATGACTCCGGTGGCGATGCCGCAGCCCGGCGAATATCGCGTCGACGTCGAAGCGTCGCATCGCGATGCGGAGGGACGATGGTGGTTCGGCTCGCGCTCGTGGGGTGGCGTCGTGGCGACGCCGAACACACCGATCGTCGCGCGCGGCATCCGCGGCGTCGATGGCGTGCCGACGCACACGCAGCCGATCTGGTTCTTCCGCGCGCAGACTCCCGCGCAGCCGATTCCCTCCAGCCACGTGAATCTGCCGTTCGAGCCGGGAGACGTGACCTGGATGCAGGAGCGCGACGCGCTCGTCCCGATCATCGTCGTGCAGGACACGGAAGGGTCGGTGCGCCAGCTCTTCACCACGCGCAAGCCCGATCCGAATTACGCGGCGCGTGCGAACGCAGGCGAGATGGAGCTCTTTTGCAGCACGCCGGTAAACGATGAGGTGTTCACCGAGCCGCAGAAAGTCGACGTGTGGGCGTATGCATATCGTGCGATCGAGCGTCCCGCGGTGCGCGTGCGCGAGCAGATCGCTTTCTTCGATCGCGGAATCCCGTCGATGTACTGGCGCTTCAGCGAGTTTTACGGCTACCAGGCCGGAGTCGGCCGCAACGGCGATCGTCCCAACGATTTCAAGTTTCAGTTCGGCGGGACGGTGATCCGCGGATCGCGATTTCCGCAGCCGCACTACTCGATCTATGGATCGCTGTTCGTGCTCGTGCCGGAAAACGATCCGGGCGGCGGCACGCGCACGTTTCCGCCGTTCCAGGGCAACGGCGGCGGTCCTTCCGGCGGTCCGTTGTTCACGCTCAAAGGTCAGGATGTCGACGTGTTCTTTCATCCGACCGCCGTGCGCAGCGGCACGATTCTCAATCGCGGACAGCTCGTGTCGTTCGCCGGCTACTCCGCGCCGCCGCTTCCGTCGAAGATCGACATCGTCGTCACGTCGCCGAGCGGAGCGCAGCGGACGATCTCCGGACGCGCGAATCGCGTCGGATATTTTCATGAGCCGTCGTTCGATTTCGTGGCGAACGAAACCGGTGTGTGGCGCGCGCGCGTGGTGATCACCTTCGACGGCCGCACGTCGGCGGGACAAGTCACGGCGCCGTTCCCCACCGGCGGAATCCTCGGCGCCGAGGATCTGACGTTCTACGTCGTCGATGCGAGCGAAGATCCTCTGCCGATCGAGACGCCGGGCAGATTCGTGCGTCCTGCGGACGCGCCGGTGCACTTCGCGTTCACGCCGCCGGTCGCGTTGTCGAGCGTCGAGTTGCACTACACCGTCACGATGCCGGGATGGGTGTTGGACGAAGGAAGCAAAACGTCGCTGACCTACGACTACGACGCACGCACGCTCGCGGCGAGTTATCCCAATCTCGACCTCGAGGATTCGGAAGGCGCGGCCGGAGCCGACTCGATCACCCTCTCGTTCGTCGTCAGCGGCAACGACGCGTCCGGCACCCGACGCCACTTCGCACGGCAGATCGTGCTCGAGGGCGAAGAGGTGCAGATCCCCGCGCAGGCGCGGGTCGCGCGGCGGCGGGCGGTGCGGTAGCCGGTTGGCGGTTGGTGGTTGGCGGTTGGCGGTTGGCAGGAGACTCTCCCCGTCAACCGCCAACTGCCAACCGCCAACTATTTTTTTCTGTCCATTCCGCCCAGGCCCAAACGTTGAACGCGTGGAGGAGGCGTCATGAGCGAATTCGTTTTTCTGTTTCGAAGCAGTGAGGCCGAGCAACGCGAGGCGATGGGCACGCCCGAGCAGGCGCAGCAGAGCATGCAGGCGTGGCTGGCGTGGATGCGCGATCTCGAATCGAAGGGACATCTCAAAGATCCGGGTCAACCGCTCGACGGCAAGGGCGCGGTCGTGAAAAAGAATCTCGTGACCGACGGTCCCTATGCGGAGACCAAAGATCTCATCGCGGGCTTCATGGTCATCCAGGCGCGCGACCTCGACGAAGCGATCGAGCTCGCGCGACGCTGTCCGATGCTCGAAGGCACGAGCACGTCCGTCGAGATCCGCCCCGTCGCGAAACTGCCGAGTTGAAGGAGATAGCCATGAGACGAATCATGATGTTCAACCGCGTCAGCGCGGATGGGTACTTCACGAAGCCGGACGGCAATCTCGACTGGTTCGTGCCCGAGCCGGAGATCGACGAGCAGGGCGGGGAGAGTGCGTCGCAGGTCGACACGTATCTCTTCGGCCGCAAGACGTACGAGGTGATGTCGCAGTTCTGGCCGCACGCGCTCGATCCGGGCACGAAAGATCCGCACGGCGGCGGAGAGATCTCTCCGCAGATGCGGGCCATGGCGGTGTCGCTCAACGAGTCGACGAAGCTCGTGTTCTCGCGAACGCTGAAAGAGGCGACGTGGAAGAACACGCGCATCATTCGCGAGCTCGACCCGCGCGAGATCGAGTCGATGAAGCAGCAATCCGGCCGCGGCATGATCATCCTCGGCAGCGGCGAGATCGTCACGCAGCTCACCAAGCACGGTCTCATCGACGACTATCAGATCGTCGTCGTCCCCATTTTCCTGGGCGACGGGAAGCCGCTCCTCCGCGGACTGTCGAAGAACGCGAAGCTGAAGCTCGTCGAAGCGAAGCCGCACCAGAACGGCAGCGTGTCGTTGAGCTACAGTCCCGCGAAGTGACGTTGGACCTCGACGAGCATCTGTTCCGCCGCGAGTCCGGCCGCATGGTGGCCGCGCTCACGCGCCTCTTCGGCGTGCACAATCTCGCGCTGGCAGAAGACGTCGTGCAGGACGCCTTCTGCCGCGCGATCGAAGTCTGGAAGGTGCGCGGCGTTCCGGAGAATCCGTCGGCGTGGCTGATGATGACGGCGAAGAACCGTGCGCTGGATGTCGTCAGGCGCGAGCGGACCGCGCGCACGTTTGCACCCGAGTTAGGCCGGATGCTGGAGAGCGAGTGGACCGCGGCGCCGGTGGTGGCCGAGGCGTTCGCGGCGCACACGATTCGCGACGAGCAGTTGCGCATGATGTTTTCCTGCTGTCATCCGCGCCTCGGCGAGGAAGTTCAGGTCGCGCTCATTCTCAACATCCTCTGCGGATTCGGCGCGAGCGAGATCGCGGCCGCGTTTCTCGCCAGACGCTCGGCGATAGAGAAGCGGATCGCCCGCGGAAAGAAGAGGCTCGCCGGATCGAAGCGGTTGTTCGATCTCGGCGATGCGGAGTTCGCGTCGCGACTCTCGTCGGTTCGGCGCGCCTTGTATCTGCTGTTCAATGAGGGCTACCACGGCGCGTCGTCCGAGGAGGCGGTGCGTGGGGATTTGTGCGCGGAGGCGATTCGGCTCACGGCGCTGCTGCGCGAGTATCCGCCCGCGGCGACGCCGGCGACCGATGCGCTCGCCGCGCTGATGTGCCTGCATGCCGCGCGGCTTCCCGCGCGCGTCGATGCCGCGGGCGATCTGCAATCGCTCTTCGATCAGGATCGATCGAAGTGGGATGCGCGTCTGCTTGCCGAAGGGCTGGCGTTCTTCGAGCGCTCTGCGTCGGGAAGCGAGCTCACTCCCTATCACCTCGAGGCGGCCATCGCCGCAACGCATGCGAGTGCGCGAAGCGTCAATGAGACCGACTGGAGCGCGATCGTCGCGTTGTACGACCGTTTGATGAAGATCGCGCCATCGCCCGTCGTCGCGCTGAATCGTGCGATCGCCGTCGCTCAAAGAGACGGCGCCGAGCGCGGGCTCGTCGCGTTGTACGCGATCGAGGATCGTGAGCAGCTCGAGGACTATCCGTTCTATGCCGCGGCGCTGGGTGAGCTCGAGCTGCGCAGCGAGAACTTCGAGGCGGCGCACGCGCACTTTTCCCACGCTCTCGCGCTCGCGCGCAATGCCACGGAGCGGAGATTCTTCGAGAAGCGGCTCCGCGCATGCGATGCTGGCGCGCGTGCGGAATCCGGAGCGTAGTCTCGTCGCGGCGTTCGTCGTCTTCTCGACGATCGTGCGGATCGTTCTCGCGCACACCTACTACGGCTTTCAGACCGGTGACGACCTCGAGATCGCCGAGGAGGCCTTTCGCCGCGCGGTCAGCCTGGTGCACGCGCCGTGGAACATTCGCAGTCTGCTGATCCCGGACCTTCTCGTCGCGCCGGTGGTCTGGCTCGCGCACGCGGCAGGCATTCGCAACGCGCTGACGCTCGCTGAGGTCGCGCGCTACCCGTTCATCGCCCTCTCCGCGGTCAACATCGTTCTCGTCTACGTGTTAGGCCGGCGCTGGTACGGCGGTCTGTCCGCAGTCATCGCGTCCGGCCTGTACGCCTTCCACTGGATCCCTCTTGTCTATGGCAGCTCGCTTTACGTTCGTACATTCGCCGTGACGTGCATCCTTTGGAGTGCGATCGCGACTTCAGGCGTGCTCGCAGCTTTGGCCGTCACCGCTCGCTACAGCGAAGCGATCTACTTCCTCTCGCTCTTGCTGGACTCTCGGAGAAAGCGACTTCTCATTGGCTTCGCCTTCGGAATCGTCGTGTTCATCGGCCTGTACGACCGCCTCACGTGGGGCCGATGGTTCGGCAGCCTCCTCGAATTCGCCGAGCTCACGTTTGTTAGGCGCGACGCATCGTCGGTCGTCGTGTCGCAGCCGCCATGGTGGTATCTGAGCCACATCCTGCACTGGATGCCGGTGACCCTTCTGCCGTTCTTCATCATCGCGACGCGGCGCGGCGAGGCACGCCGGGCGCTGGCCTTCGTGGCCATGCCGCTGCTGATCCTCAGCGCGATCTTTCACAAAGAGCTTCGCTATCTGCAGGTGATCCTCCCCTTCGCGCTGCTCATCGCAGCACGTGGATTCGTGCTCTGGTGGGACACGCCGCGGTTTCGCCGTCTGGCGCTGGTGCTGCTCGTCCTGTCCGTTCCCCTCGGCCTCACTCGCATCGGCACGGTGCGCACGCGCACGACGAATGCCGTGACCGCGGCGCTGTGGATCGCGCAGCATCACCCGCCGGTCGTCGCGCTCTCGCAGCCGTGGGCTTACGGCGGCCGTCTGTTCCTCGGCAACACCGTGGAGATCATCGATCTCGACATCCCGCCCGATGTTCGGCGGATCCGGCGCGCGGCATTCCTCGCGATCTATTCGAGCGATGTGAACGACGCGCTTCGAAAGAGGTGCATCGAGAACGGCCTAACCACGACGCAAACGTTCACCGATCGCGGAGGCCGCGACGTGACGGTGTTTTTCGTGGGGCGGGCCGCTGGCCCGCCGTCCCGCGCGCCGCTGGCGCGCGCGGGCGAGCCGCCCGCGGGACGGCCGGCCAGCGGCCGGCCCCACGCTAGCGCAGTTTCAGCGCCAGGCGCTTCGCCATCCACAGCCACTTCCGATCGCGCCGCTTCTGGTACGCCGGCATCGTCGCTCGCCGCGCGAGGATCGACTCGATGAGCTCGCGCGCCTGCACCTCGCGTCCGTTGGCGGCGTAGAACTCCGCGGCGGTGACGCAGGACTCCGTCGCAGTGCTGCTCTCGACGAGGCGATCGAACGCCGCCATCGCCTCATCCGTTTTTCCGGCGCGCGCGAGCGAGCGCGCCAGAACGCACAGTGCGCGCGAGTAGTCGTGCTTGGGGTTGGTCTTCACGACGTATTGCAGGTCGGGAATCGCCGCCGCATCGTCACCGATCTCGAATGCGGCCACGCCGCGCCAGTAGAACGTATCGAGGAGATCGCTGCGCGCCGCGATCGCGCGATCGAATGCCGCGCGCGCCTCTTTCCACTCCTTCTGCTCGACGAGCAGCTCGCCAAGCTCCTCGAAGTTTCCGGCCGACGGGTTGTCGCGCACGATCGCGCGCAACGCCGCGATGCGCTTGCGCCGCGCAGGACCTTTGAAGGAGCGCTTCATGTCCTGCCAGTCCGTTCCTTCGATGAGGAAGTACGCCAGCGCGCCCACCACGCCGCCGAAGATGATGATCCAGATCCAGAACCGGTCCCGCCCGCGCTTCGCCCAATGCACGATCGCGAGAACCTGGCAGATCACGCCGATGATCCAGATCACGCGTCAGAGCTTATCAAGTCGGGGACTCGGCGCTCCCTAACTCTCCCGCAGCGCCACCATCGGATCGACCCGCGCCGCACGCAGCGCGGGCCGCAGGCAGCCTAACAACGCCGTGATCGAACACAGCGCGACGGCCGCGACGATCGTCTGCGCGTCGGTGGGCGCGACGCCGAAGAGGAGCGCGCTCATCGCGCGGCCGACCATGATCGCGACGATCACGCCGAGAATGCCGCCGATGACGGTTAGGCGGAATCCTTCGCGCAGGACCATCCCGACCATCGCACTCGCTTGCGCGCCGAGGGCGCGGCGGACGCCGAGCTCCTTCGTGCGCTGGGCGATGGCGAGACTGAGCAGACCGTGGATGCCGACGCCGGCGATGAGCAACGCGATCGCGGAGAGGATCGCCAGCACGCGAAGCTGCACGCGCCGCGGCGCGGTGTTGTCCGCGACGATCTCCTCCAACGGTTTGACCTCGGAGATCGGCTGCTCCGGATCCGCCGCGGCGACGATTCTGCGAACGGACGGCAGGAACTGTTCGACGGGCAACGTTGCGCGGATCACGAGCGCCTGCGGCGCGTAGCCGGTGAGCGTGTTGTCGGCGATCTGCGCCGAGGGGATGTAGACCTGCGGCTCGCTGGTCTGCTCGAGTCCGCGCACGCGAATGTCGCCGACGACGCCGACGACCGTGCGCTCGGCTTCGCCGAATTTGAACGTGCGGCCGAGCGGATCCTGATTCGGCCAGTGCCGCTTCGCGAGCGACTCGCTGATCACCGCGACATAGGGCTTGCGATCCTGCGTGTCGATGTCGGCGATGTCGCGTCCGCGAATCAGCGGAATGCCGAGCGTCGCGAACAAGCCGGGCGTGGCGTAGCGAAGACTCGCCGTCTCGTCGTTGTCCCGCGGTACGCCCGGAATCTCGACGGTTCGAATGCCGCCGGTTCTCACCATCGGCAGGCCGGTCGTGTACGCGGCGTTCGTCACGCCGGGAATCGCGCGCACCTCTTCGAGCACGCGGCGATAGAAGCGCTCGCGCATCGCCACCGGCCCGTACTTCGGCGTCGGCAGCGCGGTGTACATCGTCAACACGCCGTCGGTTCGGAATCCCGGCGCATTCGCCTGAATGCGCCAAATCGCGCGCATCAGGAGTCCCGAGGAAATGAGAAGGACGATCGAGCCCGTCACTTCGAGCACGACCAACGCGCTGCGCAGCCGTTGCCGTCTGCCGATTTTCTGTTCGCGCAGCGCGGGCACGACGCCGAATCCGAGTCCGGTGATCACGATCAACACGGCCGCGAACGCGAGGACGCGCAGATCGATCGTCGGAAGTACCTCGACCGGCAGCGACGGTGGAACGAGCCGGGTCAGCAGCGGCAGCACGGTCCACGCGAGAAACACACCGGCCGCGCCGCCGATCGTCGCCAGAAGAATGGTCTCGGTGACGAGCTGCCGCACGAGCCGCTCGCGTCCCGCGCCTAACGCCGTGCGGATCGCGAGCTCGTGCGCGCGATGCGCTCCGCGGGCGAGCAGCAGGCTCGCGAGATTCGCGCACGCGAGCAACAGGATGCACAGCGATGCGCCGCAGAGCGCGATGACCAGCATCCGCGCGCGGGGTCCCATGCCGTCGCGAAGGCGATGCGTCCAGGCGAGCATCTCTTCGTTCTCGCTCGGGTACTGCTGCACGAGCCGCGCGCTGATCGTGGCGAGCTCCGCACCGGCCTGCTCGACCGTCACTCCCGGCTTCAGTTTTCCGACCACTCGGAAAAAGTTGTTTCCGCGGTCTTCCCAGTCGTCCTTCTCCATGAGGATCGGCGTCCAGAGCTCGATGTTGCGCGCGGGAAAGCGAAACGACGGCGGCATCACGCCGATGACCGTGAAGGGCTTGCCGTCGAGCCGCACGACCTTCCCGACGATCGCGCGATCGGCGTCGAACTGGGTGCGCCACAAATCGTGACTGAGCACCGCGATCTGCAGCGACGCGCTGTTCCGCGGCGTGATGACGCTGCCCAACATCGGCGGCACGCCGATGAACGGCAGAAGGTCCGGTGTGACCTGGGCGATGCCCACGCGGCGCGGAAGGCCGGCGCCGGAGAGGTTGGCTCCGACGTTCGCGTACGCGCCCATTCCGTCGAACGACTTCGACATCGATTTGAGATCGAGGTAATTCGGCGGCGAGACTTCGTTCTGCGCGTACGCGCCCTGGCCGGTCCAGATCTGCACGAGGCGATCGGAGTCGGGATACGGCAGCGGGCGGAGGAGAACGAAGTCGGCGAGGGAGAAGGCGGCGGTGTTCGCGCCGATCCCCAGCGCCACGATCAGAATCGCGGTGAGCGCGAATCCCGGCGAGTGCCGCAGCGTACGCGCCGCGTAACGAAGATCCTGTTTGACGATGTCGAAGTGCGCGGCGATCGCGTTCGGGATCACGTCCGCGAACGCGCTGAGAAACGTGCGCGCGGGCGACGCATCGCGGACGCTCTCCGCGAACGCCGCGCAGAGCTCGTCCCCGTACTCGGCGCGAAAGCTCGCCGGATAGAGCCGCAGCAGTGCGCGGTAGAGCCCAATCACACAGGCTCCGGTTTGAGACCGCGCTCGCGCCCCAGGCGGACGAGTTGGGTGAGGCGGCGCATCTCGGCGCGGGCGACGGCGACGCCCTGCGGCGTGATGCGGTAGTAGCGGCGGCGCTCGTCGTCGAGCGCGCGCGCCGGGCGGCGCTTCGACTCGACGATCAGCCCCTCTTCGAGCATGCGCTGGATCGAGCGATAAAGCGTTCCCGGGCTGAGACGGAGCTCGCCCTCGGTGCTGGCCTCGACGTCCTGGATGATCGCGTACCCGTGCCGCTCCTCTTCGGCGAGCGACATGAGGATGTGGAACGTAGCGGGAGGAAGTGGTGCCGGCATGGTTGACCAACTATATCCGCGATGGATATATTGTCAATGGATAGATTCAACATGGACATTGTTAGGCCGGAGCTGGTCCGCGATCGCAACCGCCGCCGCACGCGCTACGGCATCGGCGCCGCCCTGGCCGTCGCCGCGGTCACCCTCGGCGTCGCCCAGCTCAAGCCCGCCGCGCCCGCGGTCGACCGGTCGCTGGTCGTCATCGACGACGTGACTCGCGGGCCGATGGTGCGGCAGGTGCGCGGGAACGGAAGCCTCGTGCCGGTCGACGTGAACTGGATCGCGGCGACGACCGAGTCGCGCGTGGCGAAGATCGTGACCCGCGCGGGCACGGCGGTGAAGCGCGACACGGTGATCCTCGAGCTCTCCGATCCGGAGCAGGTGCAGCGCGCGCTCGACGCGCGCTATCTCCTCGAGGCCGCGGAGGCGGATCGGGTCACCCTCCGCAATCGCCTCGCCAGCGTCGCTCTCAACGAGAAAGCGGAGGCGGCGCGCCTCAAGGCCGAGTATGAACAGGCGCGCTTGCGCGCGAACGCAGACGAAGAGCTGGCGAAGCAGGGCGTTCTGCCCGACCTGACACGACGGCTCTCGCGCAATGCTGCAGACGAGTTGAAGGGACGCTACGAGCTCGAGTCGGAGCGGCTGCGCGTCAACGCGATCTCGGCGCAGAGCGAGATCGCGGCGCAACAGGCCAAGGTCGAGCAACTGCGCGCGCTCGCGCGGCTGCAACAGCAACAGGTGGCGTCACTCGAAGTGCGTGCCGGCATCGACGGTGTGCTGCAGCAGGTGAGCGTCGAGGTCGGACAGCGCGTGCCCGCGGGGACGATTCTCGCGAAGGTCGTCGAGCCGTCGCGTCTTCTCGCGCAGCTTCGCATTCCGGAGACGCAGGCGCGCGACATCGCGCTCGAACAGCGCGCGGCGATCGACACGCGCAACGGCATGGTGCGCGGACACGTGATCCGCATCGATCCGGCATCACAGAACGCAACGGTCACGATCGACGTCGCGCTCGACGAGCCGCTGCCGCGCGGGGCGCGTCCCGATCTCACCATCGACGGAACGATCGAGCTCGAGCGCATCGCAAACGCGCTGCAGGCCGGACGTCCGGTGCGCGCGCAGGAGCATTCGCTGGGAAATGTGTTTCGCGTCGAGGGCGGCCGCGCGACGCGCGTGCACGTGAAGTACGGCCGCGGGTCGTTGACGACGATCGAAGTTCTGGAAGGGCTGCGGGAAGGCGATCGCATCATCACCTCGGACATGTCGGCGTGGGACGGATTCGATCGCGTGGACTTGAAGGAGTAGGCAGTACGCGGTTGGCGGTTGGCGGTTGGCAGGAGAACGCGGTGAGGTTCTGCCTTCAACCGACAACCGCCAACCGACAACCGCCAACCGAAGGAGAAACCCATGATCCGCCTGGAGAACGTGACCAAGATCTTCTACACCGACGACATCGAGACCCACGCGCTCGAAGGGATCGATCTCGACATCGAGCGCGGCGAGTTCGTCTCCATCGCCGGGCCGTCCGGCTGCGGCAAATCGACGCTGCTGTCGATCCTGGGCCTGCTCGACTCGCCGACGAGCGGCACGTACCTGCTCGACGGCGAGCCGGTCGCGACGCTCACGCCCGCGCAGCGCGCGCGCATCCGCAGCCGCAGCATCGGCTTCATCTTCCAGGCGTTCAATCTCATCCAGGACCTGACGGTGGCGGAGAACGTCGAGCTGCCGCTCACGTATCGGTCGTTGCCGCAAACCGAGCGCACGGAGCGCGTGCAGGATGCGCTCGCGCGCGTCGGCATGGCCCATCGCACGAAGCACTATCCGTCGCAGCTCTCCGGCGGACAGCAGCAGCGCGTGGCCATCGCGCGCGCACTGGTCGGCGATCCGCTGATTCTTCTCGCCGACGAGCCGACCGGAAATCTCGACTCGAAAAATGGACAGGCGGTGATGGATCTCCTCGCCGAGCTCCATCAGAGCGGATCGACGATCTGCATGGTCACGCACGACGCGCGCTTCGCGCGCTACGCGCAGCGGACCGTGCCGCTGTTCGACGGACGTCTGGAGTGCGGTAGCGCCCAGCTACCGCTCTCTACGGCGACGGAGTCGCCGGCCGGCGGCATTTGACAGACCTCACGGATAAATCGAGTTCGAGCAATTGTTGAACGTCGTCACGTCCTTTTTCACTTTCAACCCGAACATCCCGACGTCGAATGTGACGAGATCGCAATCATTCGTCGCCGTGAAGTCGTCCAGCGGCACGAACGACTGATTCGTCACGCGATAGTGGAGGAGATAGTCGAATTCGCTGCAGGCGCAGTCTCCGTCGCCCGCGACGTTGGCAAAGGCGATCGACGCGTCCGGACGAAGGGTGAGCGTCCGCGGCGTCGTGCTCGAAGAGGACTGAACCTGGAGCTGCCAGCGATCCGTGGTGACGACGTGATGGAGGCGCGTGAGCCGAGCGTTGGCCTGATCCCTCATCGCTTGCATCGATCCGCCGTCGAGCGCGATCGTCGTGGCGACGATGTCCGGCGACGCCGTTCCGTCGTTGATCGCCGGCTGAAGCGTGACGTTCGTGCTGAAGGCGAGATGCGGAAGGCACTCATCGCTTTGATTCAGAGCCATCCCTCCGTTCGCGCTCGGGATGGTGAAGACCGAGTCCGCGCTGAGCTGCCACGCCAACACTTCCGGCAGGAGCGAGATCACCGGCGTGACGTCGCTGCCGTTGAAGGCGCCCAGTTCCTGCGTGTCGACGATGTCGCCCACCGGCACGATCAGGAGGGGGAGGTGATTCGGAATCTTGATCGGCGGGCCCGATGCGGGATCGAGTACCGAGAAATCGTTCGATGCCGGAAGCAAGACGCGGTAAGGCTGACCGCCGGTCTGAAGAACGTGGGTGCAGATGCCGATGAAATAGACGTACATGAGGATGCTCCTTGTCTTCAATCGATTTCGGATGTGAGAACGGCCAGCGCGCGCCAGCCGGTGGAATCGCCGCGCGCGATCTGTGCGAGCTGCGCGTCGCGCACGGCGTCGGCCGCGTTCGCGCCGGCCGCAAGCCGGCGATGGACGTCGCGGAACAATGCGCCGGCATCGCGGTCGGTGATCGGCGCGAGCGTGCCGACGACTGCGCGCGCGCCGGCGGCGAGAAATCCCGCGCCGAGGCTCATCGAGCGCGTGTGCGGCGAGCGCGGACGGCGCAGCGTCTCGCATGCCGCGAGCACGACGACCGATCGTTTGCGCAGCGGCATCGCGGCGATCGTTGCTCCTGTCGCGGTGACGTCGCCGAAGACGAGCGCCTGCGCGTCGCCGCCGCGCTGTCGTTCGGTGTGCCCCGCGATGTGAACGACGTCCGCGCGCGGCGCCGCGACTGCGAGTGCGGCGAACGTCGCGCCTGCCGGCGAGACTTCGCTCGAGGTCGCGTAGGACGAGGCCACGTCGTCGAGCTCGCGCTCGATCTCCGGCAGTCCGGCGGTGCCGCTCGCGGCCCCGGTGGGCAACCCGACCGCGAGCAGCACGCGCGCCGGTTTACTCGCGTCATGCGATGTCAGCGACGCGGCACTCATCGCCATCGCGACCGGCATGCGTGCGACGAGCGGCTCTCCCGACGCGTCGAGGAGCGCCGCGAACGGAACACCTTCGAGGTGCGGGTCGCTGACGATCACCACACGCTTCATGTGGTCGAGAGCTGCGCCGCCTAACACGAGGTCGTGCAGCTCGCGCAACGCGTGCTCATCGGTGCGCGACGCGAGCGCATCGACCGCCGCGCGTGCAATCGGCCGCCGCGTCACCGCGAGCTCCTCGGCCGTGATCGTGAACGTCACCACCTCGCCGGGCAGCACGGCGATCTCGACCACCGCCGTTTCGCCGCCGCTCAGTTTCTTCTGCACGTCGTCCGCGCGAACCGCGGGCATGGGCGTTCCGTCGATGCGGCGGCGATTGCGATCGGCATAGCCGAACGCGGCCTCTTCGTCGCCGCGCGCGAGCGAAAGCGCGATCGCTTCGTCGAACAGCGCGCCCGCCGCATCGACCACATCGTTCGCCGCGATGCGGCTCGCGAGCGCGATCGGATGCGCATCGAGAGCCGCCAGTCCGTCGTCGAGGTCGCGCGTCGCGACGTCGCGATCGCCGAGGCGGAGCGCGGCGCGCGCGTGCAGAAGATGCGCGAGCGGAAGCAGCAGCGGCATTGCGTGTCCGCGAAGGAATGCGATCGCTTCGCCTGAATGCTGTCGCGCCGTGGCCGGATCCGACGGCAAATGCGCCGCCGCCTGCGCGATCCGCGCGAACGCCGCCGTTCGTTCGCGCGTCGCGGCGTCGCCGATGCGCATCGCCGCATCGCGCGCGGCCGCTGCATCGTGCAACGCGAACTGCTCGTTTCCTTCGACCGCGGCCAGCAACGCCGAATGGACCAGGACGTCGGCGAGAAACGAATCATTGCCCGACGCCCGCGCGGCGGACTGGGCGACGTTCAAATACGCGCGAGCGGCATCGCGGCGTCCGACGCGCAGCTCGTTGTACGCCGCGCCGCCGATCGTGATCGCGAGCCGCTGCCCGCGCTGCTCGTTGCTGTTGAGCGCGAACGAGCGGATACGCGCCGCCGTCGCTTCGTCCGGCCGGCCTGCCGTCGCCAGCGCCTCGGCCAGCAGCGTTTCGACGAAACCGAGATTGCTCCGCTCGTCGAGACGGCGGAACAGCGCAGCCGACTCGTCGAACTGCGCCAGCGCGCCGGACCAGTCGTCGACCGCGCTGAGACAAAGACCGAGCTCCCACCGCACCTGCGCGGGAAGCGCGAGAAAGTTCGGATGCGCGGCGAGCTCTCGTACGAGTTGTTCGAGCTCCGCGCGCGCTCCAGCGACGTCGCTCTGATCGTGGCGCGTGTTCGCCGCGTAATAGCGCGCCACGAGCGACATCGGCGTGATGCCGAATCGTTTCGCGGCATCGCGCAGCAGCGGCTCCGCTTCGGCGAGTTGTTGTTTCGCGTACAGCATCCGTCCGCGGCGATAGAGGGAGTGCGCGCTCGCGAGACCGTTGCGCGGCGAGGCGGAATCGATGGCGCGAACGGCATCGCGCAGCAGCGACTCGCCGCTGCCTCGAGCGAGCGCATCGCCGATCGCGCGCGCGACGCTCAGCATCTTCGCCGCCTCGACGGCATCGCCGTGCTCGATCGCATCGCCCCACCGGCCGAGGTACTCGGCTTCGCCGAAGGCGCGGCTGCGCTCGCGGTCCGTGGCGACAATCGCGGAAACGGTCGCCGCGTCGCCGGCGATGGCCGCCGCTTCGAGGCGCGGCCGTTCGCGATCGAATCGCGTTTGCGCGCTCGTCGCGGGCAGCTTGGCGAGGTGCTCGCGCGCCTCGACCGCCCATGGCGACGACACGTCGGCGTCAAGATAGCGTTGCCACGCGGTGCGCGCCTCGCCGGCCAACGACAGGCGCTCGAGCACGAGCGCGCGATTGAACAGCGCTTCCGCGAGTTTCGGATCGAGTTGCAGCGCGTGGTCCGCGGCGTCGAGCGCGAGCGGATACAAGGACGGGCGTTGCGAGCGATCCGCCGCAGCGAGCCGCGCCGCGGCGAGATCGCTCCACGCGCGAGGATTGTTCGGCGCGATCGCGATCGCGGTCTCGATGCGCGCGATCGCTTCGTCGGGCTGCTCGATCAGCAGCATCGCCACGCCCGCCGTGTGCTGCGTCTCCGCGGACGGGTGTTTCTTCGCCTCGGCGAGCGAGCGTCCCGCCTCGCCGGCGAGGGTCAGGCGCTCTTCATCGACCGCCGGATCACCGGCGCGGTTCGGTCCGCGATATGCAGCCCAGGAGAATCCGCCTGTTAGGCGGGGCTCGATGACGCGGGCCGAGTGCGGCGCGGAATCGACGAGCCTGTCGATGGAGGAGCGGCGCGCCTGCATCGAGCGCCACGCCGGCAGCGCGACGATCGCGATCACGACCGCGGCCGCGAGCGCGATCCACCATGCCCGCGATGCGCCGCGCGAAGGCTGCGCTTCCTCGTGCAAGGTCTCGTTCGCAACATCGACCGCGCTCATACAGTCCTCGCATCCATCGAGATGCGCGAAGACGGCGCGCCGTTCGCGATCGGGCAGCGTTCCTTCCACGAGCGCCGCGAGCACGACCGGTTCGGGGCAGTGTTCTCGGGTCATGGTGACTGCTCCCTTACCGTCCCCGGCATCACATCGAGCGTTGACGGAGACGCGGCGGCGGTTTTCCATCCGAAGTCGATCGAATCCGCCGGCGCGCCGATGACGTCCGCGAGCGCCGCGGCATCGACGCCGGCGTCGGCGAGCTGTTGCCGCAGCGCCGACAGCAGCGATTCGAGACGGCGGTAGAGCGGACGTTGCGGCACGTTCATCACGCGCGCGATGTCGGCGATGCTCATCGACTTCAAGAAGCGGAAGCGGAGCAGCAGACGATCGTCGAGCGGCATCGCGTCGAAGGCCAGCTTCACGACATGGCTCGTGCGATTTGCGATGCGCGTGACGTCCGAGGCGCGGGCGCCCTCGTCGGCGGACTGCGTCGCGACGAGGCTCTCTTCCGCGTTTGCCGCCATCGGCACGCTGCGCATCGGCGGCATCCGATCGGGCAGTTGCGCCACGAGCCGCTCGACGTCCGCCGCGGTGAGCGTGTTGTCGATCGCGAGCACCGCCGCAGTCGCCTCAGCGAGCGAGCGCCGGTCGCGCACGAGCATCATCTCCAGCATCGTGGCCGCCCGCCCCAGCCTTCGCGCCTCGGCGGACGGCTGCCAGCGTCCGCGCGCGCGCCATTCGTCGATGAGCAGTCGTTGGATGACGACGCTCAGAAACGTGCCGAGGCTCGAGCGCTCCTGCCACTTCTCGAGAATCGCGTAATCGTTCTCCATCAGCCGGAGCTTGACCTGCGATGCGAAGTCCTCGGCGTCCGCGTCGTGGAGGCGCGCGCGGCGGCAGATCCTCTCCGTCACGCGATCGATCAGCGCGAGATTGCTACCAAAAATCTCGGCGGGATGCATGGGTGGAAGACCCGACGTCAGCATATCCGCAATTTCGGAAGGAAATAGGAAAAACGCGGATGCATTGCCGTCAGCGATGGACGAGACAGAAAGGCAGGTTGCTCATGACATCCCGACGATTCTTCACAGTCTTCGTTCTCTTGTGCACTTCACTCGCTGCGGGCGCATCGGTTCCGCGAGTCCGTCCCTTACGCAGCCCTCGCACGGGCAACGTGATTCGCGCGGACGTTTCTCAGCTCTATTACGTCGCACAGAAACTCACGGAAAACGAGCGCCACGATCTCGGCGCGCTCACGGCTGCCGAGCGCGATCGGCTCACGGCGCCCGAGCGCTCCAGGCGCGGCTTCAAGATCGGAATCGTTCGTCCGCTCGCGGCGCGCGTCGGAATCGCGGACGTCGCGAATGATCTGCGTCCCGGCATCGACGGCGCGCGCATTCACGGCGGCTTTCTCGATCGCTCCGGCGACACACTCTTCTGGACGACTGCGTTCCATTCCGAAGGCGCCGATGCCATTCGCCTCCGGCTCGAAGGGACGCTTCCCGCGAGCGCGCGTGCATTCATTTACGGCGACAGCGGTGTCGTCGAGGGTCCATACAGCAGTGCGCAGATCGACGACGGCACGTTCTGGACGAACACCATCCATGCGGACACCGTGTATCTCGAAGTGCAGTTCGATGCGCGCGAAGCGGCGGATGCGAATCT
>Ga0075428_100001513_pt1 | contig 24881 bp, 21 predicted proteins | sample RhiMetdeltSRZDD2_FD_75291 | JGI IMG/M metagenome (GOLD analysis project Ga0075428, IMG submission 75291) | Populus rhizosphere microbial communities from Tennessee, USA - Rhizosphere MetaG P. deltoides SRZDD2 | ecosystem: Host-associated > Plants > Roots > Rhizosphere > Soil | place: USA... | reverse complement strand
CGAGGAAATGGAAACGTTTTTCAACAAACTCGGGGTGGAATGTTTTGTGCAGGGCACTGGCACGCCGCGCTCGCTCATGCTCGAGAAGTTCAAGGCAGACGTTGATTCCGTGCTGTTCGGCACTGATTCCTTCTGGCAAGGGGTCGACGTGCCAGGCGAGGCGCTCTCGAATGTCATCATTACACGCCTGCCATTCGCAGTCCCCGATCATCCACTTATCGAGGCCCGCATCGAAGCGATCGAAGCGCGCGGTGGCAATGCCTTCACCGAGTTTTCCCTCCCCGAAGCGATCCTGAAATTTCGACAGGGCGTGGGAAGGCTGATCCGCACCAAAACCGATTCCGGAATCATCGTCGTTCTCGACAATCGGATTCTCACGAAGCGTTACGGTCAGGCATTCCTGGACGCGATTCCCAAGTGCCCGGTCGAGATCGTCTGATCGAGCGCTTTCACCGCTCCCAACGCGCCGATGGTGAAGATCATCGGATAGAGCCGCTCGTAGTACCACAAGTGCGCGAAGTAAAAGCCGATCGGCGATGGCTTTTTCCATTCGCCGGATTCGACTTGCTCAACCAACCAGATCGTCCCCTTTGAGATCGTTTGCACAACTTTGCCGGCTTCCCCACCGCTGCGGGGAAAAGCGCGCGCGAGCGCAGTGATAGCCAGTGCCGATTCTTCGAGTGATACCGGCCCGGATGCCGTCCCGCTCCACGCGCCACCACTTTGCTGCGTTTCTATTAACCACTTGATGCCTCGCGCCAGCATGCGTTGGAGCAAGCGTTTAAAATATGGCTCGAACCACGATGCGCGTTCCCTGCCGGCCAGGGTGGCAAGCGCCGCCACGACGCGCGCGGTTCCGTAAGTGAGATTCTGTTCACCCGGCGCGTGCTCGTTGCCAAACCACAACGGAGGCCATGCTCCACCCGGGAGTTGATGGTGCCCAAGGTATTGCACTGCCGCTTGGATGGCACTGTGTAGACGGCCTTGCAAGTCCAGCGGCGCGTACTCCAGCCACGCGAGCCACGCCTGAATGCCATGCGCAGTGATATCGGCGCTGCTGCGGTCGAACGGCAGCGCCCCCCAGCCCCGGCAGAATGTCGGCAGGCCGCCATCGGCGTTTTGCAGATTCATGAGCCACTGCAATCCATTGAAAGCTGCAGCTCGAACTTGCGGGTCCTCCGGGGCGAGACGCGACAACGCCAGGGTCGCGCCCGCTGTATCGTCAGCGTCCGGCACTCCGCCCGGCAGGTCGGTCCATGCCCAGCCGCCCGGTGCTGCCCCTGTGTAGAGATGCTCACGCGTGTATTGTTGATTGAGCAGCCAGTCACGAACGGGGCTCACCGAGTGTGTGTTGAGAGTTGGGAGCGCGTTCAATGATAGCGTTGTCACCCACGTTGCGAGATTTGTATCGATTGGCCACGAGCCATCGCTTCTTTGAGACCCAAGAAGGAATTCCACTCCTTTGCGTGTCACAGGGTGTGCGGCGTTGCCGCTGCCCGCGAGGCTCATGGTCACAAAGCTGGTCAACGGCGTTGCTTCCAAAAAGCCGCCGTTCGCGGGTTGAATGCTTCGCAGGATTTCGAGAGTGCGCGGTATCAGGAAACGGCGCAGCCCATCGATCACCGAATTGCCGCTCGGCGCGTGATGGTGTTTCGCCTGGCCTACCGCGATGAGCGCCGGCAGCGCATAACTCACCACCGGAAGCCGCAGCACCGCGTACCAGCGCTGAGGAAACGCCGCCAACTCAAACGGAAGCTGGATGACTTCCTCCCAGGCTTGCGCCCGGTCTCCAAAGCGGCCGGACAGAGCGCACATCGTTAGGATGGGGGCAGAAAATGTGCGGTCTTTCCCGTAACGCGCGACGACCGCGCGTGCCAGCGCGTGCAGGCTTGTGCTTCCGACGGCCTGACATAACCACGCTCTGGCCGACGCGACCGTGCTTGCAAACCGTTCATCAGCGCAGGCAGCTCCGAAGGCCGCCCAACAAAGCGTTGTTGTGCTTAAGTTGCTGTGGCTGATGATCGTGTCACCCCAGCCTCCATCGCTATTGGCGTTGTCGGCCAGCCACTTCAATCCCGCGTTGATTTGTGGCGCATAGTTGCGCTTCAACTCGCGACCTGCAATGGCCAGTGCAGTCAGCGCCGTCGCCGTGGACAAAGCGCTGCTGGAAAGTTCGCCGTGCCAGTGACCGGTCGCGTTGCGGTGGGCCAGCAATTCCGCTTCGGCGGCTTGAAGCGCGGCGGCAAGGCGACCCTGGTCCACTGTCACCGTGCGGCCCATTGTTACTCCCGGCCCGCCGCGGCGATAAACGGGTTCAGCTCGCTCATTAAAAGCTTGAAGTTGTCGACCGAGAGTTGTTGCGCGCCGTCACTCCACGCTTCGGCAGGATTTGGATGGACTTCAATCAGCAACGCATCGGCCCCCATCGCCACGGCCCCTTTGCACATCGCGGCGATCAGGTCCGCGCGGCCGGCGCCCTGGCTGGGATCGATAACAATAGGAAAGTGTGATTCCTTTTTGATAATCGGAATCGTGGAGAGATCGAGCGTGTTTCGTGTGTACGTTTCGAACGTGCGAATGCCCCGCTCGCAAAACATCAGGTTACAATTTTCATTTGCCAGAATGTATTCGCCCGCCAGCAACCACTCCTCGATTTTCATCGAGAGACCTCGCTTCAACAAAACCGGCTTCCCTGTTTTCGCAGCCGCGATCAGCAGTTGAAAATTCTGCGCGTTACGCGTCCCGATCTGAAGAATGTCGGCATATTCGGCGACCAGCTCCGCGTGTTGTTCCGACAACAACTCCGTGATTACTGCCAGCCCGGTTTCACGACGCGCTTTATCCAGCAGCTTCAACCCTTTCTCCCCCAGCCCCTGAAACTCGTACGGCGATGTGCGCGGTTTGAACGCGCCCCCGCGCAGGATCGTCGCGCCCGCCGCCGCGACCGCGTGCGCGGTCGTCAACAATTGCTTCTCGCTCTCCACCGAGCATGGCCCGGCCATGACATGGAACTTTCTCCCGCCAATGACCATGTCGCGCACCTTAATCGTGGAGTTGGTCGGATGCGCCTCCCGGCTGACGAGCTTGAAGCGCTTCTGAATCGGCGTGACGCTCTCGACCTGCGGCCAGCTTACGAGCGTTTCGAGACTCTGGTGCGTGCGTTCATCCCCGATCGCGCCGATTACCGTGCGCTCGACACCGCGCATGATGTGCGGACGGTAGCCGAGCTTGCGGATTTCCTTGAGCACGGCGAGTTCGTCCTTTTTGGCGATGTTCGGTTTGAGAACGATAATCATAAAACAAAAAGCCGCAGGCAACGCACCTGCGGCAAGGCTTCTTCAGTAGTACGCAGCCTCAGTCGCAGGTCGCCGGGTCCGTAAAATAGAACCCGTCGCGCCGCCCGCGATACCATCCAAAGCTGCGAAAATTCACGACGGCGAACATAACCACCTGCTATGGACCGTCAACGGCAATGTGGGCCAATTAAGCTTGCGAGCCGAAGGCTCAGGAAGAAGGCTGAAAGCCGAGTTTGATTTTTCCGCCCTCGTAAGGGTCCTCGGCTTCGGGCCCATAACCCGACAGCGCGAGATACACGAAGGCCAGGATATTGGTTACCGGGAACAACATGAGGAGGCCGAGGAGGGCGCTCTTTTGGCGCACACGGCAGATGCGAAAACACCAAACGATCCAAATGATCAGGTTTACTACAGGGATGAACAGGAGCAGAAACAGCCACGGCGACATGCCCGCAGCCCGCAGCAGTGGGATCATCTGGAACCCGGGCAGCCATACAAACAACCCGGCGCGGTTGCTCGTCTTTCGGCAGATTTGCCAGCAGCAATAGCAAAAGAAAAGGTACAAGATTCCAAGCAATGCCAGAATTTTGTAACCCATCGTTGGGTCGAGTTGCGCCATGAACTCATCGAAATTTTGCTGGTACCGTTCCCGAAGTTCCCGCAACCGTGGATCATCGCCGAGGCTGCTAAGCGAGGGCAGCTTCGTGACCGCTGCCGGTTCCTCCGCGGCCAAGTATCCCAGTTTGCGTTGCGTGGCCGTGTCGAGACTTTTGGCTTTAATGTTCGCCATCCCCCGCGAATGGCTGATGCTGACATGGGTCGCGCTCTTGCTGAAAACGACAACGTTCGAATATGTTTCCCCCTCGGCAGTGATGGTATCGAACTTAACGTCCCCGGCGTCGGGCGTAAAAGCAATCCCAACAGCAAGGGCAAACAAGCCGCCCAACCATCGTATGGCAAAATACTTGCGCGTACAGGTCACATACCTGTTATCGGCCATTCGCGGCCCAGGTTAAGCGCAAAATCAGGCTTGTACCGCCGCCTGGCCGTCAGCTCCGGTCCCGTCCAGATCGATCAAAATATCGCGTGGTTCCGCGCCCTTGCTGGGACCGACAATCCCCCGGTTTTCCAGTTCATCCATTATCCGTGCCGCGCGCGTATACCCCAGACGCAGCCGACGTTGCATCAACGAGACACTGGCCTTTTGCTCGCTACGGATCACTTCGATGCATTGCTGGATCAAATGCTCGTCCTCGTCGCAACCCTCCTCGCCATCCAAGTTGCTCGCCGTTTTCGAAAGCTGCTGATGGATCTCCACTTCGTAGCTGGGTTTGCCCTGGCGCGCGATGAAGTCCACGATGCTTTGAATTTCCTGGTCCGTGATCAACGCGCCCTGGGCGCGGATCAATTTCGCCGAACCCGGCGGCAGATAAAGCATGTCCCCCTTGCCCAGCAGTTTGTCCGCCCCCATCGCGTCGAGAATGGTCCGTGAGTCGACCTTCGCGGCTACTTGGAAGGCGATGCGCGCCGGGATGTTTGCCTTAATAACGCCAGTGATGACATCCACGCTTGGGCGTTGCGTGGCCACGATGCAATGGATGCCTGCAGCGCGCGCCATTTGTGTGATGCGCGCAATCGCCATTTCCACGTCGGCCGGCGCGACCAGCATCAAGTCTGCAAGCTCATCGATAATCACCACGATGTAGCTCAATTTGTCGGGAATCACGATGTCATCCTCGCGAGGCACGACAATCTCCTCGTCGAGCTCCACCGCAAAGCCGTCCGAGCCGGCCTCCACTTTCTCCTTCTTCATCATCAGCGGCAGCTCGGGTTCGCTTTGGGGCAGCGGCCTGTTCTTCGGCCGGTCGTTAAAGCTCTTGATGTTGCGCACACCGACCTTGGCAAAAATCTGGTAGCGCTTCTCCATTTCGTTCACGACCCAGCGCAGCGCAAGAATGACCTTCTTCGGGTCGTTGACCACCGGTACCACCAGGTGAGGCAGGGTGTTGTATTGCTGCAACTCAACGACCTTCGGGTCGATCATTACGAAACGGAGTTGATCTGGCGGAAAACGGTACAGTAGCGAAGCAATAATGCAGTTAATGCAAACGGATTTGCCGGAGCCGGTGCTCCCGGCGATCAGGAGATGGGGCATGTCTCCCAAATCAGCAATGATCGGATGTCCATAAACGTCTTTACCCAGCGCCAACGGAATCCGGGCCTTCGTCTTGTGCCATTCTTCCGACTCGAGAAGATCACGCATGATCACTTTCGTCTTCACCACGTTCGGCACTTCGACACCGACGGAGCTCTTCCCTGGCACAGGCGCAAGAATGTTGATGCGCTCCGCTTTCAATGCCGCCGCGATGTTGTTATTCAGCGCCGCAATCTTCTCGAGCTTCACGCCTGGCGCCGGATGCAATTCGTAGCGCGTGATTGTGGGGCCTTTCGTAATGTCACCGAGCGACACTTCGATGCCGAACTGCGCCAGCGTGCTCTGCATCAGTCGCGCATTCGCCATCAACTCCTCTTTCGATTCCGTCGGCTTTACGTTGCTGTCGGGAAACTGGAGGAAGTCCAGCGAAGGCAACTGGTAATTGCCAATGGTTGGAGTGGCCGCAACGGCAATCGGCTTTTTCTTCAAGACCCTTTTGGCCTTCGAAACGGTATTGTCCGTGACGTTGATCGGCTGCTGTGGAGGCGCAGCACCGAGTTCGGCCACCACGGGCTCAGCTTTGGTATCCTCTTCACTGGCAGGCTCCGCGTCCTGCGTCTTGCCTTTCTTCGGTTTGCCGAGAATGTCCGACGTCGTCGCCGCCGCGATCTCGCGCGCCAGAATCACTTCGCCCTCTATGTCTTTCTCCGGCTCAGCGTCCTGGACCTTTGGACGAGTCGTCTTAGCGATGCGCGCCTGCGGCACACTCAAGTCCCGCACGGTCGGCGCGGGCACCGGTTTCAGGTCGGCGCCGAGCCCGCTTCGCTCGGTCTCCTCTTGCAATTTCTTCGCCTGCTTCTCGAGTTCACGCGCTTTTTTGGCCAATGCGCGTTCTTCCGGAGTCCAAGCCTCGTCTTCGGTGCGCTTCTTCGTGCGGAAGTTCACCCACGCGGCGCGCGCCCAGTCGCCGAGCCTGAAATTTGTCAAAAAAATCAAGCTGACGAGATAGGCAGTGACAAAAATGATCGAAGCTCCGGGTTTGCCGAAGTGGTCAAAAATCCAATTGTTCAACGTATCGCCGATCAACCCTCCCGCGCTGTGTGCGTTGATATTCCGGCGCAGGTTCTCAAAGTAGCTCGAGTGAATGTCGAAGAACCCGAGCAAGGAAAGAAACAGGATCGCGGCCCAGATTTTCCGCCGTCGCAGATAACCCAATAGCTCCACGAGGTTCGACAGCCCGTAGGCGAAGAAAAAGATCGGGATCGCGAATGCCGCCGCGCCAAACAGGAAAAAGAGGGCGTGCGCGGTGTGGGCGCCGGCCGAACCGATCCAGTTCTGGACCGCAGGATTCGGCGGGACCCGATTCGTGGCTACATCCTTCGGGTCGAACGAAACCTGCGCAAGCAGCAGCAACAAGCCAATGCCGAGAAACACAAACCCGGCGATGTCGTTGAAGCCGCGGTGCGAACTGGCTTTCGCCGAGTCTTTTCGAGCCATGCGCCGAGGGTAAATCACGCCATTTGCCCTGCAAAGTTCAAAGTGTCCAGAGATCGGCTTGGCCCGACCGCTGAAGTCACGGTCGGCGATGGAGCGCCAACCCTAGCCTTTCCGTCTTTGCTGTTTGGACTGGGGGCTGCTACGTTTTTTACGCATGGGGCGAGGGTTTTACTCGAGACTCAGGAAATTATACACGGCCGCCTACGAGTTTATCACCGAAAAGGGGATAGAAACTCACGAGGAAGCGCTGGCGCCTCGCTGGCAACGCATCGCGCACTTTTGGCTGTTGGTCTTCAAAAGCTTCAGCCGCAACCGCTGCCCCCTCCGGGCCACCGCCCTTGCTTACACGACACTCCTGGCGCTGATCCCGTTGCTGGCGGTAAGCTTCGGTCTTATCTCCGGCTTTTTGAGCACAAAAGGGCCTTACGAGACCAAGAAAATAATCGGCCAATTGGTTGATGCCGTCGTGCCGCAACTCAAGCTCCTTGATGAGAAGCGACTTCAGGAATTGGAGCAGAGCGCCAAGGCTGCGGCAGCCGACGCGGCCACCAACGCTGCCGCATCGAGCGCCAACTCTGGTGGACTTGAAGCCAATCCCACAAACTCGGTAGCCGGCACGGACGCGACAGCCGCTGCTCAGCGAAAACTGACTCCCCGTGAGGAGGCCATTACCCGGATCGACGAATTGATTAGCCAAGCCAGCGCAAAGACCCTCGGTTTCACGGGCTTCGTCGGCCTGATCTTTGTCGCTATTCTTCTCCTGAGCACGATCGAAGGCACGTTCAATGACATTTGGGGAGTCACGCGTGGTCGCACGTGGTTTCGTCGAGTGCTGCAGTATTGGGCCATGATTTCGCTGGGCCCGATAGCGATGTTCTCGGTCATTTATCTCGTTAGCACGCAGTACTTCAAGAGCAGCCAGGAAGTCGTCGAAACCCTGCCTTTTATTGGCAAGTGGCTCATTAGGGCCTCTCCCTTCTTCCTCATGAGTATTCTGTTTGCGTGCCTCTATAAGGTGATGCCGAACACCGAGGTCAAATGGCGCGCTGCGCTCGGTGGCGGATTTGTTGGCGGCTCACTGTGGCTCATGCTCAACATCGCCAACGCCATGAATGTCAGCCGCGTCGTGAACATGAGCAAGATTTACGGCACAGCCCTCGGCATCATTCCAATTCTCCTGATCGGCCTGTATTTTTCCTGGCTCATCATGCTTTTCGGCGCCCAGGTCGCCTACGCGTTTCAGAACCGCGAAGTGTATTTGCAGGAAAAGAAGGCCGAGAGCGTGAACCAGCGCAACCGCGAGTACGTAGCCTTGCGCGTTATCACTCTCATTGCTCAACGATTCGACCAGGCCCTCAAACCACCCACACTGCTGGAGATCGCGACGGAGCTTTCCATTCCCAGCCGCCTCGCTGGCCGCGTGTTGCAGCCGCTTGTCGACGCCGGTCTTGTCCTCGAAGTTACCAGCGGCAAAAACGAGGTCACTTACGCGCCCGCGCGCCCTACCGAAAGCATTACTTGTCACGATGTTCTGCAAACCTTGCGCGCGGGCGGCGGCCAGGAACTCGAGACCCGCGACGAACAATCCCGCCCCGTCGTATGCGCTCATTTCGAGCGTATCGCGGACGCGGAGCGCCAAGCGGCCTCGACGGTCACGGTCAAGGATTTGGTGAACCAGATTTCCAGCGTGGGCATTCCCGAAGAACGCAAAGCGGTCAATTGGCGACCTGTCTAAGTCGCGCCATGAAAATCGGGGTCCCAAAGGAGATCAAGCAGCAGGAGTACCGCGTCGCCCTGCCGCCTTCGGCCGCTTACCAACTTATTAAACGTGGCCACTCGGTCGTCGTCGAGCGAGGCGCAGGCGTAGGGGCGGGTTACCCGGATTCCGACTACTCGGACGCGGGCGCAAAGATAGTTGAGGACCATAAAGCGGTGTTTGAATCGGGCGATTTGATCGTCAAAGTGAAGGAGCCGCAGCCCGCCGAATATCCTCTCCTTCGCCCTGGCCAGATTCTCTTCACATATCTTCATCTCGCTGCGAACCGCGCCTTGACCGAGGCGCTCATGAAATCAGGCGTCACGGCGCTCGCCTACGAAACGGTCGAAGTGAATCGTCGCTTGCCCCTGCTTGAGCCCATGAGCGAGATCGCCGGCCGCATGTCCGTCCTCGTCGGCGGATACTTCCTCGCGAAGCACTGCGGCGGCAGTGGCGTGCTGCTGGGTGGCGTTCCCGGCGTATTGCCTGGCCGTGTTGTCGTGATTGGCGGCGGCGCTTCCGGCATCAACGCTGCCCGCATGGCCACGGGGCTCGGCTGTGATATCACCATCCTCGAAGTCGATCTCGAACGCATGCGCTTCCTCGACATCACCCTTCACAGTGCCCATACGCTGTACTCCAACGAAGCGCATTTGATGGACTTGCTCCCCTCGGTCGACCTTCTCATCGGCGCGGTGCTCGTGCCGGGCGCCAAAGCCCCCAAGCTCATCAGCCGCGCGATGCTTAAGCGGATGCGCCCCGGAAGCGTGCTCGTGGATATTGCGATCGACCAGGGCGGCTGCGCCGAAACCGCTCGTCCGACTACGCATGAAGACCCCGTTTACGTCGAAGAAGGCGTAACGCACTACTGTGTCGCCAACATGCCTGCGGCCTTCGCCCGCACAGCCACGCAAGCGCTCACCAACGTCACCTATCGCTACATCGAATTGCTCGCCGACTCCGGCCTCGCCGACGCCGCGCAGCGTCAACCTGCTCTCATCGGCGGCATCAACGTGATGAATGGCCAACTCACCTGCCAGGCCGTCGCCGAAGCCCATGGCATGCCCTGGCAAAAAGCCAAGCTTGACTGATTTAGAATTTAGTAGTTAGGCCGTTACCGGTGTGGGCTGCACCGCCGTTGGCCGGCGGAAGTATTTCTTTATGAAAATGAGGTAGCCGATGATCGGCACCATGCACACGACACTCCAGATCACAATTTGCGTCGGCGTAAAAATATTAAACTTCTCAATCTGTTGGATCTGCGCTTCGGGATAACCCATGTGCCGATACAATGTCGAAAGGTCCACGCGCGAAAACGTGAGAATGTTTGAAATCGTCAGGAACGCCAGCAGGGCCATCACGATCCACCATCCGCTCGGCCGCAAATGGTAAAGATTCCAGGCTGCATATCCCAGCAGCGCGGCCAGCGCGAGCCAAACCAGGCTGCCCACGAAACCGGTGAGGATCACACCGAACATCGGAATCGCGCCGTTGTAAGCGACCGGCATGGTGAGCAGCGTCACGGCGCTAAACGCCGCCAGCAGTGACACGGCCAGCACCGGCAGCGGGCAGGCGTCCGTCCAGCGTGGTTGCGGGTCCATCGCCTCCACTGTCGCCTTGACGTGCGCACTGCCATAGAACAACACCAGCGCGCCAGGGATAATGATAAAAAACAGCCCAAGGAATCCGACCATGATCACCATGAAGATGGCTTGCGCCGACGGCGGTAACGCCTGCCCCCCTTCGGCTTGAGCAATCGCTTTGAGCATCGCCGGGCCCAACCAAATAAACATAACCAGGGAGGCGGCACCCACGAGGAGCCACGCCCAACTCGTCACCAGTGTTACAGCCCGTGACCAGCGACGGCCTTTGATCGAGCCGATTCCAAGGGTCACAAACAACGCGCCCAAGAGGCAGTACATGAGAAGCGTCGGCAGAACCATCCGGAAATTCGAAGCGCCAGTGACCTTCGCTGCCATCAGCTGCCCAACAGCCGCCAACGGCACGAACAACAGAAACAACCCGCCCAGGGCGATGAGGGCGATGCCGAAGATGATCAGGCCGGTGCGCCGGTCCTTATACGCTGGAGGAGCGTAGGGGGCTTCCATGCCCGGAGAATTCTACATCCACAACTGCCGGTCAAGCGAACGATACTGGATGGCTTCGGATACGTGGTCGGCCGATATCGCCTCGCTGCCCGCAAGGTCCGCAATCGTGCGCGCGACTTTCAAAATACGGTCGTAGGCTCGCGCGCTCAAATTCATGTCCGTCATCGCATTCTTGAGCAACTCCAGGAGCGCGGGTTCCAGCGCGCAAAACACTTTCAGTTCCTTCCCGGTCATGCGCGCATTGCATGTAATTTGTTTGCGGTCCTTGAAGCGTTCGTGTTGCCGGCGGCGTGCGGCGACGACTCGGTCGCGAATCTGCGCCGAGTTCTCTCCGGCTCGTGCGCTCGACATCTCGCGAAACCGCACCGCCGGCACTTCCACGTGCAGGTCAATGCGGTCCAGCAATGGTCCCGAGATGCGGCCAAGATAGTTTTGAATTTCGCGCGGAGAGGAACTTGATTCTCCGGGCATCTTTCCGTCCGGGCTTGGGTTCATCGCAGCCACGAGCATGAATTGCGACGGGTAAGTCATTGATCCCGCCGCGCGAGAGATCGTCACCTTCCCCTCTTCGAGCGGCTGGCGCAGCGTCTCTAATACATGCCGTTTGAATTCAGGAAGCTCGTCGAGGAACAAGACGCCATTGTGCGCGAGCGAGATTTCGCCCGGTGTTGGGCTGGCTTGACCGCCGAGCAGCCCGGCGTCGCTTGTCGTATGATGCGGCGCGCGAAAGGGTCGTTGTGTTACCAGCGCCTGACTTGGCGCGAGCAGCCCCACAATGCTGTGGACCTTCGTCGTTTCCAGAGCTTCGTCAAGCGTGAGCGGCGGCAGAATCGTCGACAGCCTTTTGGCCAGCATCGATTTTCCCGTGCCTGGTGGACCGATCAGCAACACGTTGTGACCTCCTGCGGCGGCGATCTCCAGCGCACGCTTCACTGACTCCTGCCCCTTCACGTCGGCAAAATCCAAATCATTGTCGCGGGACTGCTCGAAAACTCCGTTAAGGTCAACCTTCAGCGGCGCGATCTTCTCCGTGCCTTCGAGAAAGTTTGCCGCCTGCCGCAAATTCTGGATCGGGAACACGCGCAACCCATCCACGACGGCCGCCTGCGGCGCGTTGTCTACCGGGCAAAGCAGCCCTGCTTTCTTGTCGGCCCGCGCGCGAAGCGCAATCGGCAGCAGACCCTTCACCGGTCGCACTGCGCCGGTCAGCGCGAGCTCTCCGACAATGACAAAATTATCGAGCTGATCGGTTTCGAGTTGATCGTTCGCGGCGAGGATGCCGAGAGCAATCGGCAGATCAAAACTTGGTCCCTCCTTGCGAATATCCGCGGGCGCGAGATTGATCGTGAACCGGCCGATGGGAAACCGAAAACCTGAATTCGTCAGCGCCGTGACCACTCGATCTTTCGACTCCTTGACGGCCGCGTCCGGAAGACCGACGACGAGGACTTGAAAATCGCCCGTCCCTCCGTTGACTTCCACTTCAACCGGATACGCCTCGATGCCATTGACTGCCGCCGAACAAACTTTGGAGAGCATCGCCGCCGACTATAAACGGGCGAGCGTCACGAACGAAATCATTTTGTTGCGAACTGAGGTTCGCTCTTTTCCTCCGCCGTGAGCGCCAGGAAGGTCCGCTCCAGCGGCCCCTCCGCCCCGCTCTTGGCCCGCAATTCATCGCGCGTCCCAACCGCAATTAGCCGCCCCTGGTGAATAATGCCGATGCGGTCCGCTAACTCCTCCGCCACGCTCAATTGGTGCGTCGACAGGAACACGGTCATGCCCGAGCGGGATCGCTCCTTCAACACGTCCTTCACGATCCGCGCGTGCTGCGGGTCGAGTCCCACCATCGGTTCGTCGATTACGAACACCTGCGGGTCGTGCAGCAGCGCCGACACGATCGCGACCCGTTGCCGCGTTCCATGCGAGAGACCCTCGATCGGCTTGTTCACGAACTCACTCAGGTTGAAGCGATCAATCAAAGCCTGTGCCGACGATTGGATGCGCGCGTCTTCCATGAGAAAAAGCTGGCCCGTAAAACGAAAGAACTCCCATGGAGTCAGCTTATCGTACAAAAACGGGAAATCGGGCACATAGGCCATTCGCCTTCGCGCCTGCAACGGTTGCTCCTGCACATCGAAGCCGGCGACCCGCGCCGTGCCCGACGTCGGTCTTATCAAACCGGTCAGCACTTTGATGGTCGTCGTCTTCCCAGCCGCATTCGGCCCGAGCACCGCCACGAATTCGCCGCGTTCCACCGTCAGACTCAAATCATCCACCGCGATCAGCTCGCCGAACTTTTTGACGATGTGAATTAGCTCAATCATGAATCCCGTAGAGCGAGGCCAGCGCTTCGTTGCGCAAGACGATTTCGTCCGGCAGTTCGACACGCAGAATTTCGCCGATGGGGCTGACGAAGAGCACCACCTGATAACGGTCAAAGAGCCGCGCGCGCAATCGATAGCAACGCAGTCGCGCATTCCCGATCTCCAACCGATCCTGGTGCGCTTCCCACCTCAGTCCAAGCGAGACGTCTTGCACTGATTCCCTGGTGGGCACCGTGAACCCAAAGGCTGCCAGCGTCGCCGGTAGCAGCGGTCCACCAAACTCGCGCAGCAGCCTTTCCGGATTGCGCAGATCGGAAAATGCAAACACTCGCTGAGACGTGCTGGTGCCGTCGTCCACAGTCAGGTGCAGCTTTTCTTCGGCAACCACGGTGCGCAGGGTCCATTCGGCTGGTCGCAATCCGATCCGCAGGCCGAACTCCTCCCAAACATGGTTTGTGGCCAGCCTCAAGTCCGCGCTGAATCGAATGCGCTGCGTCTGGTCGATCGATACTGTCCCGCTCAGATCCAGTGTGTAGTTCAGCAGCCGCTTCACCATCCCTTCCGGTGGATCGTTCTCCGACATCACGCGCCCGACCGCGCGGTCCTCGCCGATCGCCGGAACCCATCGACACTGGCCGATTTTTTCGCCGTGATGTAGAATTTCCAGCGTCGAAAAATCCGGCGCGGTCAGGATGCGTTCGAAGACGGTGCGTGCCGGTACAGGGCTGCCCAGATCGCTGCGTCCTCCCAATTCCCAATGCCAGAGCAACGCATTCATCACGATGAAGAACGCGGTGATCGTGGCAATGAGGACCCGCGGCAACATTACTGCGGCTGTGGGATGTTGATCGTTTGACCGGTCCTCAAGCGCCGAGCGTCCAGGCCGGGATTCGCGGCCAGCAGCGCATCGACCTTAATCCCATAGCTGCGCGCGATCGAATACGGCGTCTCCCGCGCCCGCACCGTATGCGCGCGCGCGTTCCGAGCCTGTGCTGTCGAGGTGGATCGTTCCCTCCCAGCGGACGGTGCCGTATTGGTCACCACGAGAATCGGTGCATCGATCGGTTCTGACCTCGCTGCCGCAGTCACCGGCGACGCCGATGCGGAGGCAGTGTGACTCGAGGCACCGAGACTGGCGGGCGCCACAAAGCGACTTGCTGCCTGTGCCTGAAGGGTGTCGACCTGACGCCGAAGTTGCGCGTTCTCTTCCTTCAAGCGATCGAGTTCGCGAATCGTCTGCTGATACACTGGCGCGATGGATTGCGAGCGCACCAACTCTTGCTTGCAACTCGCCATGCGCTGCCGTGCGTTGTCCGCCGGATAAATGTGCGGGCGCAGCCGCACCACTTGGTTGTAGTGGTAGAGTGCGGCTACGTAATCGTCCTCGCGGTGCTCGCTGTTTTGTTCGTAAAGCACGCCCAACTCAAAATGCGCGAGCGCTGAACGCGGATTTTGTTCCAGGGCTTTCTCGAACGCGGTGATCGCCGCTTTGTAGTCGCGGCTGTTGACTCGTTCCTTGCCCTCGACGAAATACGGGTTGCGTTCCTCATCGACCGGTGCGGTCGCCCTGGGCGAACAGCCAAAGCAAAGCAGAACCAGGAGCGCGGCGCCGACTGACCGAAGCAGCATACCACGAGGGTACTTGAACCCGTGCACCAGTGCAATCACGGTTGCGATTTTGGCGGCTCGGGGGTGCCAGCCGGCGCCCCTTGACTGAACGGGTTGTTTTGCTTCAGCGTCACGCGTGGAAGGGTCGTTGTGGCGAAAGGGACCAGCACCCACGGGATCACAACGTGCAGCCCGGCAATGAGCAGCAGTGGAATCAATTCCACCATGCCAACTCCGTAGCCGACAATGCCCAGTAAGAGGAAAATTGTTGCAGCCAGCAGCGCGGCGCAGCACAACCGCCAACTGCCTCCCAGTGTCAACTCGCGGTCCTGAAAGAATGCCAGCAGCCGGACGAACAGGAAATAAACCGTGGCCAATATCCACCACGAGAATAACACCGCAAAAGCCGTCGTGATTCCCGCAATCCCCAACAGGAACGGCTGCCATGCCCCCCATTGGGCCTCCAACTCCAGCCGCGTGAACGGCGCTTCGCGCACTGGATAGGGCAACTGCACGCAGCCCGCCAGCGAGCACACTTCCACATTCGAGTGTCGCAAGACCGCAAAGACGTCCGCAGCATAATCGTGGCGCTGGTCCGTCTCAAGGTCGATTGCCACAGTGAGGAAGCCGTTGGTGACCAACCGCTGCGTGCCGTAACCGGGGATTTCCAGCCTGCCACCTCGAATGGCTCCTTCCCCTGTCAGGTTACGAATCGATTCGGTCGCGACCGGAAACCACACCGTGTGCAAAAACCACGTCACAGTCGCGCCCGCGAGCAGCGCGACGAAAACCTGGAACCCAAACAGCCACGCAAAACTCGCTGAGGCGAACGCAGTGATTCCTCGTGGCGTGAACGGTTGCCAGGCGCGCGGGCGCGGCGTATCGACCACGGGGGCGGGCTCGGGCTCGGGAGAAAAAGGACCCGCCATTCCTCCGCTTAACCTTGCTTTGCCGGCGGCGGCTGGTTCTGGCCCTGAGGCGGCGTGACGATCAGCGGCAATGGGTAGCGCAGCTTCATCACGTCATCTACCAGCACTTCGATAAAGTAATTGCCGGCTACGTTGAACGTCACGTTCCCAAACACCGCTACATTAATCGTATGCGCTGATGGATCGGGCAGGGAGAATTTCACCTCGTTCTTCCCGAGCAAGGTGGTCTGGTCGGGCGCCAGCAGGCGAATGCTCTGGCTGAACTCGCCAAAGCCCGCCGTCCAGCGATTGAACACCAGCAGCCTCCCGGCCGTGACCGGCACCTGCGGAACGCGGATGAAATTCAACACACCAATCAAAATAAAATTGCCGGTCGCTTCCTGGCGAATGTCTTCGCACACAAGCGAGCACTGTAAATCAGGTAAAATTCGGGAAGGTTGCATATCAGTTTACTCAAGAGATCGCCATCTCAGCGGCGCGCACGGTATTTTGCATTAACATCGCGATTGTCATCGGCCCGACGCCGCCCGGGTTTGGAGTGATCAGGCCCGCAATCGGCTGAACGCGCGCGAAATCGACATCGCCGACCAGCCGCGAACCATCCTTCGCGGTCGGATCTTTGATGCGATTCACACCCACGTCGATCACGACGGCGCCAGGTTTTACCATGTCGGCTTTTAAAAATTCTGCCACACCCATCGCCGCAACGATGATGTCGGCGCGCCGGCAATGATCCGCAATGTCGCGCGTGCGCGAATGGCAGATCGTCACGGTGGCATTTGCTCGCGCGTTTTTTTGGCACAGCATCGCCGCCATCGGTTTACCGACGATGTCCCCACGCCCCAGGATCACCACCTCCGCGCCGTCGGTTCGCACCCCGGTCCGCGCGAGTAACTCCATCACACCCGCGGGCGTGCATGGCGCAAATCCAGTCGTGTCCCCGAGGAGCAGTTTGCCCACGTTTACCGGGTGAAAACCATCCACATCTTTTTCGGAGCGCACCGTTGAGTACACGCGCGGCGCCTGGATGTGCGGCGCCAATGGCGCCTGCACAAGAATCCCGTGAACTCGCTTGTCTGCGTTGAGCTCGTTGAGCAGGCCCAGCAACTCGGCTTCCGGCGTGTTTGCCGCGAGCACGTGCGTTTTGGAGAGGATGCCCAGACGCGCCGCAGTCTTCTCCTTCATCCCAACGTAAACCTTCGACGCCGGATCGTCGCCCACGCGCACAAACCTCAGCGCGGGTTGAATGCCTTTACCCTTCAGCGCGGCAATGCGCGCCGATGTCTCGGCGTGAATCTGCTCGGCGATGGCGCGTCCATCGATGAGATTCGCAAACGCCATCAAGGCACCGTCTCGATTTTCTCGACGTTGATGACTGGAGTGTTTGGCCACCGCTCGTCCAGCAGCTCTTCGCCCGTGACGAGAATCCGTTGACCGTAGTAATCCTTCAGCACCACGTTGGTGGCGGGACTAAACAGGTAATTGATTGCCCTGCGCGTGTCGATCGCCTGCAGGATGAAATGGCTCGGCGCCTGGATGCTCACGCTGCGTTCGACAATCCCTTCGCGCGTCACGACGCGCTTCACGAACGGATCTTCTGCAGGTGTCGGCGCTGGTGGCGGCGTTGTCTCAGGGACGGTGATGGGCGGGGTCGCCGCCGGGTCGGTCACCGCAGGCGCTGCAGGTGTGGCTGCCGCTGTCGTCGGCGGAGCCGCCGGGTCGGTGGCAGGCGCCGGTGTTGTCGTTGGAGCCACGGCCGTTTCAATCGGCGGTGGCGCGTTCGGGTCCGTCGCAGCAAGAGCGGGTGCTTCCTTCGCCAGCAAATGCGCTGCTACAAACCCATAGGCCGCTGCCGGGGGTTCCAGTTTCACCCACTCGCCTTTGTGCTCGATGGGTGTTACCACCGTGCCCTTTTCAATTCGCCCGATCACGCTGTGATTCTCACTGGGACCTGAACGCAGGTTCAGCCGGTTCGGCTTCACCGCGTTGTTCGCCGGATCGATGAACGAGGCATGCGCCCACACCGTCACATTCGTCGGCAACGAAATCTTCGCCCACTTCGTCGGTTCGTCCTGCTTCGGCTTGCTCAGCGTTACTTCCTCCAACACGTTCACGCGCTGCCCGCGCGTTAACCGCGTCAGCACCTCACTGTTAATCGCTGCCTTCCCGCGCACGTTGACATTGTTCTGCCGCACTACGGCCGGCCCGGGCCCCGAAACAGGGTCTGCCGTCACCGCAGGCGTGCTCGGTCTTGGAGTTGTCGTTGCGGGGCGTGTCGTCTTTTCCAAGGTCGGTTTGGCCTCCGTGCCGGGGGTTGACGCCGGGGGTTGGTCGTCCGCCCAGGCCGCGGGTGCCGCCAGGCTCAGGCTGATCGCCATTACGCGCCAATAGGTCATCTTCATAGCTTGGAGAGTAGAGATTTAATCTCCGGTTCTGTCAATGTTCGCCATTTGCCGCTCCGCAATTCCCCCAGCTTGATTCGCCCGATCTGTGTGCGCGTCAATCGCGATACCTCATAGCCCAGCGCCTGAAACATTCGACGAATCTCGCGGTTCTTGCCCTCCGTCAACTCCACCTCCACTACGCTGCGCGTGTTGTTCGACGAAACCACCCGCGCCCGCCTGGCCTTGAGCAACTCGCCCTCGTCCCGAATCCCTTCCATCAGCTTGCCCAACTGCTGGCTCTCAATCCGCCCTTCCACAGTCGCTTCGTAAATCTTCCGCATGCCGTACCGCGGATGCGTGAGCCGCAACGCGAACTCGCCGTCGTTGGTTAGGAAGATCAGGCCTTCGGTGTCATAGTCCAGTCGCCCCACCGGATACAGATTTCGCCACTCGGGAGGCAACAGATCGGTAACGATCCGCCGTTTCTCGGGATCGCTGCGCGTCGAGATGTATCCTTTCGGTTTATTGATCGCGACGTAAACTTTTCGCCGCACCTTGACCGGGCGGCTATCTACGGCGACGCGGTCCTTAGCGGGGTCAACCTTGCTGCCGAGTTCGGTGACAACTTCCCCGTTGACCTCAATATGCCCTTCGCGAATCAGCTTCTCAGCAGCACGCCGCGACGCCACACCTGCCTCAGCGAGGAATTTCTGCAATCGCACCATGCCGTGTGCGTCCCGACGAGTCGGGACTGTATCGCCGGGTTCCGGTCGGCAGACCTGTGAGTAGGCGTGCTGTCCTACCGCCCGCGCGCCTACTCGGTCGGCTTGGTCTTGCGCAAACCAGTAACCCGGTCTCCCGTTTTCCACTGGTTGCGCTTCTTCAGAATTTCCACGCGTTCATACCGTTTCAACACGTTCCGCTTTGCGCCGGACGTGCTGGCGGCGCGCAAACTACGATGCTGTGACATATATCAAAAAGTGTTCCTGCCCGCTCGGACGACCCGAAAGGGAGCGAGTATGTAACACGCCTGAAAGCTCAAAGCCAATGCTATTTTCCGCTGCATCCGCTTCTACCTAAGCTCGAACGTCCCCTTCCACTCCACCGTGTACGCCTTTGCGTGCGTCTGGAGCGTGCAGTTCAATGGCACAGTGTCGCCCGCACGGAACTGCCCCCGCCCAAATTTGCGCGCGGGAAATTCGAGGATCGCGATGTTGCGGGCGTCCTGGTTTGCGCCAGAAAGATTCTCAATGCGAAGTCTCGGATCACTTACGACCGGCTTGCGGCCGACGCCGATTCGCGCGGTGACGGGTTCGTTGCCGCCCAGTGCTACCGTCCAAACGGCGCGATCAACCTCAGGCATGACTTTGTCGCGGTAGTACGCCTGCTCGATAATGTCCTGCGCAATCAGCCCAACGTATAGGGCCTCCGCGCTCCAGCAAAGATAGAGGTCGGCAACTGGAAATTCAGAACTCGGTTTCATGAACCCGCGTTCCCGGTCCCAATGCCGTAGCGTGTTGCCCGCGGTGAAGTGCGCAAACGGATCTGGCGGCGCGCGTGGCACGCCGCCAGAGGTGTCAACTCGCGGCCCTTGGGGCTGTGACTTCCTTTCAGCGAGGCTGGCTTTGCCAAATGCTCGCGCTACTTCCGCGTAAGGCTTGTCGTAGATATCCACCAAACCAAAATTGAAATCTTCACCATCGTGCCGGCCATGGCGCGGCTCGTCGAAATACTGAAACCAATCGGCACCCACCACGTACGGCAGGCGCGCCAGCGAATTCAGTGTCGCCATCAGTGCGGTGGCCCGTTGCCGCTGCGTCCCAACGACGAGAAAAATGCCGCTACTGTTTCTGTTTCCGGTGCGATTCTCGGTCGCTGCCGCGTAAAACTCGCTGACAAAGATCGGCTTGCCGGTCAGCGCGTGAAGCGTGTCCAGTTGAAAGCGGGGAAACGTACCGTCGTGCCAGATCGCGTTTAGGTTCGATGAGATCGCATCCACGTACGGCGCCGCTGCACTCGCGACCTCCGGATAATAAAACGATTGATAACGATCGCCCAGGATCAGCGCGCGACGATCGTATTTTCGGATAATGTCGTGGACGAGTTGGTAGTACCGCGAGGCGGCGAGCCCGAGAAAGCGCCGCATAACCTTGATTCCATTACAGCCCGGGCGCAGCCAGAGCCGCCCGCGTTGATCCAGCGCATCGAAGCTATCCGCTGCCTCCGGCTCAAAGTCAGCGAGAAGCTTCTGCCAGTCGCTAGCGTACGTTTCCCGCAGCAGTTTGATCAGACGCTGGCGCTGCCCGCTCGTGGACGGCTGATCGAGCGCCATGTGAAACAGCGTCGCGTTCCACCAGCCCATTTCGTTGTCGGTGTAATAACCAATTAACCGCGGATCGTCCCGCACCGGTAGGATTTGTTCGCGCGCGACGTCCTCCATGCGCTTGATTATTTTTTCATCCCACATGTCCCACCACGGCGCGCCCGCTATGGAACCAACGTGAAGCACCGGTGTAAGCCCGCGCAGCATGTGGGGCGATGCAAGAAGATTGCTGTGGTGACTCCACGCGCCGATCGTATCGAAGCGCCACTCCTTCAAACGCTTGAGCGTCGCATCCGCCCACGCAGCATCACTCGGATAGTGTTGCCACGATGCGTAACCTGGATTCGTGGGGTTGAAGCTGTCACGCGAAGCCCCGCGCGTTACCAGGCAGACTCCGACCGAGAAGAATCTCTCGCCGGCAGGAGAATGCAGCCACCATTGTTCGCCATCCCTACGCAGCGTGAAAGGGGGTGCATTGGACGTCGCCGAAACAGGGCCCCCTACCGCAAACACAATGATTGCCGCGACAAGCGAGCAAAACAACCGCGCGGGCCGAGCTCTACGCGCCTTCACGTTTCAAGCGAATCGCGCCGACCCTTTCGAATCGGCGCGCTCGCAGAAAGGGTGTGGGAGGACCTAGTCACCACTTTCTTTGAGAATTTCGAACTTGCTCGTCCCTCGGCTCGTGAAGTTCACGATTACACCTTTCTTCGGGTCGATCGATTTCAGCACGTCTCGAAATTGCTTCGGGCTGGTCACGGCTTTGTGATTCACTTCGGTGATGACATCCCCGGGCCGAATGCCCTTCCGCTCCGCCGCGCTACCGCGCTGCACTTCGGTCACGATTACGCCATCGCTTTTGCCAATCCCATACTGCTCAGCCAACTGGCTGGTGATCGCCTGCACCTTCAGCCCGAACTTCGTCGTAGAGTCTTCTTCCGGCTTCGGCGCAGTCTCTTTGTTGGCGGCCAGAATCAACGAATCCTCCGGCCACGCATCGGGTTTCACCGTGACCTTGATGTTCTTGCCCCCGCGATGCACATCCAGCGTGACCGCGTCGCCGATCTTCTTCGATCGAATCTCGTTCTTGAGTTGCTGAGCCGAAGCGACCGCTTTCCCGTCCACAGCGGTGATGACGTCGCTGGGTTTGAGGTCCGACTTCGCGGCCGGCCCATCGCTCCGGATTGCCTTGATGATCACCCCATCGGTGATGCCAGACACCACGTCCCGATATTGCGAATTCTCGCGCAACGCCTCAATTTCGATGCCCAACCACGCGCGCACATACTTGCCGTCCGAAATCAGCTTATCGCTCACTTCCTTTGCCATGTTAACCGGGATCGCAAACCCGATCCCCGTGCGCAGCCCCTTGATGAGCGTGTTGATGCCGATCACTTCGCCCTCGATATTCACCAACGGCCCGCCGCTGTTGCCCGGATTGATGTTCGCGTCCGTCTGGATGAAATCCTGATCCATGCTCGGATCGTTGATGATGCGCGAGCGCCCCTTGGCGCTGACGTGCCCAAACGTGACGCTGTAATCCAGTTCGAAGGGGGCTCCGATCGCGATGGCAAACTCACCCACACGCGTCTTCTCCGAATTCCCCAGCCGGGCCACGCGCAGCTTTTTGCCGTTCGGCTTGATCTTTAGCACGGCAAGATCGGATTGCGGATCTACGCCCCGAATCTCCGCGTCGAACTCATCGCCATCATTGAAACGCACCCGAATTTTCTCGGCGTCCTCGACCACATGCCGGTTGGTCAGGATATAACCTTCCTCGCGGACTACCACTCCTGAGCCCTGCCCATTGAACTGCGGCGGCTCGCTCGGTTGCTTCTCGCCAGGCGATTCCTCGGAGCGCTCCTGACGCCGTTTCTCGCGTTGCCGTTCGAGTTGTCTTCGAAACTCATCGGGCAGCATGTCCCAAAGCGGGTTGTCTTCGTCGTCGAGATCAAAACGACTTTGTTTCTGCGCGACCCTGATCACTACGACTGCCGGCGACACCTGGTCGGCCACTTCGATGAACGCCTGGTTTAGTTGCCGCGCAAAATCCAGCGCGGGACTGACCGGCTTGCTCGTCTCCGCCGCCGAAGCGCAAACAGCAACAATAGCCAACCACACTGTGGCGTTAATGGGTCTCAAAACCATTGGAACTTTCATAACTTTGAAGCACAAGTATCCCAAACGTTCAAAAGACGCCAACTCAAACGGCGAGCCCGGAATTGAGCGCCAGTTGATTGACTTCGAGCCATGGCGTAGATAAGCTGATTTGATCGAAAGACAGCAACGCATGCTCGAAGTTATCGAAAAACTCGTCATTCTTCAGGACCGCGACCGCAGGCTCATTCGCCTGCGCGAGGAACTGGCGCACATTCCGGCCGAGCGGCAACAGTTGCAGGCAAAAGCGACCGCCGGCCAGGCCAGCCTCGACTCCGCAAAGCAAAAGGGCAAGCAGATCGAATCCGATCGCAAAAAGCTTGAACTCGATGTCGATGCGAAGAAACAATTGATTGAGAAATACTCCCTCCAGCAGTTTCAGACCAAGAAGAACGAGGAATACAAGGCTCTCGCCCACGAAATCGAAATGTGCAAAGAGGCCATCTTCAAACTGGAGGACCAGCAGCTCGAATTGATGGAACAGGCGGAGCACGCCCAAAAACAGGTCGTCGCGGCGACGCAATCTACAAATGAGGCGAAGAAAACCATCGACGGCCGCCTCGCGGATATCGCAGCGCGCGAAGCCAATCTGAAAAAGGAACTCGCGGAACTCGAAGCCAACCGTCAGGAACTCGCGAGTGCCGTCGACGAAACCGTCTGCGCGCGTTACGAGCGGTTGTTGAAGCACAAAGGCAGCAACGTCGTTGTCGGCATCCAGCACGGCGTTTGCGGCGGGTGCCACATGCAATTGAGCCGCAGCACCATCGTCACCTGCCAGGCCGAGCAGGAAATAGTTACCTGCACGAATTGCGGTCGGATCCTCTATTACACGCGTGACATGGATCTCGCGGTTGCAGAGTAGAACGTCACATCATCTTCAGTAGCGTATCCGCCATCTCTGAGGGCGTTGGCGCAACTCCGATTCCAGCCTCTTTGAACGCCGCGATTTTCGCCGCTGCCGTTCCCTTGCCTCCGCTCACAATCGCGCCCGCGTGACCCATGCGCCGTCCCGGCGGCGCAGTCGCGCCGGCAATGAATCCGGCCACCGGCTTCTTGCAGTGCTGCTTGATCCACTCCGCTGCTTCCTCCTCGGCCGAGCCGCCAATCTCACCGATCATGATGATTCCCTTCGTCTCGGGATCGTCATTGAACATCTTGATCACGTCCAAGTGCGATGTCCCGTTGACCGGATCGCCGCCGATGCCCACGCAAGTCGATTGCCCCACACCGCGGCATGTGAGTTGCCAAACCGCTTCGTAAGTCAACGTGCCGCTGCGCGACACCACGCCCACGTTCCCTTTCTTGTGAATGTAGCCGGGCGCAATCCCTATGCGGCAACCACCGTGCGAATCCTTGCCTTCTCCCGGCGTCACCACGCCCGGACAATTCGGTCCAATCAGCCGCGTCTTTGCCCCCGTCATCGCCCGCTTCACCTTCACCATATCGTTGACCGGAATGCCTTCGGTGATGCACACGACCAGATCAAGGCCGGCATCGACTCCTTCAAGAATCGCATCGCCCGCAAACGCCGGTGGCACAAAAACCGCCGAAGCCGTTGCCCCTGTTTCTCGCACTGCCTCCGCAACCGTGTCAAAAATCGGTACCTCGTTCTCAAACTTCTGCCCGCCTTTGCCCGGCGTCACGCCAGCCACCACGTGCGTTCCATAAGCGAGGCTGAGTTGCGTGTGCCGAGCCCCGAAGCTGCCGGTGATGCCCTGCACGAGAAGTTTGGTTTGCGAAGTGACGAGGATGGACATGACGTTGCGAGCGATCAGCGAGGGTTGCGTTTATGAATACAAATGGAATTCCCGTCCGGATCAAAAATCATTGTCATGCGGCACACTGGTGTAGCAAGCGGTTCTATCCGGAACTTGACCTGCTTGCTTTTGAGATGCGCTATAGCCGCGTCAAAATCCTCAACCTCCAGCGCCGCCGAACACCCATCGGGACTCGGCTTCCAGCCCGGCGCTGAACCGATCGCAAGCGCGTAAGGCCCAAATTCATACTCGGTCCACTTTCCATTTGCAGTGTCCGTTACCGTTGTCGGTTTCAGGCCCAGCACGCCCTCATAAAATTCGCGAGCGCGCGCCATGTCCGTCACCGCGTAGCAGCAGAAGGCCAGTTCAATCACTTTGAGCATGATCTCAGGAAACAAGCTTCACGATCTTCTGTGCCGCATCGGCCATTGACTCGCCGCTCGTAATCTTGAGTCCACTTTCGGCGAGCGTCGCCTTGCCGGCCTGCACGTTGTTGCCTTCCAAGCGGACCACGAGCGGCAATTTCAACCCCGTCTCCCGCACCGCCGCCACGATCCCCGTCGCAATGACGTTGCAATCCATAA